>Ga0302114_10000934_pt1 | contig 19803 bp, 16 predicted proteins | sample AG5_Surface_MG_FD_203107 | JGI IMG/M metagenome (GOLD analysis project Ga0302114, IMG submission 203107) | Marine microbial communities from Western Arctic Ocean, Canada - AG5_Surface | ecosystem: Environmental > Aquatic > Marine > Oceanic | place: Canada: Western Arctic Ocean | collected...
TCCTCTACCTTCTGATCGGCGCTCTCAACCCCTCCGCTGAGGTCGTCCGCGACGAACGTGGCTGGTGGGTTGAGGCGGTTCAAGCCCCGCTAGCCACCTGGCTACCCAGCTCAGTTCGTTCCGACTACCAACCCATGAATGCCTGGCGCGTCCTTGCCAGCTTTGTTGCCGCGTTCACCCTCATTTGGGGACTCTGGGCCGGACTGACACGGCGTAAGCCCGTTCTCCTCGTGCTATGGTGTCTCCTACTCAGCGGTGCTGGTATGGGACTGGTCGCGATAGTCCAGCATCTGACTGAGGCCAAGGAGGTTCTCTGGACCTTTCCGTCCAGCAACGAACATTTCTGGGGCTCCTTTTTTTACCGTAACCAAGCTGCCGCTTATTTGAACTTGATCCTCATCGCCTCGGGCGTCCTCTTCTTCTACCACGCCAAGCGCACCCGCGAATTTTCTAGGAGTGGGGGACCGCACTTTCTTTGCTTTGTTATTTTCGCCATAACCGCTGCCTCCATTGGGCTCGCTCTCTCACGGGGTGGGATCCTCTTTGGTGGGATCCTCACCGTCTCTTTTCTGGTCTTACTTGCCATCTTTGGACTACAAAGCATTTTCCATTTACGGAGCTTTTGGCTTAGTATTATCCCCGTGGTCATTCTCGGCCTAGGCGCCTCCCTTGCCCTTTCTTACATCGACCTCGATGCGATTGAAGAGCGCTTCGGCGATATTGGAGAAACCATCGAGATGGCCGATCAGGACGCCCGAGTTATTTCTACTCAGGCCACTTTGGAGATGACGCAGGACCGTTTAGCGCTGGGCTGGGGTGGGGGATCTTTCCGCTACATATTCCCCATGTATCAGCGTAATTATCCAGAGATTTATTATAGTTATTATCACAAGAAAAAGGGATGGCAAGGCCGCCGGATGTATCGCTACGCGCACAATGACATCGTCCAGTTTATCGCCGAATATGGGGCTGTAGGCAGCGGGTTGGTGCTGCTGACACTTCTTTGGATCCTTTTTTCCGCTTTCCGTATTTTCAGTTTTGCAGCTTTTTTCATGTCCGTTGGCTTCGCCACGAGTATGAGCCACGCCTTCTTTGATTTTATCTTTAACAGCCCCGCTTACTGGATGGCCTTCCTCGCTCTACTTGTTGCATCAAGCAAGCTATTGCAGCTAGAAGCCGCGCGCAGAACGTAGTAGTTGGCACTTATTGCAGCCTCAGATCTCTTTTTAGGGTTTTCGCAAAACCAAATATCTAGCACACTAGCTAACTTAAGCCTGCGTGCTTCTCGACAAACAAAAAGTAACAGATTTCTATGAAAATACTCCTAACAGGTTGCGCCGGATTCATCGGCTCACACACCCTTGATAGACTCCTCGAGGATGGTCATCAGGTCATTGGCCTTGATAACTTCGATCCATTTTACGATCGCGCGCTGAAAGCGGCAAATATCGCCGCGCATGCAGATCACTCAGGTTTTGAGCTCCTTGAAGCCGATCTTGCCGATATAGAGACCTACCAAAAGCTCAGGTTCATGGTCGGCAAGGAGCCCGTTGACGCCATCATTCATTTAGCTGCCAAGGCTGGAGTGCGCCCCTCTATAGAAGACCCCGTCGGCTACCAACGCGCCAATGTTATCGCCACCCAGAACCTGCTCGAATTCGCTAAGGACGAAGGCATCAAGCAATTCGTCTTCGCGTCGTCGTCGTCAGTTTATGGCGTGAACCCGAATGTCCCTTGGAGTGAAAAGCACGATGTCTCTGGGCCAATCAGTCCCTATGCGAGCACTAAGGTAAGCTGTGAACTGCTTGGGCACGTTTATAGTCACTTGTATGGTATTCGTTTCCTTGGCCTCCGTTTCTTCACGGTTTATGGCCCACGTCAACGCCCTGATTTGGCGATTAACAAATTCGTTCGCCTCATCGAAGCGGGCGAACCGATTCCAGTCTTCGGAGACGGTTCCACGCGCCGGGACTACACCTTTATTGAAGATATCGTGGAAGGTATCATCGGTTCATTGCATTATGATAAGACACCCTACGAAGTCATCAATCTCGGCAATGACCAGACCGTCACACTTTCAGAGATGATTAAGACCATCGAAATTGTGCTAGGAAAGAAAGCTGAAATTAATCGATTGCCTGAACAACCAGGTGACGTGCCCCAGACTTGGGCAGACGTTTCTAAAGCTAATAAGCTATTTGGCTACAAGCCTACTGCTAGCTTTAAGGAAGGAATTAAGCGATTTGTCGATTGGCGTAGAGAGCATTCGTTGTTTTAACCAAATCACACTCCTATACGCACACGCAGCCTCTTAGTTATCATCCATTTATCATCACCCATTAAATTTTAATGAAAATTCTAGTCACAGGAGGCTCCGGCTTCATCGGATCCAACCTTGTTCGTCTACTCGTTGAAGAGAAGGGCAAATCGGTCATCAATCTCGACAAACTCACGTATGCGGGCAACGCCGAGTCGCTTGCCGATCTCGACGGCAATCCGAACTACACGTTCGAGCAAGTGGATCTCTGCGATGCCGCTGCGCTCAACGCAGTCTTCACGGAGCACCAACCCGATGCTGTCATGCACCTCGCCGCAGAGAGTCACGTCGATCGTTCGATCGACGGCCCCGGCGAATTCATCCAGACGAATATCGTCGGGGCCTTCAACCTGCTTCAAGCCAGCCTCCAATATTGGCGAAGCCTTCCAGCGGAAAGAACGAGCTCTGAATCAGAGCTAAGGAAGTCATCAGAAGAGATTTCAGCTTTTCAGCTTTCGCAAAAATCTTTTAGATTTTTGCACGTCTCTACCGACGAAGTCTACGGCTCATTGGCGCCCGATGCTCCCGGCTTTTCCGAAACGCATGCTTACGATCCGCACTCTCCGTATTCCGCGTCCAAGGCCGCGTCCGATCACCTTGCGCGCTCTTGGGCGGACACCTACGGCTTGCCAGTGTTGGTGACCAACTGCTCCAACAATTACGGACCGTATCAATTCCCCGAAAAACTCATCCCAGTAGTGATACTCAAATGCCTGCGCGGTGAGCCAATTCCTGTTTATGGAAGGGGCAAGAATGTCCGCGACTGGTTGTATGTCTCGGACCATGCGGAAGCGCTCTACACGGTGTTAACTAAAGGGCGTATTGGTGAGACCTATAACATCGGTGGAAACAATGAGCGTCAAAACATAGAATTAGTCCGCACGCTATGTACACTTATGGATAAGTTTGCGCCAATGGATAATGCCAAAAGTTATGAGGAGCTTATATCATTCGTAACAGACCGTCCCGGTCATGATATGCGCTACGCGATCGATTCAACTAAAATTCGCGAGGAACTTGGATGGGAACCTAAAGAAGACTTCGCTAGTGGCTTTCGTAAAACGGTAAAATGGTATCTGGATAACCAAGGTTGGTGGCAGCACATTTTAGACGGGTCCTATAAACTTGAGCGACTAGGTGATTCTTAATGTATCTAAATTTTCACAAGTAACCAGAATCTACGATTTATATGAAAGGAATCATACTCGCCGGCGGTGCCGGCTCTCGTCTCCATCCGATCACACTTGCCGTATCGAAGCAGCTTATGCCGATCTACGACAAGCCGATGATCTATTATCCGCTCTCCGTCCTGATGCTGGCCGGGATCAACGAGATCCTTATTATCACCACACCCGAAGACCGAGCCGCATTTAAGCGTTTGCTTGGTGACGGCTCGGATCTCGGGTGCCGTTTTGAATATATCATTCAAGAAGTGCCCAATGGACTCGCTCAGGCCTTTGTTTTAGGCAAGGAGTTTATTGGTGACGACAAGGTCGCGCTCGTGCTCGGTGATAATATTTTCTATGGCTCTGGTTTTGGTGAACTCGTGCGTGGCCATACCGATCCAGATGGCGCGGTCGTGTTTGCCGCCCCCGTTCATGACCCTGAACGCTATGGAGTCGTCGAGTTTGACAATCAAAAGAACGCTGTTTCGATTGAAGAAAAACCCGTCGAGCCAAAGTCGAACTTCGCAGTCCCTGGCCTCTATTTCTACGATAACGAGGTTGTGGAAATTGCTGAAACGATTGAGCCTTCGGCGCGTAGCGAGTATGAAATCACCACGGTTAATCAGGTCTATCTTAAGCGAAAGAAACTCAAAGTCGGTGTATTCAATCGTGGTATCGCGTGGCTCGATACCGGCACCTTTGCTTCGTTAAACGAAGCATCTACTTTTGTCCGCGTCATCGAAGAGCGTCAGGATACGAAAATCGGTTGTATCGAAGAAGTGGCTTACTACTCGAAATTTATCGATAAGAAGCAATTGTTGGTGCTCGCCGAGAAGTATGCGAAGTCCGGATACGGGGATTATTTAAAGCGTGTTGCAGCAAATTGCTAAGACGTATATTTGAATATGAGAATTCACATTAAAGAATGGGACTCGGAATTCTTTGGTTTTCCGATTGGAGTCCTTGATCTTAGTTCGGGAGACGCATTGGAAACTGATACCAATCGAGAATTGATGCCTTCTTGTGTCTATGTGCGCTCGGAAGGCCGCGATGCGATAAATGCTTTTGAGTTGTGTGGTTACACTTCAACCGGAGTATATGAACTTATTACTTTTAGTAAGACTTTGTACCGCGACGTTGCTTCCTTTGATGTTGAGGCATATACGTCGGATGAATACGAACCATTAAAGTCACTCGGCCGTCAGGCTAGTCATACGTCTCGGTTTAGACAGGATTTACGATTTCTTCCCCAGGCTGATCGGTTGTATGATACGTGGGTTAAAAATAGCGTGGAAGGACCTTTGGCAGATGAAGTTTTCATTTCCAGTTGCGATACTAAAGCCACTGGGTTGATAACGCTGAAAATCGGCGGTGATTGCGGGCAGATTGGACTGTTGGCTGTTGATGAATTGTCACAAGGAAAGGGGCTTGCTACAAACTTACTGAAGTCAGTTGAGTCTTACTGTTACCGTAAAAAAGTATTTAGAATTAATGTCGCGACTCAGGGAGATAACATTGGAGCGATCAAATGTTATTTGAAAAACGGATATACAGTATCTGAGCGTAAGCATGTTTCACACTATTGGAGAGTCGATCTATGATACCGTTTAACCGTCCATATTTTACCGGTAAAGAGAGTGATTGCCTCGCTGAAGTAATCAACTCTGGGCACGTCTCAGGGAACGGCCCGATGACGAAGAAGTGCCACGCCTTCTTCGAGACGCGGTGGGGATTTAAAAAATGCTTACTCACGTCTTCTTGCACAGATGCATTAGAGATGTGTGCGCTTCTGCTAGACTTAAAAGAAGGAGACGAAGTGATTGTTCCTGCCTACACATTTGTATCAAGTGCGTTGGCGTTCACGCGCGAGGGCGCAAATATTGTGTTTGTGGATAGTCGTGCGGATCGTCCAGGGATGGACGAAAGTGCAATTGAAGCAGCGGTCACTCCAAAAACTAAAGCAATTATAGTGGTTCATTATGCGGGTGTTGCATGTGATATGGATGTGATAATGCCCATCGCAGATCGCCATGGAATTACGGTGATTGAGGATGCGGCCCATGCGGTTGATAGTTATTACAAAGGGCGACCCTTGGGAGGGATAGGGCACATTGGCTGTTTCTCATTTCATGAAACAAAGAATATTCACTGCGGAGAAGGGGGCATGCTTGTTGTGAATGATGAGCGTTTTACAGCACGTTCAGAAATCCTTTGGGAAAAGGGCACCAATCGTTCCCAATTCCTTCGTGGAGAAGCGAATAAATACGGATGGGTGGATACAGGTTCTTCGTTTCTCGCGTCTGATTTGACTGCCGCATGCTTATATGGGCAGCTCGAGTGCCTCGACGTGATTCAAGGCGAGCGAGTGAAGTTGTGGGATTGGTATTATGAGGCTTTTGCTGAGCGAGACTTCGAAGGCCTCGTGCGCCTTCCATTTGTTCCGAACTATGCGACGAATAATGCTCATAATTTCCACCTAATCGCGAAAGACCATGAGCTGCGTGATGAGATCATTCACTCATTGAAAGCTGCCGGGTATCATTCGACGTTTCATTATTTAGCATTGAATCATAGTGAATATCATTTGCATTCAAATCAGTATATTGAATGCAAGCACGCAGAAATGTATGAAGAATGCTTGGTTCGTTTGCCATTCTACATCGGTATCAAAAAAGAAGAAGTTCAGGAGATGTCTGAAATCATTGAGCGCATGGTGAAGATATCTGATCAAAACACTTCGAAAAAAGATGCCTGAGGCAACAGTTTTTGATAAGTTGGATACGTCCGATATGCATGGGCGATCCAAGCGTGGCATGGCGGTTACGCTGAGTGCGCAAGGCGCACGGTTTGGGCTTCAAACGTGCTCAACCATTGCATTAGGGCGATTGCTTTCACCTTCGGATTTCGGACTCATCGCGATGGTCGCGGTGGTCACTAATTTTATCGCAATGTTCAAGGATGCTGGATTGGCTCAGGCAACAGTGCAACGGGAGCAGATCACGAATGAGCAGATTAGCACCTTGTTCTGGCTGAATTTGGCGATTTCTGGTCTGTTGGGGTTGTTCGTGATTGCTTGCTCGCCATTGGTCGCTTGGATATATGACGATAGTCGTTTGATTTTGCTGACGTCGGCGCTCTCACTGCCAATTTTTCTTTCTGGTTTCGGACTGCAACATCGAGCGCTACTGCAGCGAAATCTGCGCTTCTGGGAGATCTCGCGTTCTGAAATATTAGGTTTAGCGACTGGTGTCGCAGTTGGTGTCTGTTGTGCCTTTTGGGGTCTTGGCTATTGGTCTTTGGTTTGGATGCAGGTGGCTACTGTTTTAGCGACGACTATTATCGTTTTAAATCTGGTGCGTTGGTGTCCACTTCGCCCCTCCCGGCGGACAGGTGTTCGAGAGATGCTTAAGTTTGGTGCGAATTTAACTGGTTTTAAATTCGTTAATTACTTTGCGAGGAATTCGGATAATTTCTTAATTGGAAAGTTTGTTGGAGGAGCGGCGCTTGGCCAATACTCCGTGGCATATCGTTTCTTGATGGTTCCTATTTCGCAATTGAATGCGCCTATTGTGAGTGTTTTGACGCCAGCGATGGCGCGCTTGAATCACGATCCAGAGCAACGTGATCAACTTTACTTGAAATATGTTGGTATTGTTGCATGGCTTACCATTATTCCGATCTCTACATTGGTGATCTGGGGGCAGGAACTGGTCATGTTTGTGTTGGGGGACCAATGGATTGACGCAGGTGCACTTTTTGAGATACTTGCAGTGGCATCTGTGTTGCAGCCCATTAGTAGTCTGACTGGAGTATTGTTCATCTCGTCAGGAAAGACTGATCAGCTTTTTAGGTGGGGGATATTTGCTTCATGTCTCACTGTGATTGGTTTTTCAGTTGGGGTTCTTTTTGGTGCAAGGGGAGTGGCGATTGGTTATGCCGCGACTTCATTGTTGTTAGCTCTTCCATGTTGGTGGTGGGCGTGTCGTTCGTGTGGCTTAAGGTTGGGGGCATTTCTGCGAGCAGTCATTATACCTATATGTATCGTGCCTTTTTGTATTACACTTGGAATCATTTTGAACTAATTAAATATGTTTTTGCACATAATCGCAGGCGATTCGAAGTTTCCACGACTGATACGTGAGATGTTTGAACTTGTAGATCCGGGCAATCATTGCTATGCGATCATTCCTTGGGCAGGGGTCAGTTATTCTGCAGATGAGAATTTTAATGTTATTCAAAAAAAGGAAGATCTCGAAAGAGTATTGAGTCTTTCGGATGAATGGCAGGGAGTTATTTTCAATGGCGTTCTAGGAGCTGCTGCTCAATATTTAGATATTATTCCTAATAAGATTAAGTGTTGCTGGTTTGTGTGGGGGTTCGAACTTTACGGGTTGAAATATCCTGCTAGTTTTGGTTTGCTGGAGTCTAAAACGTTTAAGTTTGCAATCTCCGATCTGTGGGGACGGGGGGCTGGACGGCTAGTTCGTCCCCTAATTGTGAAGCTGATGGGGCCGCTTAGTTCTTCTCGAAGAGTGCTTAAGCGTATGTCTTACGTTGTGACGCACTTGGAGGCGGAGTATGAATTGTTTAATTCCTGGGGTTATTTTGAGCGGCGTAATAAGTGGCACGAAGCTCCAGTGATAGGACTGTCCAGTCTCATTGATTGTAGTTGCGAGACTGATCCTGTTGCTGCCCTCGAGGGGCGTTCGATGCTTGACATATTAGTGGGGAATTCCGCCACCCCAACAAATAATCACGTGGACGTTTTTGTACGACTATCGCACCTTGACTTAGTGGGTCGTAAGATTGTGGTTCCACTGAGTTACGGGAAGCCTCGTTATCGAGAGTTTGTCATCAAGCATGGAGAGAGGTTGCTCGGTGATCATTTTAGCCCTATACTCGAATTTCTTCCTCTCAATGAATATTTGTTGCGAATTGAGTCATGCGGAAGTGTGATCATGAATCTCCACCGTCAACAAGGAGTAGGTAATATAATCGCTGCATTGTGGGCTGGTAGGAATGTATATCTCGGGAATTCAAGCGTCCTTACGGATTATCAAAAAAAAGGATTGGATGTCCTTTCGTATAAGGATGAGTTTGATCTGGGTCGGGCACTTCCTTCTGGGGGGCAGTTGAAGGCAAGGCGCAAATGTATCGAGAGTATGATGGGGAATGAGGCTGTTTTTCGATCGATTTCTGATTTATTAGAAAAGTTGAGTTCGAATTAATATGAAACGTGTTTTAAGCATGTCGGATATTTAGTATATGAGCTACTCAGTTATTATTCCGTCCTACCAGCGCCCAGAAATGCTCAAGCGTGCGCTGGAGAGTGTGTATCAGCAAACGCTCTTGCCCGATGCGATTTATTTGGTTATAGATGAGCCTGAGGACGTTGAAAAGTATACGTTTCTGGAAAAATTTGATGAGCGAATCCGTGTGAGTTTTACGGGAGGTGGCTGTGGGGGAGCAAAAGCACGCAATATCGGCTTAGATCAATCGACTGAGGAATTTGTCTTCTTTTTAGATGATGATGATGAGTGGATGGCAACTAAGATTGAGAAACAAATAGCTCTCTTGGATGCCCGGTCAGATGCCGTGGGTGTGACGTGCGGAAGGACGGAAGTAAGCGCGGGGAAGTTAAAACGTGTGGCTGTAATTACTGATGAATCCAGATTAAATCGAAGGGTTCGCGCCGAGAATCTAACAGGATCTTTTTCGCAGTTTGGATTCCGACGAGCTGCTTTACCTGACATTCGTCTTGTCGATGAATTGAGCTCTGCGCAAGATTTTGAATTCTATATGCGCGTCACCGATCATGGTCGGATCGTGGTTGTTCCAGAATGTTTGATTCTCTATTATCGCCATGGTGAGGGTTGCGTTACAGGATCTCTGGAAAATAAAATTTCAGCCTATCGATTAATTAATCAGTTACATCTCACTGACTCGACTACATATGAGCTTAAGTATAGAACTTATCAAGTGGAGCGCTTACGGCTTAATAGTATGATTTCATTTATTAATTTTCTCAATCTGGCTGCTCGAACAACAATGCGTGGTGTGCTTTTCGGAGAGCCAATCTTGGCACTTAAATACGTTATTAAATCGATAGTAGCCTATTTTTGCCGTTAGACTTTATGATTTTATTAATATACATAATATTTGCATCATTGGCTTCAATACTAGGGTATTTCTATGCTGGTGATGAAATGAATTCCTGGTTTATGTCTCTATGTTCAATGGCGATGGGAGGGGCATCGATTCTCTTTTGTAAGACAATGCATCTAAGATTTCAGAATTGGGGATACTTATCTGCGTCCTCTCTATTTTGTTTAGGCTTTTGGATCGTCCACTTTTTTTATGCGTTACTTCTGATTTTTTACGAAGAAGTCGAGTTTTTCTCTATCTACTTGTGGCCTCACCCGGATAGAGCGAATTACACCACTCTAGTGTCTGTCCTTGCTTTTTCTGGATTCTACTTGGGTTATTTATCCTTAGCGCTGCGAACTCCACACTTAACAGTTCGATCTGTCACCGTCCTGAGTAGTCAAAGCCTTTCTCGCTTAACCCTAGCTGCGCCTCTGATTTCAATTTTAAACTTTGCCTGTTTCATTTCTGTGGTGGGGCCCACTTATTTGAGTGGTGGGTATGCCGGATCTGGTAATTGGGGCAGTGGAGCTACTTACTTCTTCCAGTTCTTCGAACTGTTTTTTTATCTCTCACTCATTTTAGAGGTATATAAAATAAAGCTTAAAAATAAGCAGCTTGGGGTTTTCGCCTACGCGCTGTCATTTAACTGGCTAACGATAGTGTTTCTTTTCGCGTTTATTGTATTCAATTTGTATATTGGAGATCGTGGCCCTATCCTGACGTCAGTATTTATTGTGGTAGGTGGCTACGATTTTTTCATTAAGCGCTTCCGCCTGGTTGCTGTTGTCCTTGCCCTTACTTTGGGCATTGCTGCGATGTCGTATGTCTCTAATTATAGAACACGAGATGCTGGTGCGTCGTTGGAGGAGCGAGTTGAGGAAGCAAAGTATAAATTAGAGGAGAAGCAGTGGTATCATGCCCCAGGAGAGTTGGGGAGTAATGTGAGGACTGCAAATGTGGGTATAGCTATGGCTCATTCCGATGGCTTTTGGTATGGGAAGTTCCAAGCAGTTCATTTCATGGGAGTGATTCCATTTGCCAAAGGTGTAGTTATTTACGGGCTAAATATTCCTTTTGGACTCACTTCGGGGGGATACTTAACTATGGTGATTAATGGTGGTCGAGGTGTAGGTGTAGGAACGACTCCAGTGGCTGACGTTTATTTAGATTTTGGTTTATTGGGAATTATTATTATGTTCCCCTGTCTAGGTCGTTTTATTGCTTGGCTAGAATTAAATGCTTTTTCTACTTCTAGCGTTTATCACTTTGTTGTTTATATGTGGTTGCTTTCTGAGGCCCTCTACTGGCCGCGCGCTGTTTTCTTTCATAATCTGAATGAGTGGCTTTGGGCGTTATTTATATTATGGGTGGTGGAGAAGACGTTGTTACGTAGCCGCAGTGTGAATGAGTCTGTTCTGTGGCGCCCCATGTTTTAACAAATGCTACTTTGTAAATCACAGATACCTCTAGACGGAGTCATTAAATGCTAAAGAAAATTATTAATTCTGATCGTGACCGTTATAGGATTGGAGAATCACAATCGTGGATGATGTGCTATCTCTTACATCCTGGCTTTTGCTTTACTGTTTGGCACCGTTTGGCTGCTCATTGTTGTGAGCATCGTTATCCTCGCATTATCTCTAAATTTTTAACATGGATGGTCCTTCGGCAGTCCTTAAAGACGGGGATTCAGATTAATCCGGGAGCGGAGATTGGCGAGGGACTCTACATGCCTCATTATGGAGGGATTGTGGTGAACCCTTCAGTAGTGATTGGGAAGAACTGCTACCTTTCTCATAACGTGTTGATAGGGAAAGTACACACGGGGAAAAGAAAAGGTGTTCCTGTGATTGGAGATGATGTTTTTATTGGAACAGGTGCGGTAATCTTGGGGAATATTAAAATCGGTAACAATGCTGCAATTGGAGTGAACTCTGTAGTCATAGATGATGTTCCAGGTGGTGTGATGGTTGCTGGTGCACCTGCAAAGGTGATCGCCCAACGGGGCGCGCGAGAGGTATTGGGATTGTCTAATGACGTTGAATCCAATGGAGATTCGCTATAACCCGTTCCTAAGTTCCAATTGAGGGGTATTTAATATGTGCGGAATTTTTGGAAGTTGCAGGATAGATCGGAACCAGATTGATCTGGGAGCTGTTTATGAAGCCTTGCGGATGCGTGGACCTGATGATCGAGGGGCAGAATTCAATGAGCAATTTGGTGTTTTGCAGGGGCACACTAGGCTCTCTATACACGATCTGTCACCGTTGGGCCATCAGCCCATGCGCTCGTGCTCTGGGCGCTACGAAATCGCATTTAACGGTGAAGTATACAATTATGTGGTTTTAAGGGATATACTAAAAGCGGAAGGCATTCAGTTTCGTGGTGATTCTGATACCGAAGTGATGCTCGCCTCCTTCGAGCATTTCGGCGTCCGAGCATCGTTGGATAAATTTAAGGGGATGTTTGCATTTTCTCTTCTGGATATCGAAGAAGGTAGGCTCTATCTGATTCGTGACCGCATGGGAGAAAAGCCACTCTACTATTATGAGAATAATGGCCAGGTCGCATGGTCATCGAATGTGAATGTGCTCAAGAGCTTCGGAGCCGATTTAACAGTGTCGAGGTGCTCCTTGGCTAAATTGTTGAGATACAATTATATTCCAGCTCCTTTCAGCATATATGAAAATGTCCACAAGTTGGAGGCGGCATCAATACTTTCAATTGATCTGTCCGGAGTATCTCTGTCTTCCAGTGTCGAAAAATATTGGGAGGTAAGTGAAATTTCGAATCAGGCACGCCTGTCTTTTGCCACTGATGATGATGCGCTAGCGCAGCTAGAAAAATTGTTTAAGAATGCGATCAAAGGACAAATGCATGCGGATGTTCCATTAGGAGCATTTCTTTCTGGGGGCGTCGATTCTTCATTAATCGTTTCGTTGATGCAGAGCTTGGATACTCGAAAGGTGAAGACTTTTAGTATGGGGTTTGAGGATGAGAAATACAACGAAGCGCCATTTGCACGTGATGTTGCCAATCACCTCGGCACCGATCACACGGAATATATTGTTTCCGCTCAGGACGCATTGAGTGTAATTCCGAAACTATCATCGATTTATGATGAGCCATTTGCTGATTCTTCTCAAATTCCAACTTACTTGGTGTCGGCTCTTGCGAAGAAAGAAGTGACTGTTGCTCTTTCCGGAGACGGCGGCGATGAACTGTTTCACGGTTATAAGCGTTATAATCGAACTGGGACTCGTTTCGATCAGTTTAATAAGCCAGGAGCTTCTTTATTGGGAAGAGTATTGTCTCATGCACCAAGTTCCACTCGTCAAATGCTGTCTTCTGTGTCTGGGGGGAGAGTCACGAGTCGACAGATTTTGGCGGTTTCCGAATTACTGAGAGAAAGGACGCATTGCCGATTCTACCATAGCTCTATTTCGTGTAATCTGGAACCTGAAGCATTTGTTTTGGGTGTGAATGCTTCTGATTCGATTAATCCCGCGTTTGGGTGCTTCAATCAGGATTTCCCGCGAGATTTTGCATTTAAGGATATCATTACGTATTTGCCGGATGATATTTTGGTGAAAGTTGATCGTGCGTCGATGGCAGTCAGTTTGGAAACACGAGTGCCATTCTTGGACCATGAACTTGTCGAATTTGCGATGCGTTTGCCGTTGTCCTATAAGTCAAGGGGCGGAGAAGGAAAATGGCTATTACGCCAACTCTTATATCGGTATGTTCCACGAGAATTAATTGATCGTCCTAAGCGAGGATTTAGTGTGCCGATCGGAGACTGGTTGCGGGGAGATCTCAAAGAATGGGCGGAAGCCTTACTGGCGGAGGACGTCTTGAGGGGGGGTTCCTTTTTCGATTCGAAAGCAGTTTCAAGTCTGTGGAACGAACATTTAAGGGGGCACGATGTGTCGTCTCAATTGTGGCCGATCTTAATGTTTCAAGAGTGGCATTTAAGGCAGTAATTTGGCGCTTCGTTAGGAGCGCCTGATGTATCGAAATATGTCAGTTCTTAATTCCCCATACTAACATACAAGAATAGATAACAGCATGCGTCGATTTATTAGAAATAGTTCTTTTTTATACCCGTTATATGTCAAATATGTTTTGCGAAATCAGTCTGCTCTGTTCCCGGACAAGCATACGAAGCTACATCTGACAGGCTTTCCTAGGTCGGCGAATACTTATTGTTATAATATTCTTAAAGTGGCTTTTCCGTCGTTGCCCTTGTGTACGCACATTCATACGGCGGCATCTATTAGGTTGGCTCTGCGATTTAATGTGCCCACGCTTGTGCTTGTGCGGGATCCGGTTTCGACCTGCTGTTCGTTGTTGTTAAAGCACCACATTGAACCAACGGCGAAAGAAGTCGGGTCGCTTCTCCTCGACTACATTGAATATCATGATTTTGTTATGAAAAAATCTGCTCAGTTGGGAATTCTCCGTTTTGAAGATGCTGTGAGTTCGCCTGAATATATTATACGTGTGGTGTGCCAGCGACTGGATTTTGATTTGAATAATTCAGCAGTAGAGGAGAAAGCCCTCGCGGGACAGCAGCTCGTTGAACTGAAAGAATCGGATAAGTCAGTTGAAGGAAGTTCGTTGCCGAATGAAGAGCGCAAGCAGATGAAGATTGGAGTTGAATCACACGTCAGGAATCATCTTCTCTGTGCACGTGCTCTTGAATTATATGCACAATTACTCGATCATTCTTTTGAGTTGAATGAAAATTAAAATTTTGCATGCGATCGGTAGCCTAAGTAAAGGCGGAGCCGAATTTCAATGTCGCCAGTTGGCCAATCACCTTGATCCCGCTCGCTATGATGTGGCAATTCTTTGTTTTGATGGGGGGCCGCATCCTGACTTGGCGGAGCATGTCCGCCCAATTTTTGTCGATCGTGGACCAAAGTGGAACCTTTTAAGCCTGTATAGACGGATTGACTCAATAATTGAGGAAGAAAAGCCAGATGTTGTGCAAGCGTGGTTGCCGGAAGTAATTTCAGTGCCAGCAGCTCTGGCAGCTCGTCGTCGTGAGATCCCAGTGATTAGCGGACATAGGAATACTTTAAGCTACGATGGCGAATTGAATAAAGCAGTGCGTGACCGCCTACGATTGCCTCAATACTTAGTGGCTGACCGGATTATTTCAAATTTTGCCATCGATGAAGAGCCATTTCTTTTTCGTTGGCTGTACAGTCGAAAGAAGGGGAGTTGTATCTTCAATGGGATTGCGGTTGATACTCTTAGGGCACTCCCAATTAAGGAGTTGCCAGTCCGTGCTGAGTGTCGGCTTATTTTCGCTGGGCGACTTGTTCCGCAAAAAGGGCTGCCGACTGCATTGCGGGCACTAAAGCTCTTGGTGGATCAAGGTTACCATGTGCACTTAACACTCTTTGGCGAAGGACCAGCGGTGTATGAGGCTGAATTATATGCTTTGGTTGATGAGTTGAAGATTGAGGCGTATGTCACTTTCTTTGGTCAATGCCGCGACTGGCAAGCCTATGCTGGCGATGCTACGGCCTTTGTATTTCCAACCAAGGGCGAGGGCACTTCCAATGTTATTTTAGAATCACTCGCAGTTGGGCTGCCCGTAGTGATTTCAGACATTGCAATGGCACGGCAGCTTCTGCGAAATGGAGAGAATTCTTCGATTGTCGCGTCCAGCCATCCCGCTGAGTGGGCTGGTTCGCTGGCTGCTATTTTGAATGATCCAGCGCTTCGTGAGAAGCTCAGTCTAGGGAGTGCTACTTTGGCTGAATCTTTCTCGGTACCTACGATGGTCGAGCAGTATGATCAGCTATATCGAAAGTTGTTGAACTAACGGTAACGAGTTTTATGAGATTAATCATTAATACTGCATCAGCAGATCGAGGCGGTTCTATTCAGGTCGCTTTGTCGTTCCTCGAGGAATGTAAAGGGATTTCCGAGCACCAGTATTTTGTATTCTTAAGCCCAAACCTTCGAAAAGAGCAGGTTGGTGTTGAAAGTTTTCCAGGGAATTTCCGTTTTTATGAAATGGATCAAAGGCCTTCGTCTCGTGTGTTTTCAATGCGTCCGATGAGCCGGTTGTTTACACAGCTAGAGGCTGAAATTCAGCCGGATTGTGTATTCACCACATCGGGCCCGGCCTATTGGCGCCCCCAGGCTCCGCATCTAATTGGTTATAATCTCCCCCACTACATTTATCGGGACTCTCCGTTTTGGTCACGAGTTCAGTTTCGAGATCGGTTGTTGTTTAATTTGAAAGGCCTGTTGATTCGTTGGTTCTTCCGCCGAGATGGAGATGCATACGTTGTTCAGACCGATGATGTGAATGAACGCTTGAAGCATTTCCTGGGTAAAGCAGGAGCGCACACTGTTTCCAATACTTGCAGCTCGGCATATCGGGTAAGAAAGCATTTTCCTGATAAATTACCTTTGAAGAGAGAGGGAGAGTTTCGCGTTTTAACCGTCAGTGCACTTTATATTCATAAGAATTTGGAAATTATTCGAGAGGTTGTTCATGAGTTACGCCTGCGTGAATTTCCTGGCGTGAGATTTATCCTGACGATTCCACAGTCCGATTATGATGCAGTGTTTGGAGACGATTACTTGTCGGAAGTAATGACTGTCGGGCCAGTTCCACCAGTTGAATGCCCTTCGCTTTATGAGGAGTGCGATGCTATGTTTTTGCCGACTTTACTAGAATGCTTTTCGGCCTCATATCCAGAAGCAATGATGATGCAGAAACCGATACTGACTTCGGATCTCGGTTTTGCTAAGACTGTTTGTGGTGAAGCGGCGGTCTATTTTGACCCTTTGAATGCTTCCGATATTACGGATAAATTTGAATGCTTGGTTGGTTCCGCTGATCAACGGGCGAGATTAATAAAGTTGGGGCTTGAATGCGTACAGCGATTTAAAACTCCACGGCAACGCGCACTGGCGTTTCTGGAGTTGTGTCAGGATTTGGTAGTGTCGAAGTCACAGCCTAAATGTTGAATGAAATATCTGTTTATTTACATTGGTGTCGTAGGTGGCTTCTCTGGCCAGGCAAAAGCAACAGATCTCATTATCGATGGCTTGAATCCTAAGGGCGTAGTTTGCGTTCGAGGGTTATTGCCTCATCTAGACCGAAGTGGTCGTTTACCAGTATTGATTAGTGGGGTTTCACTGTTTACCAAATTACTGCGTGTATATTGGAGGTTCTTGTGTGAGCGGCTGCCTGAGGGCGGAGCGATTCATTTATCTTTGGGTCTGACTCGTTTTGCATTACTACGTGATTACGTAGCTTTGATTTGCGCATCTCTTTTTGCTAGAGGTCGTGTCCGAAAGGTGGTGGCGCTCCATGGAAGTGTATTTACTGAATGGCCGACAAACTCATTGAATGCCCAGCTATTACGATCTGTGATACGTTGCGTGGGTTGTGTTACCTGTGTGGGGTCCTCACATCGGCAGGCGTTAATTAATCTAGGTGTTCCTTCAGGGAAAATTGAGATAGTTCCAAATTCTTGTGAGTATGATGGCATTGAGGAATCCGATGTGACTGAGAAGCAGGCATCATCTGATCAACCGTTGGAGTGTCTCTTTCTTAGTAGTTTGACCGATACGAAGGGCTATCCGGAGTATTTAGAAGCATTGGAAATGATCGGGAGTGTCGATGGGGCACCGATCCATGCAGTGCTCTGCGGCCCGATCATGATGGATGCCTATCGCAAACGCTTTGAGACCTACGATGAGGCGAAAGTTTGGATTGAGCAAAAAGTTGCCTCAATTAATGAATCCGATCGAGTTCAAGCGGAATGGATCCCCGGAGCAAGAGGTTCAGAAAAGAAGGCACTTTTTGAGCAGGCGCAGATTTTTGTTCTGCCTACCCAGTATCCGGTCGAAGCTCAACCTTTAGCAGTTATCGAAGCGATGGCACATGGTTGTGCGATTGTGACGACTGATGCCGGGGAACTGCTTTCAACAGTTAACGATGAATCTGCCATCATATTACCGGCACCTACGCCAGATTCTGTTAAGCAGTCGATCATTAGTTTGGCTGAGGATGAACAGCTTCGGTTGCGCTTGAGCCAAGCTGCGCTAAATCAGTTTAAACTAAAGTTTAATCGAGAGCGGTATGTGCAGCGTTGGGCTGATCTACTAGGGCTGTAATAAATGTCGTAAGCTGCGGATAGCATATTTGCCGATCAAATAAAGCCTCTGACATTTTACGGGCGTTGAGGCTTTGTTGCCTAGAGAGGTCCGGATTAAGTAAATAGTTTTCAAAGGCATTGTGGAGTGACTCTACATCGCCTTGTTTGTATCCAGATCCTGCCTTCCAATGCTTCAGTAATTCGCCTAACTCGCCGCCGAGGCAACTCAATATCGGCAATCCAGCAGCAGCATATTCGCCAGCTTTATATGGGCAGGCGACAAGGCTACCGGGGCGGTTGGGTACGAGCGCAAGATTGGCTGTGGCTAGTAATTGATCGACTGCATCGCGCCCAATTTGCCCGTGAAAAACAACCCTACCTTCACTTATAAGGGACTTACTGCGCTTGATTAACTGCGGCTCTTTTGGACCAGATCCAGCAAAATGGATCTGAAAAGGGAAGCGTTTCTCAGCTCTCCAGCGAGCGGCGAGTTCTAGAATCGTCTGCAAATCGTAGCCCGACCCCATGGCGCCTAAGTAAACCGCTTTCAGCGGTGTATTAGAACAACGAGTAGTTGCACTATCAGTTGAGAATCTCGAAAGCTCCGCTCCATGGTAGCATAGGTGCATTGGAGGCGTACGGGTGCCTGCAACATAGCTGTTGGCTAGGTCGAGGTAACTTTGACCAACCGCGGTGATCTTATCCGCTCCCTGATACGCGCGCCTAGCGCTACGATGCATATTTGCGAAAAGCACTGCGCCTAGGTGTTTACGTAGATAATTGGGGAGAACTTGGTAAAATGTTTCTGGCCAAGCATCCATTATATCGACGACGACTTGGCAGCCACCGGAACTAGCAGTTGATAATGAATGATTAATCCAATCCCTGATTTTGAAGGCTTGCTCGGCTACCCCTAGTGGCGGTAGCGATACAATAATGCGGTCTGGCACTTCCAATTCCTTATTCCCCATCGATTTCATTGCTTCGCGGTAAAAGCCGTCAGCAAATGCTTTGTGATTCCTAAGACGTGCGAAACTAATGTTCTTCTTATAAGGTGGCGTTTCTATGAGACGTATCGAAAAACCATCTGTATCCAAGCAGGGCTCACGCTTGGTCTTGGTCAGGTGCGAGTAGTCTGACGACCACCAGACGACATTATGCCCTTGCGTGGCGAAGGTCTTGCATAGTGACCAATAGCGGAGCGGTACATCCGTTTCGTTGGGCAACTGGTCGAAGGGGTTGACGATCCAAATATTCATTATGCATGCAGAGATTCGCAATGAATCGAATGTAAAAATTTATTTAGTATTTTTTCGCGGCTGAATTTTTTAGTCGCAATTTGTTGAGCGCGTAGGCTCATGTCTTCGCGCTCTTTGTGTGTCTGGTCCACAGCTTTTTTTAAAGCGGCGACTGCGATATCGACATCGCCGTGTCTGATCGACCAACCGACCTCGTTCTCACCAGTGATATCGCTGAGGTAGCTTTCTTCTGGCCCCAGTGTGAGCACTGGCCGCCCGATGCTTAGTGCGCCGTAAATCTTACAGGGGTGCACGATTCCGCTCATCTCATTGCCCAGCGAGACGATATGTAGATCAGCGGCGGAGAGAGAGAAGCGAATTTGATCGAGTGGCTGATAGGGGAGCGAGATGATGTTACCGGCAGCACCTGACTGTGCTCGTAAGCGTGCATCCACGATCTCTTTCCCTTTGCCGCCACCGATAAAAACGAACACGAAACGCGGGTCGTCTTTGAGCAATTTGGCGGCATCTAAGATGGTGTCGAGTGGATGCACTAGGCTGTGGTTACCGCTATACATGACCACGAATTTGTCCTCCCAAGATTGTTCCTTGCGGAACGAATTTTCAGAGTGTGCTACAGTTTTTAAATAGTCGTCCATCGGCCACGGTGGAATGACCTGAATCGGTGCACGCAAGTCCTCTACCGGGCACTTGAGTTTTCTTTCTAAGCGTGCCTGCATGAAGCGATCGAGGACAATGATTGAGTCGGCGCGCTTTAGGATGCGGCGATTGAGCCAGTC
>Ga0302114_10000936_pt1 | contig 19783 bp, 20 predicted proteins | sample AG5_Surface_MG_FD_203107 | JGI IMG/M metagenome (GOLD analysis project Ga0302114, IMG submission 203107) | Marine microbial communities from Western Arctic Ocean, Canada - AG5_Surface | ecosystem: Environmental > Aquatic > Marine > Oceanic | place: Canada: Western Arctic Ocean | collected...
CATAAATTTATCGAAATTTTGGAACAGCTTAGGATTCTTCTCCAGCAGCGGCTGCCCAAAATCCTCTATGGCCGCCATGAGCAGCTCCATCAAACTACTCTTCTCTTCCTCTTCCTCTTCTGTTTCCCCGTCTCCTTCAATTTTATCCAGCTCGATGCTCAGCATCCTCCTCAGAGCAGCATTGCAAGCCCCTTCAATCTCCGCCCCCGTCCACCCCTTCGTCGCCTTCCCCAGCTTGTCGTAATCTATTCCGCTTCCGCTTCCGCTTCCGCTTCTGGCCGCATTGTCCTCCACCCTCCTCAAATGAATCCTCCAAACCTCCCTCGGCTCCTCCGGCGGCCCCACATAAACCTTCTTATCGAACCTCCCCGCCCTAAGCAGCGCCTTATCGAGCTCCCACGGCCGATTCGTCGCCCCCAACACAAACACCCCGTCCCCCTTCGCACTATCAACCCCGTCCATCTCATTCAAAAACGTCGCAAGAACCCGACTCTCAACCTCGTACTCGCTCCCGCTGCCGCTCCTATCCAACCCCCCCCCAGTCCCCACAATCCCATCGATCTCATCAAAGAAAACGCAGCTCGGCTTGGCGTTCCTCGCCGCTTCGAACACCGCTCTGATCCGTCCCTCCGCCTCTCCGACGTAGCTGCTCGCGTAGACCTCGCTGGGGCTCAGCGCGAAGAATCCGAGCTTGCTCTCCATTGCGACCGCCCTCGCGAGGCAGGTCTTACCGCACCCGGGGGGACCGTAGAGGAGGATGCCGCGGAGGGGGGGGAGGGATAGAGAGCGGAACTGTGAGGGGTAGAGGTGAGGCCAGGTGATGAGCCGAGAGAGGGTTGTTTTTGCTGTTGAGGAGGAGAGGGAGGTCCACTGGGAGGGGGCATTTGAGGATGAGGTTAGGTTGGTCGCCGAGCGGAGAGAGGAGGGGGGAGGGAGGAGGTTCTTCGCGAGAAGTAGGTGGGGGATCGTTACGGCCTGAAGGCCGAGTGACAACGCGTGGGAGACGGCCTCCCGAACCAATCCCATCATATCCCCACCAACGTACCCGACGAGGTGCGACGTAGCGAAGGCCTCCAGCCCGTCACTGTCAGGGCTTTGCGCTGCACCAAGTGAAGCGAGATTGTGCGCATTTTTAATGAAGCGCGAGCGAATTGGGCGGAGCGAGCCAAACAAATTGAGGGAGTTAGTTCAGTAATGGAGGCAATAAAAAAGGCGAAATCACTGGATCGACCATAACTCCAACGTATGGAGGTTTTAGACTCCCAGAATTGGAGACGGTGGCTGATTTGACCAAGCGCATCTTTTTGTGCGAGGGGGTTTGTTCAGGGACGGTCCAGACCAGGGGCATGAGCGCGCCAATGTGAAACTCCAAAGACACTAAAAAAAAGGCGAATTCCTAAATCGACCGTAACTCCAACGCAAAACGCCATTAGACACTCAAAATTGGACACGGTGGCTAGTTCGGCCAGGCGCATCTTTTTGTGCGAGGGTGTTGTTCAGGGACGGTCCAAAAACACGCCATCTGCACGTCAATGTAAAAACTCAAAAAGGCAAAAAAAAGCAAAATCACTAAAACGACCACAACTCCAACGCACAACGCCTTTAGACACTCAAAGTTAGACACGGTGGCTAGTTCGGCCAGGCGCATCTATTCGTGCAACGCAATTATCAGGGACGGTCCAAAACACGCCATCTCAAACCATCCGCACGCCAATTGAAACCTGTAGTAATTTTGCACGCTTCATCGCTCGAGTTTTTCCACAAAGCTCGCTCGCTTCGCTCGCTCACCTGCACCACCCTCCGCATCAGTCAGGGCCATCCCCCCTAGCATCTTCCGCAGCATCTCAGCCTTCTCCCTGCCGCTCTCCGGCCCCTTGCATTTGATCTCCTTTGCGATCCTAGTTGGGTTTCGCAAGCTCTCATCGATCCGTCCCGCGTGGTTCGTTAGCGCCACGAACACCGTTCCTCCAGGATAGGGGGAATTGTGAAGGTTGGCTAAGTAGTGGGCCAGGACGGGGATGTACGATGGGCTGGGGGAGGAAAGGGGGGAGAGGAGAGTTTCGCACTCGTCCAGGAAGATTATTGTTGGCAGGGAGCGACGTTGCTGGTGCTGCTGCTGCTGCTGCTGCCTCTGCAGCTGCCGATGCTGCCTCTGCCTCTGCCGCTGCCGATGCTGCTGCCGCTGGTTGTTTACGAAAGCTTGGATGGTGCCACCACTGTCTGCCTCCGAATCCTCGTCCATATCGCGGAGGTCCACAACGCACAGGTCCCGAGGGTTCGCGGGGGGGGTGAGCTGAGAGCAGAACGCCGAGACGGCGAGGTTTATTGAAGTCGTTTTGCCGACGCCGGGGGGGCCGGAGAGGACTACTGACTGCACCACGAGGGGGGATTCTTGTCTATGGGGATGATTCCCAAGGCTGAACGAATTTGCGAGGTGGACCGATTGGAGGATGGAGCAGAGGAGGGAGACGGCTGGGTTGGTTGGATGCGAATGCTTGGCAATTGTAGTTGTTTGGGTTTGGGAAGGGTTTGGAGGGGGGGGGGGGAGGGGGAGAGGAGATGCCACATTGAAGTCATTGAAGAAGTCTTTGTCTGCTGCTTCTGGGTACTGCTTCACAAGCTTCTCAAACAGAAGCGGAAAGTTGCTCGAGTACTTTTCCACCGCCTTGGAGGCCCCCGGGAGCTTCGCGGGAGCGAAACGAGCGTAGAACTCCCTGACCTTTATCTTTATCTTGGCGAGCGGGTCCTCAGCTGCTGCTGCTGTGTCGTTTTCTATAATCGTGATCATCGTTCCAGGAGTGATCAACCCCCAAGCAACAGCAACAGCACCCGCCCCCTCCCCCGCCCCACCTCCGCCGCTCCCCACCCTCCTCCTCCTGGAAGAGCCGACATTCAGGGGACTGTGCGACCCCAAGGAGTAACCCAGGACGAGAAACTCGTAATCCACAGCATGGGGCAAAGAAAGGGTGATTAGCGAAGAGGGGCTAACTTCTGTGCCCACCAAGGCTCGCTTCATGCATTTTGTCAAGAGGGGGTTTGAGAGAAGGGAGGAGGAGGAGGAGGTGGAAGGTGAGACAAATTGCAGTGAAAGTGAGATTATGCCGGAAACCATGAATTGTTGGGGGGGGTTATAATCAAGCAATCGACTAGTCTAGTGGTCACGTGTTATGCTTATGCCGTGAGAATTTCTTTTTAGCACTTTAGCGGCCTTCCAGGGGATCGACAACCAGCAAATCCCTCAATAGCCTCAACACCTCAGAGCCTTACCCCAGACGTTAGGGGTTGTCGAAATGGGCTTCAAATGGCGGCCCTACACGGTTGACTCCGTTCAAACGATTTCCCCTCGGTAGTTATCAATTCAATTCAAGGAGAGTGGATTCTTGCAAATTTCAAGGCGCATTTGAAGCTTTGCACAGGTTCAAAAGCAAACAAAAGCGAAAAAATCTTGAAAAATGCCAAAAATCAACAAAAAATCGACAAATTCGGGGGAGTTTGGGAACAAGTAAAATGCGTTTTAATCGAACAAAGAAGATACTTTAGATACATAACCATTGCTGTACCCCTGCTTCACTTCATTATCTACCCCGTGCAAAAGTTTAGAACTTCACAAACTCATACCGTTCAACTTCCCGAGCTGTAGAAGAAGAAAAAAATTATTTCCTGGATAGGGTGCTAAAACGAATACTCTCAGTTGACCTACGCAATCAACGCGCAAACCCAGGGTCGTTGACACATTGAAGAACACCGTGTAGAAGTTTGGTCTCCTTTGAAGCGAGCACCCCTGTGAAAAAGCCCACCTCGGACACAAAAACGACCTTTTTCTACCCCGTGAAAAGGCTGCGACGATGGATTGACAATGATTTTTCTACCAACAAAACATTACGCGATCGGTACTTTAGTACGTGGATATGGCCTAGGAGAATTGTTTAGATCGCCACCGTCCAAATTGACCAGAAAAAGAGCGTCTCGGCAGCGAATAAGCAACTTTGTAGATTTGGACGAAGTGGGCTGGGAAGCAGCGATATACAAGATGTGGCCTGCATCTTGAAGTTTTGTCTACATTATCTTATCATTTTTGATCACCGTCTCACGTTCTCACGTTTATTAGCCACAAGCGGCACCACAACGGCTCCGGAACGAACATCGGCCATTATCCCCTCGCCAATGTTCTCCGCCGGCACCCAGGTGTCGCTCGACTCGCCGTAGCCCTTCCACCGGACCAAATACTCGTACACTGGCGCGCCTAGAGAGTCGGACATGGCACGGCGGGCAATGCGTCGGGAGACGAGGTGAGAGACCTCAAAAGTGTTATTAACCACAAGCGGCAACACAACGGCCCCGGAACGAACATCGGCCATTATCCCCTCGCCAATGTTCTCCGGCGGCTCCCAGGTGTCGCTCGACCCGCCGAAGCCCTTCCACCGGACCAAATACTCGTACACCGGCGCGCCCAGAGAGTTGGACGTGGCAAGGCGGACAATGCGTCGGGAGACGAGGTGAGAGACCTCAAATGTTTCTTCGCTGGAGGAAGATTGGATGGAATTGGATTTGGGTTTGGATTTGGGTTTAGATTTTGATTTTGTGTTGCTGTTGTTGGTGGCATTCTCGTCGCTGGACTGCTCGTCACTCGAGGAGGAATAATTATATTTTGATTGGAGTTTGGGTTTGGGCTTGGATTTTTTTGTGTTGCTGTTGTTGGCAATATTCTCGTCGCTTGAGGAGGAAGTTCTGTTTTTTTTCTCCCTCGAGCGCGTTAGCATGCTCCTTGGTGTTTCGCAAAACACACACTCACTCACGAAGCAATTTTCGTTGATAACGGCTGTCGGCTCAACGTTACACTTTGGGTTGTTGCAAGTGAACTTTGCCTCCAACCCCGACCCGACACGCTCGTAAAAGTACCATTTCATCGCCTCCTTCTTTTTCTCACTCTTCCTGCGCCAGCTCACACACTCGTAGGGTTCCAGTTTGCTGTTGACGATGCTGTGCTCGTAGTACGACGCATCTTGGTGGTCCGGCAAATTCACATCCCTCCGCTTCAAGTTGGCCTGCGCCCTCGGGCAACCGTCCATGGGCATCGGATGGAGGCTCACGATCCTCGTCCCTCTTGGCATTCGCGCAAACAGCTGCGCAACGCACTCGTCGGGCGTCATTTCTCCCCTCGTCTCGCTCCTAGCCCCCATGACGTTGTTGAAATTATTAACAATCCAAACGTTCGAGTCCATTAGAAATTCTCTGCGCCGAGCGAAGCGAGGCGCATTTGCGCATTTTTAATGAAGCAGGGTTGGAGGCAAGTGAGCAAAACGAATGTTATTGAGTGAATAATCAATGCTAGTTTTTGGCTCGTACTCTCATCTTCCAAAAGGCTCGCTTCGCTCGCTCACCTGTGATTTGGGTCCTTCAAATCCCCCACAACGAATTGCACCCTGCCCTCCAATTCTTTCGTGTCCTGTATCCTCAATGCATTTTTCGCCGTGGTGAACTCACTGGTGAGTATTACCGCCACCGCGTGGCGCTCTTTCATAAGCTCAATTCCTTTCGCCTTTTTGCAGTATGTGGCTGCAGCCTGGATCACAATGTTCCCGATGCTGCGCCAAGCGAAGCGAGGCGCATTTTTTTTAAACGAAGCACGAGAGCAGCGAGCGAGCCAAACGAATTTGGTGGGTTAGCTTAGTTGCGGATGTAGCCGCCTGTAACCGTCTGTAGCCATCTCGCGCACTTCATTTCATCGCGAGAATGCTCGTCTTCCAAAAGGCTCGCTCGCTCACCCGCTGCCAATGTCCAGCAACGTTTCGGTTGGTTTTAGCTTGGCCAAGCGCATAACCTCTTCCACAGCCAGTGGCAGCAAGGCGCCGTACTGCGCATTTTTCTGGTGAGTGGAATCTTGGGCGCTCGGCTTGCTGCTGCAGTTCTTTTCCTCAAGCTGTTGAATGGTCATATCGATGTTGTTGGGTATCTCTTCCCAGCATTGAACGAACTGAGCGGTCGTCAAGTGGTTGAGAGACGTATTAATCTGATCTATTTGCTGCTGGATAACGTGGTCGTCAGCATGGGCAGGCTGCTTTTGTTCAAGTTTCGATAATTCAAGGATTCGTTTCATCAGCAATTCGTCGTCATCTTCGGTTTCGGGTGGGGGTGAGGGCGGGGACAAAGGCATATCCAGGCGCGACTTCTTCGCCGGCGGAGGCTTGTCAACTGCCGAGTCTTCTGACCCAGAAAACGAAGACGAAAACGAAGACGAAAACTCGTCTCTAGAATCAGCTAACTGCGAATCCCTGCTCATTTTCCTCACTCTTTTGGTGTTTTCTACATTCTCTACCTGCCCATCGCCAACATCACCCACACTCGCATCATTAAGAAGAATCCCAATTACTTGGGATACGGTTTTGCCCTCCAGAAGTAACTTTTTGCATTCATCACGTGGAAAGCCCATCTCCTCGACCAATTCACTCAATTGCAACGCATCGAAAGCTGGGGGAAATGGACCCTCCATGCGAGATTTAGCTTTAAAAAGTGAAATTCAAGATTTTGGGATTTTCCAATTTTCTCCTTTGTTTGTCCCAACCATGGCCATCTCAACCCTAGTTGTTGCAAAGCGCACTACCCTCCAACCCAAACCGTTGGCTACGAGGTTCTTGACTGTGTTCTTTCTCAACCTTCTGAAAATTCTTTTTTCAAATCCTTTTGTTTACGTGTCCCTCACTCTCCTCCTCCTCTCCCTGACGTTCTACGTCTTTTCGTTCTTCAAAGAACTCCTCTCTCTCCTTCTCATTACCCTATTTACAATCTACTACGCCTACCACAAAACCATAATAGCAAAAACCACTACTTTCCTTGACAGACTCTCAGTGTCGTCGATCAAGTACCTCCTCCTCACCCTTTCCATCGTCCCCTCGACGATCAACGGATTGAGCCTTGCGTTTCTCGCAACATACGTGTCCGCCTCTCATTCCTTTATATTCCCAATAGCCCACGTCGCAGCATCGACTGCCTGCGCGTTCCACCACTCCTTCCACTTGGCGCAGCCGCAGCCGCAGCTCCGGCTCCAGCTGATCGCCGTTCTCCACGTTTCTGCGATCCTAGCATCAATCTCCTCGTTGGACGCGTCGTCCTCCGCCCGGATCGGCGCCCCAATAGTCTTCGTCCTGGCGGCGTACGTTGTGAGTCTCTGCCCCTCGGACCTGTTTCAGAGAAGTTTGAGGGAGGCGCTGAGGAGGAGCGGGGGGGAGGTTATTAGGGAGGTTGGCGAGGAGGTTAGGGGAGATGAGCTTTTAATGATAGCAATGGGAAAGTGGATTGTAGAATTTTGGAGTACGAGGAGTGCCGATCCGACTACTGCGACTCCAATTCCGACTAGAAGCGAAAGTGAGAATGAGAATGAGAATGAGATTGAGAATGAACATTGTCATGAAAGCCCAAGCCCCAACTTCACCCCAACCAGCCCCAATCTCACCTGGCCCGACCTCCACTCGATGCTCCTAGAAACAATAGCTCAAGCCTCCGAGGCGAGTACCCCCTCTTCCAATGCCAATCAAAATGCCATTCCCAATCCCAATCCCAATCCCTCTCTCCAAACCCTCCTAACGAACTTCGACGTCGACGCTTCGGCAAAACCCTTCGTCCAAAACTACACAAAAGCGGTAAATTCGATTCCCCCCACCTCCCCCACCTTCGCCCTCTTCATGCGGTCCGCTCGTGACTGCCCCTCCCTGCTTGCCCTCTTCTTCATTTGTCTCTCTCCCCCATCTGCAGGTGAGTTTCATTCCGTCTCCCCGCTCGCCTTGTGACAGAAGAATGCGAAGCTCCGTGCGAAATTGCTACTCATGGCTACATCCACTACTGAACTAACCTCATTCTACTCAACTATTTTTGCTCGCTCGCTGTGCGCTGTCTCGTGCTTCGTTAAAAATGCGCCTCGCTTCGCTTCGCTTCGCTCGGCGCAGCAAAATGGCTCACGTCAACAATTTGCCTATTCCCAATCTTATCGATTGAACTCTACTCTCTTTCGAATTGGCATAACAATCTCACTCCCACCCAAGCCTCGTCCACGATGCTCCTCCTCCTCGACGCAGCCCTCCACCAGGTGAGCGAGCCAAGCGAGCGAGCCTTGATGAAGACGAGAATTCTCTCGATGAAAATCCCGCGAAAGGCTACAGACGGCTTTATCCACTACTAAACTAACCCACTCAATTCTTTTGACTCGCTTCACTCGTTTTGCTCTTGCTCTTGCTTCATTAAAAATGCGCACAATCTCGCTTCGCTCGGCGCAGGTCTGGTTAAACGTTTTATCCTCCACCACCGCCCTTCACCACGGCCTGACAACCATTCGTGCAGCGCAAACGACCGCCCACGCGGCGTCCTTCGCCGTGAGCGTCAAGGACGTGGCAATGGTTGGAATTGAAGTCTACTCCAAAGGTTGGCTCTGGGGGTTAACCACCGTTGCGGCCGAGTTGGTCAACCTGAACCGTTTCACCGCAACAGGCAGCACGGGCAGCGACGAGGAGTACAGGGCTCAGGCACCGAGGTTGAGGTGAGCGAGCGAAGCGAGCGCGAGCCTTTTGGAAGACGAGCATTCTCGCGATGAAGTGCGCGAAATGGCTACACACGGCTACGTCCACTACCAAGCCCAACCCACCAAATTTGTTTGATTCGCTCGTTTCGCTCGTTTCGCTCGTTTCGCTCTTGCTTCATTAAAAATGCGCCTCGCTTCATTTTGCTCGGCGCAGCACCGCAATTGATGCCGTGAAGCAGGGGGGAGCGGTAATAAAGGGCGCGAAGGCGATGGCAAAGGAGGACCAGGAGTTTGTTGATGGTGTGGTCGCGTGCGGGAAATTTGCGGCCGGAAAGGGTTGGTTGTGGGCCAGGGACCCAGCCACTGACACTGACACTTGCACTGACCCTGACACTGACGGGGAGAAAACAGCAGCGGCAACTCAGCAGAAGGAGGAGGTTGTCCAAGAACTCATTGTGGGGATAAGCCAGGCGTTCGAGAACGAGTGGATAAACGAGGGGGAGAAGAGGCGGTTGATCGAGCTGCTTTTTGAACCGGAGGGAGAGTTCAGGAATATTGGAATTGTTGCCAAGTCCCTGCAGGCGCTGAAGGCCCAGCATGAGGAGGAGTTGGAGTTGGAAGAAATCGAGGAACAAAAAGTAGAAGAAGAAGCAGAAGAACGACAACAAGAAGAAGCAGAAGAAGAAATTGTACAAGAGTTTGAGGGAGAAATTTTGGAGGACTTGGTCATGGACGACGAAAACATTGTTGAGGTTTCCGCTTCAAATTCGACATTGGTCCAAGAAGACAAGGAAAAAGAAAACGCTGGGTGGGCCGGGGTTCTTGTTGGTGCTGGTGTTGCGCTAGGAGGAGTAGCCGCGATCGTCGCGGCCAAAAAGAAAAAAGAAATTTCATCAATTTCAGTCTCAAGGCTCAATGACGCAAGGCTCAGAAGCATGATATTGAACAACAGCAACAGCAACAGCAACAGCAACAGCAACATCACCCCTCCCAGCACCACTCAAAGAAACGAAATCCTCACTTCGAACATTGACCAGCTCAAGGACGATGACGACGACGCGGACTTCGTTTCACTGTAGCGCATCATTCATTCATGGGGTTTAGAAATTTTGGCAACAATTATATTATTCATTCAACTTTTCACAACCCTCCACCCTCCTGAACCGGTGCATCCATGTACTGCTTCAAGCTTGCAAATTTCTTCTGGTCCAACGAATGGCCGTGACACATGCACCTCAATTCTCCGTTCCACGCCATGGCCAACCCTTTCAGCATGAGCTGCATGAAGAGCTCCACGTTCCCGCTAGCGTCTTCCCCCTCGTAAATTCCGTTTGCCACATCCGCCGCGCTCGTGTAGAATCTATCCGCCAGCCTGCACAGTGCCTCGTACAAGTCCACCTGAGTGATGCTCACTTCCTTATCTCGGTGTCCGATCTCGTCGCTCACAATCATCCGAGCCTGCAAGAACGCCGCCTTGCTGTCGCTGCGGTTCAGACCGTGAGTATACATGCCGCTGTCTCCGAGCATTCGCTCGAAGTCGTCCAACCCAAAATACTCCAACTTCAAATCGGCTTTTTTGGTGCGCATTTTGTTGTCGCTGACAGGATACACCACAAACAGCCCCGCCAATATATGCTTGTACTTCATCAGCACTTCGTTCACCTCCCTAGTGTACAGCCTATCCAACCTGTATTCGTCGTCGTCCACCACCGCCTCAACAGGCAAATTTTCTTCAATTTTCAGAAACAGCTTTTCCAGGCATCCAACCACGGTTTTCAGCTTCAGCACGTCCTCGTTTGCCTCCTCACCCGCCACCGCCACCACCTTGCCTTGCTTATCAACGGGGGTTTCGACACCGTACAGAATAACGGCAACTCTGGCAATCGTCTCGACCCACTCCCCCTTCATCAAGCAGTTGTTGAAGTTGAATTTATCGTTCTGCCCGCTAACCTTGTCCTCGTCGATATTCACCGTCATGAAGATCCGAACCAAATTCTGAAACACCATGTCGTCTTCCACAGCGTCCTCGCCCTGGACGTCCTTCAAGAACTTGTGGTACGCGTTCTCGTGGATGCAAGTCGCGCCAGTTCCGTAGCCAGACATGCCAAGACCCTTGATAGCGTAGTGCTGGTAGGTTTGCTGGAACACGACGCAGTTCTTCAAGTAAACTTTGCGGAGCTCATCCTTGACCTCCTCGACAGTCGAACTAGAATTTTTTATGTTGTAGTCAAACTTGGTGAGGAATTTAGCGAACCGACGGGTGTCGGTTCCGCGCACCCAGTCGAATTTCATCTCCTTCCGACGAATCTTCATTTCGTTTACGTATGCCTTTGATTCGCACTCGGACGACCGAGGTTCAAAGATGCTGCCCAACAAATCGAACGCAACGGACGAAGCTTGCGACTCCAAGTCCTCCATGGGCATTTCCCGAACGTAAAACGGAAAGTCCCTCGTGCTCAGATGGCCCATCATCTTGCAGCTGGCGCCCGGGCAGGGCGCGTGGCCGTGGTTGAAGGAACACGCCTGCGCATTTTGTGATTTTAGTTTTTTGTTCAGAGCGGTGTTCCGTCCGCTCCGCTCAACTCACCTCCTTGCAGATTTCAATTGTGTGCTCGTTCAACCTTGGAGCAATCATGTCCACCCCCCTCACATACGGCGGCACTCTTGTCCACGTCCCCGGCTTGAGAGATTTACTCGGGGGGGGGATGTGAATGTCAATGAGGGTCAAACTCTTGGGAAGTGGTGGAGTTGGGTACGCCCCGGGGTGCTCGGTGCTAAACGAGGGCGTGTAAAACTGAGCCGCGCTGCCATTGTCATTCGTCCCGTGACGACTGTCGTAGTAGATGTACGATTTGCCATCAAGGCTGTCAATAAACTTATGGTTCGCTTCACTGCTAACGACGCTCCCAGGGACGTGCTCCCACCTCCACATGGTGACCGGAGTTTTTCCGGAAGCATGGCGGCTTTTCTTGAACCGGTTAAACTGATCAATTGCAGACCTAAAGGTGATCCGAGAGTACTTTCTGGACGGGTCCAGAACAAGCGTTTCGTTCATTTCCAGCTGGTTGGCTGGTTTCACTTTTCTTTGCGCCTCCTCAACACGCTCCATGACGCTCAAGATCACGGGGGGCTCCCACGGGTTGAGCTGCTTCGGAATATCTACCACGTGAACAGTTCCAACCTCGATAGATTCATTGTTGTTTTTGTTTGTTTTGAAATAGTGCGAATCGAACAAGTGGTTGCCGTTTTTACTGTTGTTGTTGTTGTTGTTGTTGCTATTGTTGTTGCTGTTGCCCGGAGAGGTGAGCGGAGCCGTGCGAGACCGATTGGTAGCTTCCTGCGACGCAGAGCTAGAGAACATTAGCTGCACCGAGTGTTAGAAAGTAGCGCCTCGTATTATACACGGCTCACTCGCGGCTCACCTTCTGCATCGACAAAATGGTTTTCATGGTTGCTTCTTCTTCCGCGAGGGTCATTTCAGAGGTTTGGGAAAGTGAGGGGAGTTGTTGAGTTTCCTGCTGCTCCGACTCCAAGCCTTCAGCCAACAACTGGTTGGATGATTGGTCGGAAAGGTAAGATTCCTGCTGCTCCGACTCCAAGCCGGAAAGGTAAGACTCATCATCAATTTCTTCCACCAGGCTCAAAACCTCAGCTACACTCCCGGGCGCCCGCCCCCGCCCCCGCCCCCGCCCCCGCCGACGCTCCCGCCACCAACACCACTGCTGCACAGCGACCCCTCGTACTCCAGCATCTGCTTCTTGCTGTTGTGCAAAGAAGTCTGCTGCATCTCGGCCTTCTTCAAGCCGTGGACGAAAAAGTGCGTGAACCACGCGGGGCAAACTCCCTACACAATTTGGTGTTAAAGTATGTTTGTCGAATACGTTTTTTTGTGGCTCCTCCCTCACCTGCTTCAAGTATTTCTTAACTCCAATATTCTGATCCTCTTTCTCCTTCTTCTTTGGGCTGGTGGAGACGTGCTTGACAAGCTTGAGCTGCTCCTTGTACAGCCGAAGGCAGATACGACGGTCAACAGATTTACCGAGGTTGGAGAGGATTTTGCAGGAGAGAATTGCAAGCTCATCGATCAGGAACCTTCTGCTATCCCCATCCGCATCCGCACCCGCACTCGCATCAACTGATACCTCGTCGTTCCACCCCCCGCTCTCCTTGCTGAAGGAATAGTCATTCTCAAACGCAAAACCCACCAACCAGCTGGTGAACCGCTCGCAGATGGCCAAGTGGAACTCCTTTTCGGTTGACAAATTCAGCAGCAATTTCAAAATGACGAGAATGTTGTTGTAGCCCTCCTCCCACTCTACGTCATCCTCGCTGTCCGGCGAGTTGTGGTAGGAACAAAAGCTCAGCCGCTTTGTCGCGTCGGATTCTGTGTTGGAAGAGTCCAAAATGTGCTCTAGCTTCTTGTTGTGAATGAGGAAGTTTCTGTGGACGAGAGGAACACATTTGTTCCGCCCGATGTACATTTTTGACCCGTTCTTGCAGCACAAACCTGCCAAAGCGTGGGTTGCCTCGGAGTGCAGGAGAGTAGCATTTTCGCCTCTAGAGGAGAGGAGAACGAGAAACAGGTCTTCAATGCCCGTGTTGGAGTTAGTGACGAGCTGGATGTACTCGAGATTCTGCGCCGTTCGAAAAAGTGAGTTAGTTTTGGTTTTGTTTTGGTTTTCTCTAGTCTTCCACGAGGCTCACCTCTGGAGACTCTTGGAGGTAGAAGAGGAGACCACACGTCTCTCGGAGGAGCTCGTTCTGCGGAGAATGGTTGAGAATCATGAAGAGGGTGTCAATCAGTGTGTAACCGAGGTTCTCGGACGAGAGGACATGCTTGCCCTCGGGGGTGGCAATGACCCGCCTCAACGTTCCGATGCAGGTCTGCGCGAAGGCGGATTCAGAAGCGGAGAGGATTTTTGTTTCGTGCCTGTTTTTGGATTTGGGTTTTCTTGGCTCGTTCAGTGTAATTGAGTGGGTTCTCGCCTCTCTTATCAGCAAAGACACAGAGTACTGCGCCGTTCGAAGCGGAGCGAAACGAATCGAGTGGGTCAGTTTAGTGAAAAGATGAAACGATGAAACACGCGAAATACTCACTCACTCACTCACTCACTCACTCACTCACTCACTCACTCACTCACTCACTCACTCACTCACTCACTCACTCACTCACTCACTCACTCACTCACTCACCTTCTTCTCAGTGATCAAAACGGCGTTGTGGTTGTCACAGGAAAGCAACCACAGCGACAACCCAATCCACGACTTCAGGTGTTTTTCCAAATGCTCCGTCCAGCCGTCGTCAACATTCTCTAATTTCTTTCGGGAGGTGTGTGTTTTGGCCAAAGTTCCTTTGCTGATGCTGTCCAAAACTGATAAAAGCCGGCTGCAACCGTTCAACTTCCCGATCAATCTGCGGTTGACCTGGTTCCGAGCGCAGAACCAAATGGAGGCGGCAGCTGAGAGCTGGACTGACGGGCGGGACTCGCAGGCGAGCAAGTGGATCAAGAAGTTGAGCTGGTTCTTGTGAACTTCCCCCTTGAACTCGGCGCTTATGTACATCAACGATGATGCCGCGCCGTCTCTCAACAGCGCTATATCACTCTTGGACTCGGAAGTCGGAATGGAGCCGAGGTTGGAGGACGTGGGAGCCATGCTGCAATGGAACAAGATGTCAAGCGCATTGCTCTCCATCATGAGCTTGCAGAACTTGGCCCACTTTTTATTGTACTTGTGGCCCGTGAGGGTTGGATCGGCCAAATTGTCGTTCTCGTTGGCGTCCACAACGTTGAGCTCTGCACCGAGCGAAGAAGGTGCGAAGTAAATTGAGTGGGTTAGTTTAGTTTTAGATTTAGTTTAGTTTAGTTTAGTAGTGGCTCGTATGCTCGTCTTCCTCAAGGCTCGCTCGCTTCGCTCACTCACCTGCGGCGCAGAGTCTAGAAAGGGCAATTGCCGCGTACGCTCGCACCTTGATAGCGTGTGTTGGTTCCAAGAGATAGAGGATGTGAGACAAAATCCCGTGCGCGAATGCCGTGTTGGGGTTGCCGAGCATGTAGGACATCATTCCCGCAGCAGAAGCAGAAATGTCATCGTGGACGCGTTTGTCGTCCAAAACAGACAGTCTTTTTGTTAGATCAATCCACATTTCGTCGTTGATTATTATAGGGGCTTGGGATTCAATTTGAGACTGTTTGCGAAGCTGATTGTTGACAATCATATTTTTTTGCTTGTCCTGCAGCAGAATGGCAAACTCGTCCTCGGCGGTAACGGTGTGCTTGCGGTGTGCCACCTGGCGGTTTAGTCTCCGCTTCCGCCGCCGCTTGAGTCCGTCGGTCGCCCTGACCTCCAACGACGTTTCTTCCCTGAGTACAATAGCAAAGCCCCAAAGCGAAACCATCGTGGTTTCGAGCAGGCGAGGAATGGTGGAGCTGAAGTCCAATTTTTTTGTGTCGTACCCGTAAATCTATTTGAGTGGAAAAGTAATAATAATAATTTATGTTAGTGATTAAGTGGCTCGCTTCCACAATATTCGGCTCGCTCACCTTGGTCTCACTCTTCGCGGACGTCGAATGGTGGTCGACCATGCCCTCGAGGGTCGCGAGGCACCACCTGCACACCTCGCAGAGGGCCTCGAAGGCGTGGAAGGCAGCCTCGCGATCAATAATCGTTCTAACGTTGGGGTCCCGGATGATCATGCTGCACGTGACCGCGGCGCACCGGATCAATTCCGTTTTGCTACTTCGCAAGTTGTCCGAAATCCGCCTGATCATGCCGTGGTCCCGGAGAATACTCCTCAGGTCTTCGTTGTGGGTCAGGATGTGGCACAGCGCGTCGGCCGCAAACTGGTTGGTGTGGGACTCGGGGGGGATAATGTCGGCCGTGCTGGGGTCCCTGGCAGCAAAGGCGTCGATCGCAATTTGCTGGTTCTTGCTGCTCGCGACGCTCAGGGCAATCGCAACGGCGTCCAGGACGGGTTTCTCGATGATCAACCCGGACAGAACCAACTGACTGAAAACCCCCACGCAATTCATCTGGGTGGTCGCCTCCAGCGGAGTTGTGAGGCTGCTGATTGCCGAAATGGTATCGGTGTAGAACTGGACGGTGGAGAGGAGCACCCCGCACTCGAGCAGGAGAGGAAGCATCTGGAGGTTTCCGGCAAGGAGCCAGAGGACTCGGGTTAGGATGGAGCTGACGGAAGAGACCTTGTTGTTATTGTGCGTGTAGGAAGATTTGCGGAGGATCAGGATCTTTGAAATTATCTCGTCATCAACAAACTTCATGTTTTCTTTATTCGTGCACAACTCTACCAACTCCATACACGCTGTTTTGGCGGTCTTGGCGTTGTAAACTCTGGCAATTTTTGTGAATGCGGAGTTGAAGAGGGATGTAATGACCGACTTTCGCTGCACCGAGCGAAAAAGAAGGTTTCCAAACGAATTGAGTAGAATAATGTTAGTTCAGAGTAGTGGATGTAGCCATGAATAGTAATTTCGCACGGAGTTTGGTTCTTTTCTGTCACAAGGCGAGCGGAGACGGAACGAAACTTTCACCTGATTGAAGATTTGCCTCGCCCAAAGATCCATCGCTATGTCGAGCTGGGGTTGAGTGGTTATCTTTCGGATGTCGGGGATTGAGATGGATGTGTTTGTCGCCTTGCTGAATTTCGAAATCTTGCCGTGGGAGAAATAGAGAAAAACGCCATTGGTGTAGGAGTATTTGGAAGAGAGCCTGGAAGTGAGCCGAAGGAGGTCATCCCTCGGCTTCACGAACATGCCTACTTCTAGAGCGGATTGGAGGAGGGCGGTTGTGGGGTCTGTTGGACTGGTCAGGTCAAGTGGGTCGGGGAATGCAGGAGACGGGGAGGCCTGCTGCTCGGCAGTGGGCGACCACTTATGGTTGTTCTTCCGGAGGTGCTGGTTGGACCGGCGGCTAAGTTTCTTCGCCAGGGCAGACTCGTGCCTGAGCTTGACGGAATTCGCATGCTCGACCTCCTCGGGAAAATAGGCGGGGGGGAGGGGCTTGAAGGTAGCGTAGGTTTGCGCCACGAGAAGTTCATTCAGCCAGACGAGCTTTATCGTCGACCTGTTTCGAAGGTGGCTTGATACAGCCGCTTTCAAGTGCTTCTTATTGCGAAACCTGCTCGTGGAGGTGGTTAAAGGGGAAACAGAGGCTGATGGTGGGGAGGAGGACATGATGTTGGATTTACGTTCTTTGGGAAGGGGATGGATTGGGAAGTTGGATTTCGTCATGCTCGAGTTTATTTATAAACGAGGCTCGAGTGAGGAAGTACCTTTTGGTACTTTGGCACTTTGGAGTTGGGCCTTGGGCTGCTTCACAGTTCTTTAACCAATGGTTGCCATTTTTTAATGTTGCAGTGTTGCATTTTGATTTTAATATATTTTTTTTCAAAAACGAGATTTTTCAGAGAGGTTCACATTCCTTGATGGCACTGTGGAGACTTTTCCTTCTCGGTCTCCTGTTGCCATGCTCATCATCAGTGCAATTTCCATCACACACAAATCCTGTCCCAATTTCTGGTTGGAATACTTGGAATAACTATGGGTGTGACATTAATGAGGATCTTATTCTCCGCCAGGCCACAGCCATTGCGGAATCCCCTTCCCTGTCAAAATTGTACACGTACATAATCATTGATGATTGCTGGATGGCGCCTCAGCGAGATCCTTCAACACACCGGCTGGTTCCGGACAAAACAAGGTTTCCGAGTGGTGTTCAAGCGCTGGCTGCAAAAATCCACGCAATAGACCTCAAGCTCGGAATATACACTTCTGTCGGTGCCACGACGTGCGAGGGATTTCCTGCCTCTTACGGCCACTTTGAGCTTGACGCTCAAACCTTTACTGATTGGGGTGTTGACTACCTCAAGATTGACACTTGCGGACTTGTTGGCTCCCAGCATTGGAACCCGATGCCCCACTACGAAGAAATGTCAACAGCCATAAAAAAATCCCAACCCCGACCCGTCCAATTCATATACAGGTGAGCGAGGCGAAGCGAGGCGAAGCGAGCGAGCCTTGATGAAGACTCGAGCGACGAATTAACCTCTCCTCTTGCTTCATTAAAAATGCGTTTCGCCCGGTGCAGCATATGCAACTGGGGTTTTTGGTCACCCTGGGCGCACGCCCCCGCCTTCGCGCACAGTTGGCGATCCACAATGGACATCTTCCCGACCTTCTGGCGCGTCCTCCAGATCGTCGACACCGCCGAGTCTTTGAGTTTGCGAAATTTCGCCTCGGCCGGCGCGTTCAATGACCACGACATGATGGAGTGCGGGGTGCAGGGCACGCTGTTCAACTGGCCCAGTATGCCCGCCGTTGAACCTCTCTCGTTGGAGGAGTGCCGAACGCACGTATCCCTCTGGGCTCTGCTCAGCTCGCCGATAATTCTGGGCATGGACATGTCATCCATTTCACCCCAAATGGCGTCGGTCATCGGAGAGCAAAGACTCTTTGACATCCAGGTGAGCGAGCGAAGCGAGCGAGCCTTTTGGAAGACTCGAGCGCCACTACTAAGCTAACCCACCCAATTCGTTTCGCTTCGTTTCGCTTCGTTTCGCTTCGTTTCGCTTCGTTTCGCTTCGTTTCGCTTCGTTTCGCTTCGTTTCGCTTCGCTCGGCGCAGAGGGACGAAGTTCAGATTGGAGGGGGGCGGAGGGTCTTGTCGGTTGTCAACAGCGGAACCATGCTCAAACCCCACCTGTGGTTCTCGGGTTACTTCGGGTCCACAATCGGCATGATTCCGCCCCTGTGCGTGTCAAAACTTTGGGGCGAGGAATGCGAGCTCACAGAAATTTGGGCGAGGCAATTGGTTGGCGGGGGGGCGGCTGTTTTGCTGTTCAACAGGGTGGGGAAGGCGAGAAAAATTACCGCGGATATCGTTTCGTCTCAATGTGGGTTCGGGGCGGAGGAAATTTGGTCCGGGGCTAGGTTTGGGGCGGGGGTGGACGCGAGAGTTGGCCACGTGACGTTGGAGAGCGAAGTGGAAATTCACGGCAGCGCCTTTTACATTGTCAAAACGACCACGCGGGCTTGTGCAGATGTTGAGTTTGACATTGCGGGTAATTTGGCTGGCGGGTTGTTTGGGGAAGATGAAATGAGAATGGACGATTTATTGCTCCTGTTCACCGTCTTGGTTGCGTTGGGCGCGAGGAGAGTATTTTCTGCGGAGAAGGAGGACGAGGAGGAGGAGCAGGAAGATAGTGACGACATCTCATTTGATGACGATTCGGAATGAAACATAATTAGGTTTAGGTTGACATCTCAAAGTAAAAGAACCAAAAAGACACAACCTTTATTCAATACTCCTCCTCCTCCTCCTTCCTCGTTTTAGAACTTGAAACACTTCTCCCCATTCTTGGTATGTGAGATGACCAGCTTCTTGAAGGTGCAAAGCGCAATCAACGCCTGCTTGAACTTTTTCGGCTCGATTTTTTGAGCAACCTGTTGCGCCTGCGTCTCGAGAATTTCGCCCCCTCCACCTAATTGTGACTCCTCAATGTAGTCGCAGAGCCCGCCAATCACAGCGTTAATCGATTCCAATGATATTTGCATCGTGACCAACCGTGGCGCCTTATTGTAGTCAAGGAACTTCACGTGCGAGATACGGTTTAACGCTGGATTTACGATGGGAGAGTCTCCACCATCAGGCAACCCCCCGGTGGCGAACAACTTCTCAACTTGGGAGGGACTCTCCACGGCATTCTCATCTACGTACTGGAACCGACCCCTCTTGCAGATCTTCTTCTCGCTCGCTAGGAGAGGAGTTTTTGGTGGAGACATGAAGGCGGTGGTTTGCTTGGGGTTGGAAATCCTCGTTGCCGTTGTCGTCATTGTGATGTCGTTCAGGTACGAACTGGTTGACGTGGAGGAGATATCACACTCCGACGAGTCATTATTAATGTTGTCGAGATCATCGTCGTCGTGGTAGTGGGACACGGAGAGGTTGGTGGGCAAGGGAGGGGTCATCATGTCACTGTTCGTGCTGTTGTTGAGTTGAGATTGGGGAGGTGGGGTTGGTGATGCTGGTGTGTTGTTGCTGTTATTGTTGCTGTTATTGTTGCTGTTATTGTTGCTGTTATTGTTGCTGTTATTGTTGCTGTTATTGTTGCTGTTATTGTTGCTGTTATTGTTGCTATTGTTGTTCTTCTCGAGAAGGGGGGTTTTGGGCATTGTGAATTCAGGGGTGGCTGGGGAGAGGAACTGGTTGGGTGTGCTAGCAATCGGGGGGGTGGGGGTGGCCACTACGGCCCTCTTTT
>Ga0302114_10000937_pt1 | contig 19782 bp, 19 predicted proteins | sample AG5_Surface_MG_FD_203107 | JGI IMG/M metagenome (GOLD analysis project Ga0302114, IMG submission 203107) | Marine microbial communities from Western Arctic Ocean, Canada - AG5_Surface | ecosystem: Environmental > Aquatic > Marine > Oceanic | place: Canada: Western Arctic Ocean | collected...
CACTAGATTATACACTGTTAAAATACCCATTGCAGGAACCGCAACAGTCCATGTATATTTCCTCCATTTCTCATAATCAGCGATTGCCTCCGATTGCGAATGGCCACCAAAGTTGCGTCGTGGTTGTTGTACCACTCTACGGAACAGAGGCACTCTACTGGCGAAATGTAAAACGTTCTGAAAATGTTGGTTAGTATAGAATTGTATAGTATGGTGCCGTGGATTACCATACAAGGTCGGGATCTCATAATGGCTACGCACCATGGTTTTGTAAAAAAAAAAGGAAAAAAATTTGTTTTTTTTTCTTTTTTTTTTAACCAGTTAATTTAAGATACATTTCACTTAAACGTTGTAACTAGTTTTGGTAGGTAATAAAAAGGTAATGACACTAGCCGAAGAAGAAGCTGAAATGCTTGCCGAGTTGAAAGCGATTTCACAAAGATGTTCTGATGACAGGTTTTCTTTGCTGGAGAGGAAAGTCGTGCAGTGTGATAAGGATGATGATGGTTATGCTTCAACTTTCCTTATGAAAAATCCGGAGGATCCAACAACGAATCAGTATTGGTACTCGAAGCCAACAATTGACGCGCTTGCTGGTGAGTGTGCTTCACTGATTGAAACTCGGATTTTCTCGGGAGATACTGAATTTAAGGTTGCTTTTCTGAGCACGCCAAGTTTATATTTTGCTTTGCCTCCAAGTTTAAGAAAATGTTGCTTTGTGTTTGACTATGACAGAAAGTGGGAGAATGACAAAGGATTCGTCTTCTATGACTTTAATTCACCAACAACCTTCACTGGTCAAGATCTCGAAAGCAAGTTTGATATGGTAGTGATTGACCCTCCCTTCATTACGCGAGAAGTGTGGGAAAAATATGCCGAAACAAGTAAATTTTTGCTCAAGGAGGAGCCAAAAGCGGGGAATCTGAGTGGACTGTTCCTTGGCACAACAGTGGTAGAAAATGCGTCCATGATCGAGGAGTTGCTTGGTGGCTTGCCAACTGCCTTTCAACCGAACATTCCTAATTTGGTGTACCAGTACAACAGCTACGCCAATTTCGGTGATTTGCAATGGCTATGCAAAAGTAACGATGAAATATTATAGATTTTTGCTAGGATGTGAAAAGGGAAATGTTATAGAAAAGGTTTTTGTAGTTGCTTTTCAAGTCAGACTCAAGCTGCTGATTTTGCCCTCCGCGAATTTTTCTCTTTATCTCATTGGAACCACTAGATAATGAGTGGGGATTGTTTTAATAGCTATTGTGTAAATAGGGAAAAGAGTTTTTTTTTGAGATTTTAAAGAAAGATTTCATTTGTTAATAATACTTCCTATATCATGAAATGTCATCTCAAGATTGATTCATTACTGCATGTTTTTAGTGATGAAATTCCTCAACTTTATTTATCTTTAACGACCCCTTCCTCATCTCTGTTACCCTCAACAGTAACTTCAACAATTACACCAACTGAAACAGCACTTCCAACCCAGTACAAATTTGACATAGATCACACTGTTTCTTCAATTGACTTCCAGATAACGTCCTCTACTTGCTTAACCTTTCTTGCAACAGCCTCGTTGACGGTCTACAGGCAGGTTGGCGAGAATCAAGATGTTGAGTTCGACATCGTTTTGAGCACCGTTGATGTTCCGTTGACGCATTTCATTGAGGGCACCGAGTTAAAACTGAACCTCCCCTTTACAGATGTTGCCGAGAGGAAGGCAAAGCAGAGTGATGATGAGCTAGTCACCGATCCTCCCAGCACAGAAACTGGTGCTTCTCCTTCCCCTCCCCCCACCTCACCCTCTTCCTTGATCAACCTAACATTTACTTCCCCCCCCTCCCTTGCCGACTTTGCCTACTCCTCCAACCAAATGAAATTCACAATTGGGAGTTTGTCGAACTGTCCGGCCTCATTTGGTGTCACCCCCGGGCCTGAAACCGACAATGCTAATTACGAGGCGAGGATCAATGAGCTGTTGGAAGAGGAAAAAGAAAAGTTTGAATACAAGATGGAGTTTTATGGAGTTGGTGATGTTTCTTTTGAGAATTGTGTTTTGCGAGAGGGAGTTGTATCCTGGGAGAAAATCCAGGAGGAGGAGCCTATTGAGGAGGAGTTGAACTCCACCTACACCGACGGTGAATCACCATCCTCACCCCCCCAACGTAAGCCAGTCGGCAACTTTAACCTTACCTTCAATGCTGCCTCTTCCTCCCCCGTCTTCCTGACTCGCAAGGCGGTTAGATCTCTGAAGCAGAACATAAGGAAAAACCAAAAACTCAAGTTCAAGATTATGAGGTGTCGCTCAGAAGTAACCACTGAACTCGGTGAAAGTGAAAGTGCAAGTGCAAGTGCTGCAAATGATGCTGCGGCTTTCGAGGACACTATTGAGGTATCCCTGGACAAGCTTCTTGTAGATGGCACCACTAGTCTTGAACTTATTGGCTCTCTCTCGACGAATGAGAATTCCCTCGTTTCCGTCCTGCTCTCTGTTTCCTCTCCTCTGGTAGTTTCCGCCACGAATCCTTCTTTCTCGCCCTCCTCCGTCTTCTCCCCCGCCTACAGGCGTCCTCCCTTCGTAAAATTTAAAAAGAACACCAGCCGCGACATGTATGCTGAAATGGCAACTCAGCTCGATTCCACCATTTCCACTCTTGTGGAGAACTATGCTCAGCTTTTTCTCCTGAACGAAACCGCATCGGCAACGTTTACGAAGGAGGAGAAGATGAAGCGCTTGTTGTACGACCTAAATAGAACGGGCTCGTACTACAAAATCAAGGAGAGCTTGAAACCGTGCTTGCAGAGAATTGTCGCAGTAAGAGACGGAAGAGCTCCCGACTTTAACTCTCCGGCAGGGAATGTTTATGTTGGGGAGCTTTTTGAGTTCCTGCTCAGCGAAATTAACAACTCGCTGAATAGAATGTTCGTCACTGAGTGTGTCATTGAGTCAAGGGAGTCTATTCAAAACGACATTTGCATTGCGAGCAACATACCCGAAAAAATCGTAAAGCTCAAGATGTTGGCGGAGGATGCAGAGGGGAATGCGAGGTTTGGGTATGCCGAGGAGATTTACGGGAAGCAGATTGAGATGGCGAAGATTGAGGCAAACAACGAGCGTCATGGTTGGCGAACACTCCAGAAGGCGCTCTCTGCCCACGCCGAATTTTGCCTCACCCGCGACGACAGCAACACTAAATACCTTAACATTGCAAAGCAGTCTCTGGAGGACGCGCTTTCCTTGTGTCAGACTGACGTCGAGAACAAACTCCTTCTTGCCGCGATCTACCTGGAGTGCAGCAATTTGAAAGAGGCAAAGGCGGCCATTTCAGAGCTTTACGCTCAGCAGCTTCCCCGCGACGAGAACAACGACGGCTACGACACAGACACCTTGGCCAGCGAGTCGGGCGACAATTCGACCCTTTTGGCCGTCTTCGAGGCAATTTTACACCACCAGAAAAATGAAGTGCAGGCGAAGAGAATGTGTCTTAGGATAGCCGAGAGAAGCGCACAGAAAAAGGTTTCCTCCACGAACAACGGTCGCCACACCATCATCTCCTGTCTCGAGGCTGCCGACTACTTCCTGCAGTACAACTTGTGCATTTCCGCAGGTTTATGTATTTCATGGTCTCAAGCACTGATGGACAGTGCGAGGTTGAAATGCGAGGATATTGGGGTGCCAGAGGCAACTCCAGCGAGCATCAGAAGGAGGATGTCTGTCGCGCAGGCCAATTACCATTTCCTCATTGGGGATCTTAAAAAAGCAAAAAAAATTGCCATGGAAGCGGAGAAGCGGAATAAGGGTCACTTCAATGCAGGCTCAGTCTGCATGGTCCTTGCCCACATTCTGCTACAAAACGGAGAGAAGGAAGAGGCCCTTATCAAGTACTTGATCTGCTTAGAACTGATCGAGAAGCCAATCCCGTTTAAAATTTACTGCAACGCCGCCAAGCTGCTAGTCGAGTTTGAGCGCTACGAAGAGGCCAGGGAGATATACTTCCAGGCGGCGGATACTTGGAGGTACAGCAGTGTTTGGCTTGGTATTGGCAGCACGAGTATCAAGCTTGGGTACTTGGAGGATGCTGAGGACGCCCTGCAGGAGGCGAATGGGGCCGATACGCACGATGACAAGGTGTGGGGTTACTTCGCAATTGTTTGCCTGATGAGCAACTCCCAAGGAAGGCTCAAGGAAGCCAACAACGCCTTGACACAGGCTCTCCGCCTGAATTTGAGCGACGTAGGTATAATCCGAGAGCTCGGGGAGCTCTTCTTGGCCATTGATCAACGGGTGCAAGCTGAGCATTTATTCGCGAGAGGGATTCAAATAGAGGGCGGGGAGGTTGGAGAATTCGAGTACAAACTGGGGACTTGCCTGGAGAAGCAGAACGAGTACGAGAGGGCCCTCGCAATTTTCGATACAGGTGCCAAGTTTGAATGCGGGACAGAGGGGGCTGGATTTATTGCCAAGTGCGCTTCGTGCAAATTGTCCCTCAAATCAAAACTTGGGCATATGAAAGATTAATAAATTAACTGTCCTACTTTTCCCACAGTTTGACTTTGAGTTGATTATAAATGTCGTGGAACTCGTGGAACGCGCTATCGATACTCTTGTAAATGTACGACTTTTGTCTGGTTGCGTTTTCCTTGTATTTGGTCCAAAGCTTGCCATTGCTGTTGCTGTCTCCAACAACGCTGACTCTCTCGTTCATGCCTCTGCCAACGTTAAATGCTAAAATGCTGTCCTTACTTTTGATGTCGCTCGCAAAGTCGTAATGCGGAATTGTTATTTTGGTGTTCTGCAAATCAATTTCGAAGAGGCAACTGCTCGCAACTTCTTTTTTCGAGTTGGTGTCCGTGTCCATAACCCCCCTCTCCGCCCCCGCCTCCGCCCCCGCCTCCACCCCCGCCTCCACCCCCGCCTTCGCATCATTTTCCATCTCCGCCTCCTCTCCGCAAGACCTAGGAATAAACTTGTACTGGACCAAGAATTCTGGCAACACGTAATTTTCGTTCAATAGCTTATATTCCTCCTGTGAAGGACTGTAAATGCTATCATAGCAGTCATCCTGCACAGGGGGGAAGCCCTTGGTGTTACTGTTTTTTGAAGTAACTAGAATCTTTCCAATCATCACCCTACACAGGGCCAAGAACCGAAAATTGCTACTATTGTTGTCGCCATTGTGACTTTGAGAAATGAACTCTCGGTCCTCCTCTAAAGTGCTGTGCCGCGAGAAACATCGCGGGAACGGTATCGCGCTGCCTCTGTCAACTGCTTTCCTGGCATACCCAGCGCTGGAAGCATCAAGATTAGTTGAACTATTTGTGTTGCTTGTTTTGGAATATTTGTTGATTAAGTTGTCAGCAGCCTGGTACGTGTCGTACCACGTGTCCTGAAAAGCATGCTGCGCGCTTGAACCATCTTTTGGTCTGCCATTAACTCCGTAAACAATGGACGTCTCTAAACAGTCGATCGGCACACGGCAAAATAGCCCCTTGACTTTTCCAGGATCCGAAGTTGCCGCACTGCTTTGAAACGAGTCTAGAAGAATTCTGTTCTCAATCTTGTAGACGTTCTGAACCTCCACACCGGTGTACTTTGCATCCTTGGCAGAAAAGAAGTCCTTTTTCACGTTTTCAGTGGCGGCCCTTAAACATCGTATGTACTGCGGGTGGTTTGGAGTCAGCTTTTTCACAACGATACTAATTGTGGTGGTTAATTGATTCGTTGTTAGAGTTCTCTCCAGGAAGAGAGGACAAACAAGTTAATCTGCTCTCACCTTCCCCTAGTCTCGTGCTCAATGTGCAAACAAAACAAGGCCATCCTATGACTCAATTTCATGTGGTGCACTTGCTCACCGACCAACTTTGTCTCGTACTGCAACCGCTTTGTACCCAAGCCCTGTTCCGCCTGCAGAAAAATCGGTTTTTGTTAGTTAACAAACCCCCACAAAAATTCGAATGAGTGGTAAAATCAAAAAGGAGGGAGAAGATCAATCGCACCTCAACAATCTTCAAAAACAGCAGAGACAGAGCTGTCAGATTTGACTGCAACTTCTTAATCAAATTCTCCATTCGTGCTTGCTTCCCTTCATCAGACTTTATCACATTGAGCATTCTTATCGTTGCTTTGTCATGGCAGTTTTTATGATGCTGGTGAAGTAAGGAGACTCGTCGCTCATGACGTTCTTTGTTATAAAGTCGTGCACTTCGGAGGAGGGCTATTCCGTCAGGTTCTTCAAGGGTAGCGGCAGCAGGAGAAAAAATGCTCATGAGTTCAAAAAATTGCAATAAAAATTGCAAAAAAGATAAAAAGTTGAAAAAAGAAAAAACACAAAATGAAAAGCCTTGGGCCGTACATTTCTGTTTCCGGTTTTAACCTAGTCATATTTTTCCAAACCATAGTAAGCGTCATTTCACATTCATAAATTGAAACAAGACTCACTTGTTTTGTTGAAAACCGCAATTAAAATTAAGTCGCCAACATGAATCATTTCTCGAATACCGCAAAATTGGCCCTAATACCTTTGGCCAAGAGAAAAGTTATCACTTCCATTATCGGTGTCGTGCTTTTGCTGCAACTTATATTACATTTGAAAATGTCAGGCTTAATTTCAAGCGAAGTATCAACTCCAAGCCAGATTCATCCTTTCAGAAAAACGGCTCTAAAGGATGTCTACACTGGGCCAGAGTATGCACCTCTTATGATTGGGATTGTGTGTGATGCCGAAAGCATCTGGACCCTAGGAGTAGTGGCATTTGAAACTTGGTTGAAGGATATTGAGTACGACTTTCGATTTTTCATTGGAAAAGATGCAACACACATTCCCGAGGCGCTAAGACCTTATACTGTACAGCTTTCTGCTCAAGATGGTTATCCACCGAGGGAGAAGGTATTTCAGATGTGGCAAACCCTCCATGACGATTTTGGTGGTTACAAATGGTACATGAAAGTTGATGTGGATGCATACATAAATGTTCAAGTCCTTCACTTGTTGGTGAGCGACCTAATAGCAACGAATAGCACAGAAGGCTACCTAGGAAAGGCTGGTAATGGCAGAAATTTCGAGCGAGCACAGCTTGGTCTAAATGGCCCTTATTGCATGGGAATGGGTTATCTAATGGGGCACTTTACCTTGAATCAACTTCGAAGTGAGCTTGATTGGTGCTTCGAACATCCACACTCTCAACATTCCGACACCGAAATCGGTAATTGCAACTTTCAAGCCTCGAGAATTACTTGTGTCGACGCACTCATGCGGAGTTCCGAAGCACAGATGTTCATAGATTTTTCCTACAACTATGAGAAATCTGGATTAATTACCAGTTCTGAGTTCAAACAGCATAACGACGGGCAAATGGTATCCAACCACGATTTTTTCTTCGGCGATCCATTGGGGGCTCTTCTTGTCCACCCTCTGAAGTCACCAGAATCTATTCGAACCCTTCACAACCAGGTGCGACGAAATTTACGGCCAATTATTGCGCCTCTGTGGACATCTGCAGCCGGTTCAAAGCCCCTCTACTTGCGACCAGGCAATAAGAAATCGAAAGGGAATGCTGAGAAACAGGCTCTAGATTTTTTGGACAGAGCATGTGTCCACAACCCAACGGTACAAGAGATTGAGACAGGGCTTTTGATTCCTGAGTGTGCACCTACGCCACCTAGTTCATTTCCCTCTCTATCGGCCATAACAACATTTGTGGTGAATTTGAATCATAGGAGAGACCGCTATGATTTGATGGGAAAACGTTTCGCAAAGACTGGGTTAATGATTTCTCGCTTCGAGGCAACAAACGGACACATTATGTTAGCAGGAATGGAAATGCCAGATGTGGTTCCTATTAATGAGGGAAGCAAGACCAGAAAAATGACTATTGGAGAGATGGGTTTACGTGACACAATGCGAAAGCTTTTTGAGCACGCACTCAAAACAAATATCGAAAGACTTCTCATTCTGGAAGACGACGTGCTTCCACATAACAACTTTGGCGAGGAGCTTTTGAAGATTCTAGAGAACGACCGATGTGGCGGGCATTTGTTTTCGGACAAGGAAGGTGGGACGCTTCAACTTGGGGCGACCATTTGGAGCAAAGGTGCCTGGAATGTAGTCGACAATGATTTGGCGAAGGCGAGGGACGCTTTAGGAGAGGAGCCTCTATGTTTCAATTCTTACGTAAGTGTCAGCGGCGCTTTTGCTGTCATCTTCCATCGCAACACTTTCCAAGAAGTCGTTGATTGGCTCAATTTTGGGCCAACGCAACCCTGGGACTGGGTGTTTGGATGGCTTGCGAAGAAAGGGTACATCACTAGGGCAGCTTATCCGTTCATTGTTATACCTGATATTACCGGTGAATCTGATGTTGACAACAACCGGGGGCCATTGCAGCATGACATGATGGCGCGTGCTTCAATACACCGATGGCACCAGGGCAGTTTCAAGGAATCAAAAGAAAATGAGATAAAGCATGAAGTTTAAAACAAACGCCCCTTTTTCTTATTTATGGTATGAAGGTTTGAATGGGCTTTGGGGTGTCTGAGCGAACTTACTCTCAAATAGAATTGTCAGGTCAATTTTGCTTTTTCAGATCATGTTCAAATGTAACAACACGAACAATCGAATGGGCAATCCCTTGTATTCCCAAAATCTTTATTGTTGAAGAGGTGTGCCTTGAATATTTTTAGGCCTCCCTCATCACGCCTACCAGTCCATCCATCATTATTAAACTTCCCACCCAAACCATCATCTACCCAAACATTCGCCTGGAGATTTTTCACATCAGTTCTATCGCCCACCAACATCTTCTGTTGCTGTCTTTCATTAACAATCTCTTTCGACTTCTTTGCTTTTATAGCAAACTCCATTTTTTTGGTCTTCTTTTGTTGGAAGATGTCGTCTATTAGGCCGGACTTGGGTCGAAGGTTGGAGTTTGAATTGAGCACCTCTGAAAGCTCCTTCTTGTTGAATTTAGGTTTGATAATAGACGTAGTGGTAGTGAGTGAGGTATTCTTAGTAGTCGAGGAACTGGTAATCGTCTTTCTCTTTTTATTCATTTTCGAAGGGTTTGATAGGTTGTGTGCGGTCTCGAGCTCATACGCCGTGTTGGCGGCTCTCTTGTGGCTTGTTCTACCCATGCTGTATCTATTGTTTTTTTTTATTTTTTAAAAATCCAGTGAGAGAGCACAGGCGCAACCTTCTTACCTCAAACACCTTTCAGAGGAGTAGACAAAGTCCCAGCTATACAATGTACTTGGTATTATCCCCCAGCATAACCAAAATTCCAACGAATCCATTTTCACGAACATCAAGTGTTGTGTCTTGTGGGTACTTTGCTATCAATGCGGGCATCAAATATGAGGAGGTTGTTGTGTTTGACTCGATTCAATCCTCTACTGATTTCACCAGCACTTTCGTAAACCTATCGCCACTCGAAACATCGATACTGAGTGATTGGATGGTTACGATTGGACCCTGCGAAATGGTTGTGAACAATGAGAAGAATGAAGTTGTGAAGCAATTGTTAGTTCCTTTTCCTTCAACCTTCAAAATCTCTCGCACGACATCTTCCTCGACAAATGAGGTGTTTTTTGAGTTTCACCAATACTCGCCTCCAATTCCGTTACCAAAACTGCAACAGGATATTTTACTTGACAACAACAATTTGCTGGCTGTAGCAGTTCTTGCTTGCTGCAGTGTATTTTTTCTGTTGGTGGCTTTTTTCTATGTTCTCCGGTCAATGCCTGTTTCTTCAACTGAAACAACAAAATTGAAATCGCCCCAAAAATTGTATCCAATAGCAGACGAGCAAAGCAATTTTGTTTCAGATTACTGGTGAGATATTTGATGGTAAGGAGATTGAAGATTTATTATTTTATTTTGAAACAGCTGATTTCCCAGCTCTCATTTTTTCCACGTATGTATCAGCCATGACCCTGAGAAACTCCTGCAAATTATCGTTGCCAATCAAATTTACAAAATCGTCACTTTTGCACAAAAGAACGCTCAGCCCCAACGCCTTGTCATAGTAATTTTCGGCATCATCAAATTTATCCTGCGTGTACAAAAACCGCCCTACACAATCGAAGATGCTGTGTGTCATGGACAGGGTTAGCGGAATGACGAACCTCCGCACTCTGTCAATTTCGTCAGTTCTATTTGCGTTTTCCTCGAATGCTCTGATTTCGTCGTCACCCATGTTCAAGAAACCACCCTCAAACTCCAAAGCTTCCATCATCTTCCTCTCAGCCATTTGTGCGTAGGTTAGCACCTCTTCAATTTGCTCGCTCAGTTTCTCCGCCAATTTTCTGCTCTCCAGTTTGCTGTACATTTCTCTCTCTGCTGCGTTCAACTTGTTCGATTTTTGTTTGTTGTTCGAGCTATTGTGGCTGCTATTACCCTCGCTATTCAGCACTCGGATGTTTGTCTCAACATCACTCAGAACGGATCTAAAATCCTCGAAGGCACAATGGCTCTGCAAGAAAGCACGGTAGCATTTGTGCTCGTTCACGGTGCTGTCAACCGTCGCTGTTAGCTCTGGCTCGACGCCAGTCAGCAAGTTGGCCCATTCATAGTCGTCGCCCACTCCGCTCTGCGACACTAAATTTTTGGCAATTTCCAGCTTGTTTTCGAGTAACAGAGATCTCAGCAATCCGTTCGCGTGCATGATTCCGAAGAACTCGTATCGGCCGTCTAGTCCACCGTAGCCATAGCTGAACCAATTCAGGGCGTGAAGCTGCAACGACGAAAGAGTTGAATAAGTTAAAACTGACAGAGGGCAATATTAACGCAAAAAAAAAACTCACCTTCTTCCCATCCTCGCAGTCCTCGTGGCTAATAATCCCCCAGCCAACGTTCCTGAGAATGTCCAGGACCGTTTCCTCAAAATAGAAATTACCAAGGTTCAAAACCGTCAGTCTTTCCTGCGGGTCTTCAACAACAAGCAAGAAGCTGGTGTATTCTTTGATGCACAGCGCCATGGGGAGTAGACTGCAATAGAGTGCAACCAACTTTATTTCCCTCACTTCAACCAGGTGCTCTACATACGCAATAATCAAATCATTCATTTCTGTGCTCGGGGTCAGCTCCCTCTCCACTCTGTTGAAATAAATTACCAGGTGAACGGAAAATCTCAGCAATTCAATTCCCATCTCGTTTGTCCCTAAAAGGCCCCACATGTTTCTGAAGAACTCGCAGATACTCTCTCCGCCCTTAATAACAGCCGCAATCGCCAAGTAGTAGGGGTCAGATGCCGCGCTGCTAACCTCCTCATACTGGGAGTTGGTCAATTTTTCGAAAATGGAAATTTCGTCAATTTTTGTCAAAGACTCAGTAGCTGCCAATTGCTCAAGCTCCTTCTGGGCCAAACTGTTGCCTGATCCCGAGTAGGGAAATTTGTCAGCCACCTTCCTCCTCAAGCTGCTGTGGAGAGTAATTGTTTCGTCGATGGAGCGCTGATTCAGAGCCCTGAAGTAAATCCAAACCCCATCCAACCAGGTTCGCATGGTCGGAGATTGCAAGAGGAGCTCATGATCGTTCGCGAGGGACGCATAAATTGCGCTCTCGTAAATGGCAGGATCGTAGGTGCTGTCTCCCACCTTTGCAATGCCTGCAATATCCGTTATTTTTTGCATCTTTCTGCCAAGTTCCCAGCAATGGCGGCGCCACAGGGGAAAACAGGGGTTGCCAAGATAGTTCAAGTTTGCATCACTGCAGCAGTTACTAATCTCCAGCTCGCTACCCCCAAGCAAAGTTGCAGCGCGCCAAGGCTGGCCGCTGTCAACGCACAACTTGGCCGAATTTCCGACCTGACCAGCTCGAATGAAAAGCAGGCAGGACTTGAGCATCGCAGCCTCATCGAACGCGTCCGTCTCATCCAGACTGGGCGGGAGGACGCTGTTCTCGTTATCGTAGGCACGGAGAGGAGCATCTGGGTCAATCGTTTTGTGGGCGGAAGTATTGCTATTGAGCCTTTTCAGAGTGCAAGGCCACATCTCATTTCGCTTTGGAATCACACTTGGCCGGAGGAAACTTGTACTCTCAGAGGCAGTGTTTTCGGCCCAGGTTATTATGGACGAGCGGCGGCTGAACGTGAAGCTCTCCGACTGCACGGCTTTAACAACACGAGCTGGAGTGGCCTGAAGGTTGGAACAGGCGGAAAGCATCATCTCAAAGTTGGAGTTTGCTGATGCAGACGAACGGTCGTTGTTCGATAAATGATCCAACGAGGTTGACCTCAGAGCTGAACACAGGCTCCACACATCTCGCTCCTTGCAAGCCTGAGACTTCGTCTGGGGCGTACTGTTGTTGGTACTGGAGTACTTGGAATTTGAGGAAGTTGCAAGAGCCGACAAAAATACCACATCAAAGTTGGTGTTACTCTCACTTTGGCTCTCAATTTGGCTCTCAAAAGGCAAAGAAGAGGACGTCCGATGGTGATGAACGAACGCTTTCAGGCTATCGTGATAGTACTTCTCTTCACCTCGATTGCTGAAACGAGTCAAGGCGAACCCGTTGGGGTTGGGATTCAAGCAGCAGTTCGACAAGGATTTTGTCTTGGTTTCGGTAGAAAATACTTTCTCGTTGGAGGATTTTGCCGGTAGCAAAAGAATCTCCGAAAGCGACTGCTGGTGGTCAACAATTTCTAAGGCAAACCTCATCCAATATATTATGCTTAAAACGTGTGGAAATTGGTGAAAAGTTTTCCAAAACTTTTTGTTTGTGGTTGGCCACAGGACGCTTTTACTATGAAGACAGCAAGCTTGACGACAGTTGGCGAGAGCACAATGTTAAGACCCACGCCTTGTCGATCACAGAGGAACACGCTGAAACACTTCGACTACTGCTGGTGAGCAAACCACAGCTCTTCCTGTGCGAGATTACGTTTGATCTTGCCATCAAGTGTTGGGTGCTTTATATTGAATCAGTTGTTAACCGTTGTATGCGATATCGCCTGCACTTGACCAGGCAAGCCGTTCAGGTCGTGCCGCAGCAGCTTGATCCGGCCAAGAGATTTAAGCGTATCTCATGGCACTGCGAGTGTTGATTACGGACCCCAACCAGCTTGTCTTTGGCGACGAGGCACACAAGACTCGAACGGAGGAAGAGCGAAGACACGGTTATTACCAACGGGGTGGCGGCGGGGCGAATGTGCGGAAGTACATTACCACCGGCGAGGGGGGGTTACACATTTTTTGGCGCAGCTGGTTTAAACGGTTTCGTCAATGAGATGTGCAGCCTCCGCGAGATGGGATTCGGACCGGCCGAGGTCGATCCGAACAAGGGAACGGTGACCTCACAGACGTTCTTCCATGATTCGGTACTCCGAACCATCGACATTCCCTGTATGGACGGAAGTGGAGAGGAAGAGGTTTTGGTGACTCTGTGGCGAGTGCAGGGAATTTACTTGAAGTGGATGGGTGGGCAGTAATACTCTCTACTTTATTTCAATTATAACAACTACAGTTTTTGTACGACCAATATTCAATTTAACGATTCACCACCTTTGTGACAAGGATTGAACCCTCCACGACCTCCCTTACTCCAACCCATTTAGCCCCAGCCCGAGACTCATCCCTAATCCCTAAATGAATTCCACATGTTACTAAAACTACCCTTCAAATGGTCAATCAGTAAGGGATTCGTGATGAACACAGTTTTATTTTCTTTCTTTGCAAGGGAGTAAATTAGCACATCGGGTGAGCAGAATTTGCCTGGGTTGTCTATTGACTCTTTTGTACAACGTTCAACATCACTTTTAAGTTCTTCAGTAAGAGTCACCACCTTATCTCTCGCCACCACAAACCCATAAAATCCAAATGACATTTCACTTACAACAAGATTTACCCCTTCCGTTAAAATCAAGTTTGATTCCAGATTTTTCCAACTTCACGAACAGAAGAGAGATGACCAGGGCAAAGCTTGAAATCCATTTCTTCTTTCTTGCAGTGCTTGGACCAAGGTGTTGTCAAAAGCTGCTAATCGACCTTGGTTCGCGCTCATGAGATCCAAAGGTCTCCTCAAGGGAAATTACTAGGCTGAGTATTCTTTTGCCTTTCTGTTTTTGTTTAATAGCAGAAAAGCGGTCGTACATGACTTGGAAACGAAAACAATAGTCATTGACATCAAGAACATCAAGCAAAGGAACGGTGCCTTGCGTCTACTGGGTCGTAACATTCTTAATTTTCTTATTTCAGTATTGGGTAATGTGTTGTGAAGGGTATTGGTAAAATAGATTCAGGGAGTGTTCTTTGAACAGCAAATAATCAACTTTAAAATCCGGAACTTTGAGTACTTCGCCTAAGCTTCATTCCTATGAAGCTCTGCACTTGGTTAGACCCAGGCACAGCTTACACGACTGAAACTTGGAGGGCACTCTCACCACCTACAGAACTAGGAAGAGATCTGTTGGTTGAGAGAGAGCTTAGGGAGACTTCCAAACAAACTTCAAACTTCAGGATCAAAGAAGTTCTGCACTTGGCTAGACCCAGGCACAGGCTTCTACGACAGATAGTTAGAGGACAATCTCACTACCTACGGAACTAGTAATAGTACTGCAGGGTGAGAGAGAGCTTGAAGGAAGTTTAATCAAGCAACACAGTAAAGCATTTTACTAAAAATCATGCGGAACGAACCGAGGCTTTCACCAGATATGGCGGAGGAGTTCTACGTTCTCATGAGAGAAGAGGAGAGTGGGGATGAGACGGGCACCGCCGGGGCAGTGGTGGCCTGTTGCGACAACAAGAACAATATCAAGGTACTGAAAACAGTGCTGGTCACAAAGATTGCAGGCGAGGAAGTCTATCTAGTGAGTGGAGGGGCAAGTGGGGGGGGTTGTACTGGCAGGGGACGGGAGTACAAAGGTAATGGGGGGGTGGGTTAGTGGAGACGCTAGAGTCAATAGCTCTCACAGCGATGGGGGAACCTTTGGCTAAAGATAACAGGAGAGTGTTAATTATTCAAAGCGAAGGTATCTGGGCATCTGGGGGAGCGACAGGTAGAGGACTGGAAAGTATCTATTACCATCCAGACCGGCGGCTTTCGTATTACAAAAGATGAAATATGTCGAGGAAGTGGTTGAGGCTGCTCCGCGACTGGACTCGGTGGATGAGGTGCGGGAGAAGGGGAAGAAGGGCGTGGATGTAAAAGTTGCAAATGAACGCCCAGCAAGACTCTGTCAGCTACAGGGACGAGCTCACTCAGGAGGGGAACGAGGGAGATGGCGCAAGTGATCAAGCCGGGGTTTGTCAATGGAGACGAAGTGGATAATAAAATAATATCTACGTTCGTTTCAGTTACGGAGGGGGAAAAAGGGGAACACAAGAGGACGATGGAGGCTTTGGGACAGGCGAAAGCAGACTACGAAAACCAAGATCGTTACATGGAGGGACAGGAGCAACGGGGGCATTGGAGTCATGAACAGCGTCCAGGATTTGATGAGGATTTTGGCGCGAGAGACTTCAGGAAAGGACAAAAGGGCAACGGGTGTTTGAGGAGTTTTACGCGGACGACTATCACAAGGGTGGAGCAGCATTGACAACGGAAATGAAAAACCGAGGTCACCTGGAAGAGGAAAACGTTCAGAACTTTGTGATGACCGAGTTCTTCAATTCCAAACCTCAGAATTCACATTCCTCGCCACCTAGCAGGATGTGGGGGAAGTGGAGTAAGGCGAACGCCGGAATGGGAACGGAAGTAGCCCAGAAGGCGAAGAAGGCAGTGAGAGAGAGGATTAAACACAGGGAGATGCGGATGCTTGTTCCGCATTTGCAGATGTTGAAACATGGATCGCTAGAATGGGGACATCGATATACGATCGAGCATCCCGAAGGTAGCGACCTATGGGAAGAACGTCAAATGGTTTCATTCCTCGAGGCTACAGAGGGCAGGAAGTTTATCATACATGGGTGTTCGGAGCTTATTGGGGGGCCTCGCAAGAGACCAACAATAATTGCGACGAATATTGATCCAGCGGTTTTGACTCTCACAGGGTTTGGTGTCCGCACAAGAACGACAAACACGAGACTCCTCTTCAAGGAGTTTCAGGTACGTCGGCGACGCCAAATCAACCGGAGGGATTCGTAAAACTGCTGGTGATGTATGAGGATAAATCTTCAAATGTCAAATCGTCATTGACTAGCGCGGAAGAAGGTCATAGGACGGGGGGGGGGGTTGAGTTAAACCTTGAAAACGATTGGGGGATGGACGTTCTGATCGGTGACGACGAAAACGACCGTCGGGAGATCAGTTGCTTCGCAGCGGAAATCTCAGGGAAGACTGGGGACGACGGTCTCCGAAGGGAGCCAATCGTTGCTCTGTCAACAAACCTGGAGGAGGTCAAAATGTCGGAGGAGCTGATAAATAGAACACAACGCGAATTACGTGAGCCAAAATACCTGCCAAGGGACAAAGCTAAATCGATCGCGGAGAGGAAGGAAGAATTTAAAAACTCACCACAAGGCATTCGCGATAGCATGCAGTACTCGCACACTCAATCGAATGAGGGGGGCGACTACGCGAACTATTTAAAGGCGTGGGAACAGGCTCAGAAGGAGGCTGAGTTGTTGATGGACAAAGACGACCGTGGGGAGGATCGTAGCGACGAAATTGAAAAAATACTGGAACAGGAAAAATTTTATGCAGCAGGAAAAAGTCAAATGGCTCAGGAAGCTGACGATAAGGAATGCAAGGAGATCATGTCACAAGGCACGTTTCGTCAATTAGATGGAGCTGAGTGGCAGAAGGAACAGGAAGAACATCCGCAAATTAAACCGTATAGCACTCTGGTTGTGCGTACGGCTAAACAACGAGGGATGAAGGGGGGAAACTACGAGGCAACAGACTGGATGCTCAAAGCTAGGATGGTGGTGTGCGATAATGCAGGCGTCCCTCACAGAGCGAGAGCAAATGAAACGGGGAAGGACAGGTATTTCAGGCCACACCTCGAAGCCCCGACGTCGTCGGAATTCATAAGAGAATCTTTTATCCAAAAATGGCGAGCGCCCTTGGGATTGAAATTCTGAACGCTGAAGTGGATACCAGGGCTCATATTTACGTCCGGCCGCACCCGGCGTTAAAAACGCATTTAAAGGGGTCAACGACCATGTTGAAGGTCCTCAAGTACCTATATGGAATGCGAGAGGCACCCGCAATGTGGTTTCGACACGTGACAGGAAATATGAAAAAGATGGGGTTTAAAACGCTGTGCAAAGCGTTCGACTGCTGCCTCATGTACAAACGCGAGCCCCCAGGGGCGGACGGAAAGCAACGAGTGGTGTTCTGAATAATTCACGTTGATGACATGATGTGGGCGGACACTACTGGGAGCTCCATGATCAAGGGGGCCGTGAAAGAGCTCGAGGGGCATTACAAAGGAAAAGTGAAGCACAATGTAATAGATGTCAAGATCAAGGACGAGAAAACGGGAATACTACGGATACCATAACGTGTTCGGGTGGGACGCTAAAAGTAACGCAACGGGGGGGGGGTCAATTGCCATGGGCTCTTACATTAAGAAACTTCTGAAGAAGAACAATATGACCGGGGTGAGGATGGAAGGAAGAAGCCGAGGGCGACAATTTCCCAACAAGGGAGCTTTGTTTCGGTCAAAACATGAGGCAAGTTGCCCGTCGGAATTGAGGGAGCTCACAGAAGAATTCGGATTAGTGGGGGTGGCTTCTTCAACGGGAAGAACCATAAAATAATCTCTTAAAATTATCACTCCATTTTTCTCAAAATTTTCAGTTAACAAATACCCACTCAAATTTTATCAATTTTACGAAACTCCCCCCCCCCCAAACTACTCTGCATCCTCTCCTTCTCCTTATTAATATCCTTATCTTCTCCTTTCGTCATGTTTTTAATCATATTTTTATATGATAATTTTTTTTTTTTTTTGACAAGTGTGGGGGAGGGCGTGCCGTCCGGTATTAAGACCTGTTCGTAGGAAACATCCGAAGAAGTCGAGTCTACAGAGTCAGAACGGTCAGGCCGAACGTCAAGTATTGTGGAGAGAGGGACAGTTGGTTGTGAGGAGGGGGGCAAGGGAGGATGTGGAACTGTTACTGAGTTGGTTGTTGTTGTTTCAATAGCCACAACGTTATCAATTTCTAACATGTTGTCGTTTTTGTTGTTGTTGTCGTTGTTGTTGTCGTTGTTGTTGTTGTTGTTGTTGTTGTTGTTGTTCTCATTTCCTACAAACAAAGTGTTTGGGTGAATTGCACTGGTTTCAACACTGCTGTCAGCCGCTGCATCATTGGAACCATTTGTGGATGAGAATTCGTTACTCAGACATTGCTCTCGCCAGCACTTGCTGCAGCACCCTCCAGTTGATGATGAAGCGCTGAGCGAAGAGAACAAGAGTCAAAAGTTTGTCGTGGAATAAACTATATATGATATTGACTTACAAGAACCCGCATGCGCATAGGTGATCATGTTGTTGAGAATTCATCGATAGACCGTGTTTGCCGTGTTTACGTGATTTGGCGAACAATTGTACAATTCCCATTCTGATTCCCAACTGAAATTAGAAATTTATCTTCATTTTGTAGCATGCATCGTTATCCATTGGCCCCATCATCTCCATCCCTCCCAGTAGATACAGAAGCCGATTACAAAAAATCTTTCAAAACGCAAAACAAAAGCAAGTTTGCTCTATTCTATAGCATAGTTGTGCTTGTAACTTTAGTTGGAATGTTGGTTAGAGCAAAGACTCCACCCATCCATCGCTCAACTAGCCACATCGCGACTCTGCTGTTAGCGTCACCAGCATTGATGTCGGGCCCGAAGCAGATAATGTATGTAGTTTCTCTGCAGGGTGTTGAGGGTGCTGATTCGAACAATGAGGGGCGATTAGATTTGGTGAGTGAAGTGAAAAGACTTTTTGTAAATTTGTTTCCTGCCTCACCATTTTTCAAAAAGTTTCGCAAAGATTGGGTCGAGCTGTGTGGCAACAGAACTCAGTTTGAGCTAAAATTTTGCCCTGGCGTGATTGATGATCGGCGAGGTTACGGTCTCACTCGGTCGTACGTGCAGTGCTTGGAACAAGCGCTCGTAGACGGGGCTCCCAATCCAATATTCTTTGAAGATGATGCGCGATTTTTTACCGACGAATTTTGCACCAACAACAGCTGGCAGAATAACATTCCGAACGATGCAATGTTAGTGATGTTGGGAGGGCACCACTGGGAACACGGTTCGAAGAGCCCTTCGGGTTTCCGTGAGACCACCTACTCGCTCGGGACATACGGTTTCCTGGTACCCCGATCCAGTTTGAAATTGCTAATTGACGGATACCTCGCCGATCTCAGTTCCCGTGCTAGGGTGCTGAGTCCGGATATCTCCTGGTATGAGCACTCGAGACAAGCCAAAAAGACTATCTACGCTGTCGACCCACTTCTCGTGAAGCACATGGCGGGGTATTCTAACACGTGGAAGGCGCAACGAGGCGCGAAGGCAGCGCGCTTTCCGGTAGAAAAGGAAACGATCGTGGTTCGAATTCCGGCAAAAATTGAATTTTCTGGCCTTCGTCTTCCTCGTCGAAATTTCGAAGCTTTCGCTGTTTTGATTCGGGCAACTCTGATCGAGGTGATGGACATGGACATTTCAACGGCTTTTGCTTCGTTGATGGGTTCATCCTTGAACAAAAATGTAGAATCTGTGAATGGAGCCGAAATTTGCGACATAGAGATAACAACAACGACGGCAACGGCAATGGCAACAGCAACAGCAACAGCAACAGCAACAGCAACAGCAACGGCAACAGCAACAGCAACAACAACATTATTCGAATTGA
>Ga0302114_10000938_pt1 | contig 19754 bp, 19 predicted proteins | sample AG5_Surface_MG_FD_203107 | JGI IMG/M metagenome (GOLD analysis project Ga0302114, IMG submission 203107) | Marine microbial communities from Western Arctic Ocean, Canada - AG5_Surface | ecosystem: Environmental > Aquatic > Marine > Oceanic | place: Canada: Western Arctic Ocean | collected...
AAGCCTTGCAGCGAGCTAGTCACAACTAGAGTGTTGTGCAGCTGGCGAGCAAGCCTTGAAGCGAGCTAGTCACAACTAGAGTGTTGTGCAGCTGGCGAGCAAGCCTTGAAGCGAGCTAGTCACAACTAGAGTGTTGTGCAGCTGGCGAGCAAGCCTTGCAGCGAGCTAGTCACAACTAGAGTGTTGTGCAGCTGGCGAGCAAGTCTTGAAGCGAGCTAGTCACAACTAGAGTGTGGTGTTACTGGCTCGCTTCGCTCGCGGCTCGCTTCGCTCGCGGCTCGAATATATAATAGCCATATACTAAACCAAACCAAACAAAACAAAACAAAACAAAACACACACTCGTTTCGCTCGGCGCAGCGCTGATCAGGTGCAGACTCGAATTCAACAGAATGAACAAGATGAAGCGGGCCGCAAAGTTGATGCAGGGATTCAGCAGAATGAGCAGCCAGCAGCGCGCGTACAAGCTCCAGCAGGAGAAGCTGGCAGTCATGCAGCGTGCAATGCGCGCCAAGCAAGCAAGGAAAAACGCGCTGATCGAACGAGAGAAGATATTGTTGGAGCGGAAGCAGAAATTCATGGCAACAAAAATTCAAAGCATTTACAGGGGGAAAGAGGCAATAATGGAGGTAAAAACTCTCCGCTCCGCCATTCTCGCCCAGAAGTACTCGCGCCGGTTGCTTGCCAAACTCAACTACAACAGAACTAGGGCGGCGATCAAGGTTCAAAAATCCATCCGAATGAAGGCCAAACAGAAGGAGTTCAAGCAGCAAAAAGAGATGAACATCAAGATCCAAAATAAGTGGAGGGAGAAGGAGGCCAAGAAGGAGTTGGCGAAGCGGAAGGTGGTGAAGGTGAGCCTTGAGTGCGACAGACAGAAGAGTGCGAAGCGACTAACCCACTCATTAATTTCATTTCATTTCATTTTGCTCGGCGCAGCAAGAAAATCTCGCCTCCACCAGAATTTCTGCCCAGGTGCGGATGAACAAGGCGAAGAAGGAGAAAGAGAGGAGCATCAAGGCTGCGGTTTCAATGCAGTGCATGGCACGCACGCTACAGGCGAGGAAAATCATGTTTTCCGAGAAGACCAAGGAGCGCCTCCGCGTGGAGGCCGAGAGGAGAAAGGCGGCTGCGAGAATGCAGGCGGGATGGCGCGGCGTGCAGGCCAAGGAGACGGTGAAGCTCCTGCGCCACTACCGGGACATGAGAGTTGCCACCTTGGTCCAGTCGTTCATCCGCATGTTGAAAACGAGGAGGGAGTTCAAAAAGTACAAGAGGGGCGTCGTGAACATCCAGAACAGGCAGCGCACCAACATGGCCAAAAAGCAGCTCAAGCAAAAGGTAGATTTGCGGGACAACGAGAAGGCTGTGGTGATGCAGGCTCAGTTCAGGAGGTTGCAGCAGAAGAAGGAGTTTGCGAAGAAGAAGGAGGCGACGGTGTTGCTCCAGAGTAAAATGCGAGAGAAGAGCGCAAAGAGCGAATTTGCCAAGAACAAGAAGTCCTGCACGCTGCTCCAGTCGCGCGCGAGGACGTGGAAGGCAAAGAAGGACTACTACAACGACCAAAATGCCGTCAAGCTGGCACAAAGTATGTGCAGACGTAACATCTGCCAGAGAGAATACAAAACGGTCAAGGAAAAAACAATCCACGTTCAGAGGTTGGTGAAACGTTTCGTCCGGAACATTCAGCTCCAGAGTAGGATCCTGGCATTGCACCAGGCTGCCAAGAAGGGCAAGTTGACCGTTGTGGTTGAGCTGCTGGACAAGGACAGGGATTTGAGAAACGTGAGGAACCGCTACGACCACGGGAAGACGCTGTTGCACAGTGCGAGCATGAGCAACTCGGTGGAGTTGATTGCTCTGTTGTGCAGTGACAAGAAGGAAGTGTTTGCACTGGACAGGTGAGAAATGGTGGGGGGGGAGTTAGTGTGAAGTGAAACCGCCACCACTAACCACAATAATTAAATTTTTGCAGCTCCGGAGACACGCCATTTCACACAGCTGCAAAATGCGCAGCCTTCGCCGTGATGAAATTCTACGCCGACACGGCGCTGAACGCAATCAGGGAAGACGTTTCGGACGACGGGGACGGAATCAAAATGGAAAGTGGCGGAAGGACAAAATCCGGAAGCATGAACTCGCGGTTCGGCGAAACTAAGGTTTTGAAGGTGGGCGTGCTGAAGAAGCGCAAGGAGTGGAGGGGCTGGGACAAGCGGTGGGTGGTACTGCACACCGACAGAATCAGCTATTTCAAGAGGAAGGACGACGACTTCCCCCAGAAGGAGGTGTTTTTGAAGGATAGCATGATCAAGAAGAGCGAATCGGAAAAGTTCGCCTTCGAAATCCACTCTCCTCACCTGCTGGACTCCAAGAACAAGGAAGGCAGGATGTACTTCTGCGCCGACAGCGAGATCGAGCTCCAGCAGTGGTACACGGCGCTCAGATGTAGCGACGGGCGCAGCATGAACTTCAGGGAGCGGCGCACTAGCCCGAGAAGCTACTTGAGCGTCATGAAGAGGATGGAGCTGAGCCAAATGCGGAACGAGCGGGGGGAGAGTGCTGTGCACATGGTTGTGAGGGCGAGTGATGGGGCGGGGGGAGGGGAGGCGGTGCGAAGGATGGACAGTGCGGCGAGTGCGGCGAGTGACGGCAGGGGGGGGAGGAGGAAGAGTGTCGTGGCGAGGCAGAACGCCGTCTTAACAATCGAGATTGCATTGTGGCTGGCAGAAAACGGGTGCGACTTGGACTACGTGAACGTTGACGGGCAGACTGCGCTTCACTTGGCCGTTCTGGACGGAAGCATAAGCATGGCGGCAGCCTTGGTGAGAAAGGGGGCGGATATGGGGATAAAGGACATGGGGGGGAAAACCGCCATGGACCTGTTAAGCTCCACGGCGGACATTGAAAGAATCTGCATGATTGGAAACGTTGGCATGAGCGAGAAGAAGGTGAGCGAGCAGCAAGCGAAGCGAGCAGCGAGCGAAGCGAGCAGCGAGCGAATTTAGCTAGTCACAACTAGTGTACAGACGAGAAATAATGCGAGCCACTACTAACTTACCCCTTCGCACCTTCTTCGCTCGGCGCAGGTTTTGGCTCCGCCACCGGCAAAGATGTCGGGGTGCAGTTATTTAAGTTTGATGGTTGAGAAAATTGCGCTCAGCGGAGCTGCGGATCTTGAGGCGCCGCACGTTTCGGTCAGCTTGGTCAACGGAGCTGGGGAGTTGATCGAGGAGAGGCAGGACATTAGCAGGTGAGAATATATGAGAATATATGTATATGGGTGGGTGGGGGATATTGTGAATGATCTAACACGACGCAGGTTCGTCCACAAGAACGAAACGTGCCTGTGGTGGAGCACGACCTACCACGTTCAGACACCGCTGGAGAACCTGGGGACCGGAAACGCATACATTGTGATCGAACTGAAGGACGAGGGGCACAAGGGCCTGATTAAGAAGGCCACGAGCAGGACGATTTGCTGGAGCTACGTGGCGTTGAACAACGACAATATAAACACCAAGGCTCACTCGTTGGAGTGCTTCGAAGGCCCGGTGGCCAAGAAGATCGACGACAAAGGCGGGGGAAATTTGAAAATTGCCCAGTGCGGCGGGTTCTTCTCGGTTGACGCCTATTTGAGTCAGTTGGATGAGTGAGTGAGTGAGTGAGCGAGCGAGTGAGTGAGTGAGCGAGTGAGTGAGCGAGTGAGTGAGTGAGCGAGTGAGCGAGCGGGTGGAATAGAATGTTTGTACGAGTGTGATGTTAAATTTAATATCGAACGCCTACACTTTTAAAACCTCACTTTCCTTCTTTGCCACAAGATCATCAATCTCCTTGTTGGACTTCTTCGTCATCTCCTCGATAACATCAATTCCATCCAACGCAGTGTCCTTTCCAATCTTCTTGCCCTTTTCGAGCGCCTTCATCTCCGCAACGCTGCGCCGAGCGAAGCGAGGCGCATTTATGAAGAAGGACGAGCGAAACGAGCGAGTCAAACGAATTGGGTGGGTTAGTTTAGTAGTGGATGTAGCCATTATGACTGTAGCCATTTCGCGGGATTCATCGCGAGAATGCATGTCTTCCAAAAGGTTTACGAGCCAAGCGAGCTGTGAGCGAAGCGAGCAAATGAGCATTATGACTGTAGCCATTTCGCGGGATTCATCGCGAGAATGCATGTCTTCCCTTCCAAAAGGCTCGCTCGCTTCGCTCGCTCACCTGTCCCTTCGCGCATTGCGAACGCCAGTTTTGCCCTCCTCGCCCAAGGCCTTGGACTGTTTGACCATCTCCTTTCGCCGGTCTTCCGTGAGGGAGGGAATGTTGAGCCTAATGACGTTGCCGTCGTTGTTGGGAACGAGGCCAAGGTTCGCCTCAATGATGCCCTTCTCAACATCTTTCAAGGCAGACTTGTCAAATACGTCAACTTGGAGCTGCTGGGCGGACGGGACAGAGATAGAAGAAACCTGGGACAGAGGGGTCAGGGTGTCGTAGTACATTACCATCACACGGTCAAGCATATTGGGAGATGCTCGCCCAGTTCGGACGGAAGTTAGGGAGGTTTGCACCGAATCAACTGCCGCGAGCGAAGAAGGTGCGAAACGAAGTTAGTGGAATAATGGTCGCTTAGAAGTGGATGTAGTGGATGTAGCCATGAGCCATGCGAGCTGTGAGCGAAGCGAGTATTCTCGTCTACAAAAGAAGAGGAGACTGAGTGAGACTCACCTGCTCGTTTCATTTTCTCTTGATTGTCGGTTGTGACTTGCTCGGTAAGGGCGGCCTCTCCATCATCGGGGGGGGCGGTGGATGCACCGCCGCCGCCTTTTTTCTTCCCAAAGAGGGGGAATCGTCTTGGATGATTTGAATGGGGGGAAGAAATTCTCATGTTCATTCTCATTCGCGGAATGTGTACATAGGAGGACGCGGCAACCAAGGTGGCTAGAAGGACTAGGAACAGAAGCATTTAAGAGTGAGTATACTATGATTATGGAAATTTGGTTTAAACTTCGTGTCAAGAAGCAAAATTGAGTTTCTATATCGGTATGCGACCCACCAGCATCGTCGCCCTATTAGGGTGTCTCTACTACAATTCTGCAAGCGCAGCAAGCCCATTTGAGGCTCGTGGTAGCTTATTGAGGCAATACAAGTTAACATCGGTTTCCCCCCTTGACCGTGACCATGACATTGATGCTATTGAGACAGGTGTTTTGAAGACGCTGGCGGTCGCACCGGCTGGAGCTGTTGCCACCACCAGCAGCGCACCCGAGGCTGTCTCGACGCTAGTTGGCGGCTTCACAACGATGCTCACTCTGGGTTCTGTTTATTGTTGGGGCAATTTCATCTCGTACCTTCCCCCTTATCTGCAGTATTTCTCCAGCACGACCACGACTGGACCGTCAGACGCCCTTTTGGTGGTTCCTCTTTCCATGTGCTTCCAGTTTATCGGGATGCTCCTCTCTCCCAAGATCCAAGCTTCTTTTGGCCTGCAGAACACGATGCTGATTGGATCCCTTACAATGTCCTTGGGCTGCTACTTGGCGTCCTACCAAACTACCCTAGCGCCCTTCCTGTTCTTCTACAGCATTTTGTTCGGGACAGGGATCGGCATGGCTTACACTTCTCCCCTGATCATGGGGTTCAACTGGTTCCCCACAAGGAAGGGCATGGTTTCCGGCGTTGTTCTGGCCGGGTTCGGCCTTGGCGGTTTTTTCTTCAACAAGATTGGGAGCGGATTCGGTAACCCTCTCGGGCTTGAGGCGGGGAGCAAGGCGTTCGAGGGGGTCTACGACGCCTTCCCGACGATGCTCAGGAAGTTGAGCATGGTGTACGTGGGCATGCAGGTGGTCGGGTGGGCGCTGTGCAAGGTCCCAAAGGGCAGCAAGGTTGGGGCGAGTCCAACGGTGAACGGCAAGGGGACGACCGTGGGAGCCGCGTTGAAGACGAAGGAGTTCTGGATCATCTGGTCGTGCATAGTGCTGTCCGCCACGGCTGGCATGAACACGGTGTCAACCTACAAACTCTTCGGGATGACCAACTCGGCATTAAGGAACGACGCCTACCTTGGCTTGGTTGGAGGTGAGCGAGCGGAGCGGCGGAGCGGGGGGGGGCTGAGGAAGACGAGCATACGAGCCGAGCGACTACTGCCACTACTAAACTAACATTTATATTATTCCAATTCAATTACATTCGTTTTGCGCAGGCTTGGGAGCCTGTGCCAACGGCTTCGGTCGCACCGGGTGGGGCATTGGCCTGGACAAGGTGAGCGAGCGAAATACTGCGAGCGAGCCTTTTGGAAGAGGAGACGAGAATGCGAGCCACTACCAATTACATTACATTACATTTCGTTTTGCTCATGAGCGAGCGAAATACTGCGAGCGAGCCTTTTGGAAGACGAGACGAGAATGCGAGCCACTACCAATTACATTAAATTTCTTTTTACACTCACTCGCTCCCCCCTGCTCCATTAAAAATGCGCCTCGCTTCGCTCGGCGCAGCTGGGATTCAAGAAGCTGTTTGTGATCCTCACCTTCGCCCAGTCGCTCATCATGCTCACGATGGGACAGTACACGGGCAACCGCGTGGCGTACGGAGCCGCCTGCATGGCTCTGTTCGGCTGCTTCGGGGGAAACTTCGCCATGGCTCCGGGTGTGTGCAGCAGGGTCTTCGGCGAGATTGGACCTAGAGTATACGGCTACATGTTCAGTGCGTTCGGAGTTGCTGCAATTGGGGGAAATGCGTTAAACAAAATTTTGCTCGACGCGTTCGGCTACAAGTTTGTGTTCAACTTGATGGCATTGATGAGTGCGTTGGGAGGTTTGCTGGTCACTCAATTGAAATTGGTGTGAGGGAATCTTTGAGTGGATAACAAAGACTTTTCCATTTTTGCCCTAACTTCTATCTAATAATATACTTATCCCTATCGAAACCGAGAGAACTACAACGAGGAACGAAGAGAAATGCCAAAAAGGAAATTTTGATTTTGCGTCTGGTTCCTCAATTTCAACCACACTGCACGGACTTTCTGCCTCTTTTTTCACGCCCGCCATCCCCATCTTTCTACCCATCTCCTTCTTCTTCTGCCTGTACGCCAGCTTTCGCCTCTTCAGCACGTTCAGAGCTCGCACCGCCTCAACATTGGGATTGGACTCGTCAAACTTCAATACCTCGTTAAGAGCAATTTGAGCCTCCGAGTAGTCCGCCATTTCAATGCAGCACAAGGCAGCTCGAACTATTGCCTTGACATTGTTGGGGTCAATTGTTATCGTCTCCACGCAGGCGTCCTTGCTCTTTCTATAGTCTCCGAGCTTGAACTGGCATAGGGCTATGTTGTTCATGCACGAGATCAAAATTGTTGTGATATTTTGATTAGCGGTTTCGTCTGTAACTTCAGCTTCAGCTTCAGCTTCAGCTTCAGCTTCAGCGAGGGTCGAGTTGGCGAGCTCAGCCCCCCCTCCGTACAGTTTCAGGGCTCGCTGGTATTCTGAACACCCAAACTCCCAGTTCCCCAAAGTTTTCTTTGTTGTCATTTTGGCTATTTTGTCAGAGAGAGTGAGCTGGTCTTTTTTTATCAGGGAATGGGGGAGCATGGGGGAAGGGTGGATGGTAAACTGGAAAGAGGCGTTCGGGGGAATTTGAGGACGGGTAGTAGAAGACCCAAACGCGTACTTGGGGTCGCTCCTCAAAGTCAGGGGTTGCGCATCTGCCGAACGAACAAACCTCATTGCGAGTTCCAGTGAAGGGGGGACCTCAGAATCGCCGATTGTTATGGCAATGTCGGTCATGGTCAGGCATGGTTCCGTGGTGGGAATCATTGACGCCAGTGAGGAGGTTGAGGGGGATAAGCAATATCCCATTATTGTGCAATGAATGAGGTCTCCAACTTCCCCATCGCCGTACTCTGGCTCGTCAGCTGTTGTTGCTGTTGCTGTTGATGTTGTTGTTGATGTCGAGGTAGCTTGAGCTTGTGCTTGAGGATTTTGGTAGTGTCGTGACAAGATGACAGCGCCCTCGTCCAAAATTGAAAACCAAGAAGCGGTGGGGGGAGATGCCATTGGCTAGGAGCAAAGGGGGTGAACAAGTCAACTCTTAGGACGCTGCAAGTGAGATGCGTGGTATTAACTTAACTCCTGGGTGGTAGCGTTGTTATTATTTTTCATTTTATTGGTTGTGCTAAGTGAATTTTAAGCACATAAGGTGATAGGAATTGTCATTCCTAGGTGCCTAGTTCAATATTAGCACAGGAATGTATTTGATATGCTATTAATAACCACAATGATGATCCGAGCCGTCCAAAGATCTCGGCCAGTGTATTATCAGCAACTTCGTTTGGCTAAACTTCCTGCCTCGGTTGCTTCATGTTCACTTACTACATTTTCGTTATGCCCCCAAGCAGCTATTCTCCCCCCTCCTGGAATTGTGGCAGTTTCAGCAGCGCAACAACACCATACTACCAATTTCATTTCGAAACAGCTCAGCAGAGCAAAAAAAATCCTTCGAGGTGATTGAGCGAAGCGAGCGTCCGAGTTGAACGAGGTGGAGGACGTGCTGAAGAAACCGGCTCGCCAGTGCGACGTGTGCAAGACTTCCACGACGAAAGCGTGCGCCCGGTGCAAAACCAGCTACTTCTGCAGCGCCGACCACCCCTCCCGCGAGTGATGCAGATTTGCGAGCCCTCCACAAGAGCATGCTCCTCCTCAACCGATGCATCCAGCCTGGAGCTGGAGATGCCTTGTCAAAAGAAGAGTGCGAAGCTCTGTGCGAAAAATTGCTATACATGTTTACATCCACTATTGAACTAACCTGAAAATGCGCCTCGCTTCTCTCGGCGCAGCATTATGCCGATTAGCTTTTCTCATGTCTGTTGCAACACCAGTAGCTTTCACTTATCCCTTGAGCTCGATTGGCCCAGAAGCCAAGAAGCTCTGGCTGTCCATGTGCGTGTACGCAGCCGAACGATCGGGCGCTGCAGTGGTCAAGATTTTCCAATGGGCGTCGTCTCGTCCCGATTTGTTTGGCAATGAGTTCTGCTCGACCTTTCGGAAATTGCAAGATGAAACGACCCCGCACCAGTTCAAACACACTGAAAAGTTGCTGGAGGAAGCCTTCGGGCCTGATTGGAAGGGTTTGATAGAGTTGACCGAGGACTCGCCGATTCTTGGCAGTGGCTGCATTGGGCAGGTTTATAAAGCTCACATGAACTCCACCCCTGTGGCTCTCAAAATACTTCACCCCAACGTGCAAAACGGTATCGAAGCGGATCTTGACATTTTGTACACAATCGCAAAGATGATGAACATCTCGGAGAGAATAAGGTACCTCAACTTGCCTGGCATGGTCGACGAATTTTCCGGCCTCCTCTCAGATCAGCTCGACCTCAACAACGAAGCCAAGAACCTGCTGCTGTTTCGAGACAATTTTGACAACGACGAAGACATCTACTTCCCGAAGCTCCACCTGGCTAGCAAAAATGCCATGGTGATGGAGTTCATCGATGCGCTGAGCCTCCGCGACTTTGTGGAGAAGCACAAGCACAATAAGCAATTGTTGGACGCAATGTGCGACAAGGGCATTCGGGCGATTTGCAGAATGATCTTTGACCACAACTTGGTCCACGGCGACATCCACCCTGGTAACATTTTGTTCAAGGACGATCGGATGATTCTGTTGGATTGCGGAATTGCCAAGAAGTTGACCCGGGCGGACCACAAGCTTCTGACGGATGTCTTGGCGGGATTCATTACAGGTGACGGGGCGAGCGCGGGCAAGGCGCTGATTAGAGACAGCGAGAACAAAACGAGCATCAAGCCCGTAAACGAGGACGCGTTCGTGGACGTGCTGAACGAAATGTGCGAGCAGGCCAAGAGGGACCGGAGCTTCTTTGACAAAATTGGCAATTACGTTAAGAAAATTTGTGATGCTGCAAGCGAGAACAAAATAATGATGAACCAGGGTTTCGTCAGCATCGCGCTAACGGTAAGGGTCATGGAAGGGGTAGCGTTCGCGCTGAACCCAGAGGCTAAAATCATTCGAATTTCGAATGGGATCATCATGAAAGTGAGGGCAGAAGAAATGTTGGGGGTGGTGAACGATAAGCGTTTTAGTCGGGAGGATTTGAGCGTGGGGTACAAGGCGGTGTCCAGGCGGTTTCCAGGCGGTTAACCAGATAAATAAACTAGAAACTCTTTCTTTGTTTTTATTTTCTCGATAACTTTTATTTTCTCGATAACTTCTCGGGAAGGGGGTACAAAGTTCGAGGGCGTGAGGGAAAAATCTTTGCCTAGGCGGTGGGGACGGCCTTGCTCGTTATTCAGAAAGTCATAAGGAGAATTCCACCGGATGAACTTTCTAAGTGGGGCAGAGTGGAACGCCGGGGTGTTGTATATTGCCTCTGGAAAGTTGAGGAACTTTCGAGAGTTGTGAAGGAGCTGGACACAAGCAAGGGTTGAGATGTCGATGAAATCGGTCTTGTGTCGATCGGCCGTTCTAGGTGATGACATTGTGATGGTCTCTTGGAGCGGAAATCGAGCGGTCGTGAAGTTGAAGGTTGTGGCTCGATGATAGGAGGAGCCGGATTTGTCGGTGTGGTCAACGAGACCACCAATGATGTACACGTCGTGATTTGTAAAGGTTGAGGGCGATAGCGTGTTCTTTGAATCCGCAGTGAGGTAGATTATATTGCTGCTGCTGGGGTCGAAGTGGTCCCAAGGTGTTTTGGAATCTATTGTTGTCACTGAAGGCCAAGAATCCATCTTCTGAGCCTTCATTATGGAGAAGAGGGAATCCGGGTTGGGATTAGGGTATGTTGGGGAGAAGGAACCACCAAAGAAGAATTTGAACGGGTGGGTGGCTCGCTTGTTGGCTGCATAAGAGAGTGTGAGCTGCCTTGCAAGGGATTTGCATTCGGTTTCGTTCATCTGATCATTGTAGTTCAGATCGAAGAGAATTGCGGGTTGTTGTTGTTGTTGTTGATGTTGTTGTTGATGTTGCTGCTCCATTTAAAAAAGGGCGTGGAGGAGGTGGAAGGCAAAATACGAGCACTTACAATTGACTACGCACGTGCTACGTGTTTACAATCGACAAACACACAAAAATCTCTCAGGGCGGCAATGACCGTCCTTATCCTCTATTCCACCGTGACTGGAAAATCCCTGGCTCTCTCCCGCCGCCTCTCCCGAATCCTCCGGGACAGGAACATCCCGAATTTCACCGCCCGGTTTGGCGACTGGCCGTCTTCTTTCTCTCTCTCCCCCCCCTCCTCCGGGGAAGGGGGAGGGGAAGCGGAAGGGGAAGCGGAAGCCCCAACCCCAGCAACATTCCTCCTCCACCCCCTCGCCTCCTCCCCCCTGACCCTCGTGGTCCTCCTCCTCTCAACGAGCGGGTCCGGGTCCATTAACCCGGACCTCCTCCCCCTGTACACCTCCCTCCTCTCCCCTTCCCTCCCCCCCCTTCTCCTCGCCCCCTCCCTGTCCTTCACCCTCTTCGCCCTCGGGGACAGGAACTACGGGGGGAACTTCGCCCTGGCGGGGAGGAAGCTCGCCGGGAGGCTCCTGCAGCTCGGGGGGGGGAAGGCGGCGGAGTTCGGGTTCGGGGACGAGAGGACGGAGGGGGGGGGGGTTTGGAGGGACTTTGACGAGTGGGTCGAGGGGGCCCTTAAGGTGGAGTTGGAGCGGAGGTATGGCAATGGCAATGGCAATGGCAACGTTTTGTACGACAACGGCGATTCAATGCCTAAGCCTAAGCCTAAGCCTTGGGGGAGCGTGGACGACGGGGATTCGAGGGTGGGGGGGGAGGGGAGGGGGTACGAGGTGAGGGTTTTTGAGAATGAGGAGGGAAAGGGAAATGGAAATAATGGAAATGGAAATGGAAATGGACAGCAGCAGCAGAACCACGAGGGCAACCTCAGCCTCGAGAGGTACTACGCCTCTCACATCGCCCCTCGCAACCCCCTTCCGTTCTTGGAGTTCTCGGCCGTGCCGCTTGCTCCCCGTAACTTTGACTCGCGGGTGGTGGAAACGGCCGAGGGGGGAGGAGCGAGGAGCATCCCCCGAGGGGAAGCGCCCAGGGCGGAGGAGGCGAGGGGGCGGCCGGTCGAGATGAACGTCACTGGAAACGAGCGGATTACGGCGGGAGGGTGGTACCAGGACGTGAGAAGGATAACGCTTTCTCTCCCTTTGGAAGCTTCGAGCGGAGCTGAAGCTTCGAGCGGAGCTGAAGCTTCGAGCGGAGCTGAAGCTTCCGCTTCCGCTTCTGGTGATATTTCCCAACCGCCGCCGCCGCCCCAAAGTTCCCTGTCGTACGGCCCTGGGGACGTGCTGGTCGTCATGCCTCGGAACAGCCCCGAGGCCGTTCAGAGGTTGCTCGACGTTCTGCCCGAGGAGATCAACGTTCTGGCGGACAAGGTCATCGACGTCAAACGAATTTCGCAGCCGGGGTCGGTTCTTCCCTTCTGGCCTCGGGCGGGGTTAACGCTTCGGGAGATTCTCACCCGCTTCGCGGCCGTTACCGCGCTGCCGAGCCGGGAGGATCTGAGGTCCCTGGCGGCCCTGATCCCGAGGGCCGACCGCGGGGGAGAGCAGGAGCAGGAGCAGGAGCAGGGCGACACGGAAGGAAAAGGAAGCGGAAGCGGAAGCGGAAGCGCCGCCACCAGGGGAAAGATTCACTTCTCCAAGCTCCTCTCCCTCTCCGGCCCCTCGGGCTCCAGTCTCTACTTGGACTACATCGTCCGGGAGCGTCGGGTCCTGAGCGACGTTCTGGGGGATTTTGACACCCTCGGGTCTTGCGGCTCGGGCTCGGGGGATTTTACCCTGAGCTGGCTGCTGGGGTACCTCCAGCTGCTGAGGCCGAGGGAGTTCTCGATATGCTCGAGCAGGAGGGAGGACGGAGGGAGGAGCGTTGAGATTTGCGTTGCGGTCGTTAGGGAAAGGTGAGGACGGCAAAGAAACCGGAGAACTAAAACTAAAACGACGACGACATGCGAGAGACGAGACGATTATGACGATTATGACGAGCGAAATTGCTACAGACATAATATAGTGGCTACATCCACTGCTGAACTAACCTACCCAAACTATTTTTGCTCGCTTGCTGCTGTGCGCTGCAACTCGTGCTTCGTTTTCGTTTGAAAATGATTTAAAATGATTTTGTCACACAATTCTCGGCAATGAATTTCGCTCGGTGCAGTACTCCCCTGGGGAGGAGCTACGAGGGCGTGTGCTCGAGCTACCTAGCTCGGTGCGTTCCTGGCGGGTCGGGGGGCTCTGGCTCTGGCGGAACTCGCGTAAAATGCTGGCTCCAGCGCGGTTCCTTTCGAGTCCTGGGGGGGGAGGAATTCGACCTGAGGCCGGTTCTTGCGATTGGGGCGGGGACGGGTGTTGCGCCGCTGAGGGGGGTTGTTAGGGAGAGGGGAGCGAGGGGGAAGGAGAAGGGAGGAGTTGGAGGAGGGAACACGCTCGTTTTTGGGTGTAGGAGGAGGGAGATGGACTATCACTACGGGGAGGAGTGGGAGTCGCTTGCTCGGAATTCAAAAGACAACCCTGGTGCAAACGCGCCCTTCGAAATTATAAACGCCTTCAGCCAGGAGGGTAGGGCGAGGGTGTACGTCCAGTCTCGCCTGAAAGATTTTGACCTCGTTAAGCACGTCGTCGAGGACAGGGGGGGGATCGCAATTGCCGGAGGGAGCGGGATGGCGAAGGCCGTGAGGGAGGAGATTGTCAGGTTGTTGGCTGTAGGGGTGTTTGGGGGGGACGAGAAGAAGGCGGAGGGGCTGGTGAGGAAGATGGAGAGGAGGGGTTTTTTTGCGGTGGAGGCGTGGGATTAGAATATTTTTAGAAGGAAGGAAAGTACATTACATTTAAGTAGAATTTCATATCAGCGAATTTTCAAATGCAAATTTCCTTGTGAAGCTTCCACACACCCACAGCGACCAATAGTCGTCGAAACCTCGAATTCTGAGCTACGCAGACGGGTCTTACTGTTTTTGTTCTGCCAGTTCAGCTTATCTATGGTATACATATAATAGCCGATAAATAATAACAGAAGGGAAAAATCAAGCTTTGCTATTATTATTTAAATTTACGACTTTTGATTCTGCTTCGTAGTAATTCCAAAGTCCACCTGCGCATTTTCAACGAAGCACGAAAGCAAGAGTGGGTTAGGAGTGCTCTCCATAAAACTAGTTACGATTTACGACGCTCGAGCGCTCACAGTCGCTTCGCACACTTCGCACACTTCTGTCACATGGCTTGCTCGCTTCGCTTCGCTCGCCACTCGCTTCGCTCGCCGCTCGCTCACCGCTGCCTGCGCCTCCGCTTGTGTGGAAATCCCCCCCAACGGAATCAACGGTTTGTAGCCCTCGTCGCCCCACCCGCTGCCAGTCCCTTCATCCCCATCTTCTCCCATGAAGATTTCCCTCAGCTGCTCCTTACTCGGCAGAGTCCCCACGTCCTTCCCGCACCTCACAAACAGAGCGAACAGAACTCCCCTCAGCCCTCCCAAAAATTCAGCACCTCCGGTGTTGCTCTTCTGGTTGAGCACGTCGCCAATCGCCGTCTCCAGCTGAAGCTCGTAGTCTCCGATATCACTCTTTTGCTTCATGAAGCCCATACTACTCTCCTGCCCGGCAAGAGTCTCCAGCTTGTCGTACATTCCAACGATGACCGCCCTGAGCTTTTTAACCTCTTCGCTCTCCTGATAGTTCCCCGCCTTGCCCTTCCCGCCGGCGAGGATGAGCAGCTCCTCCTCGGGCTTCATCTGCTCGATGACCTTGTCGCGGCCAGAGATTGACTTGCTGCGCCGAGCGAATTCATGCGCGATTGAGCCAAACGAAACGAATGAAATGAAACGAAACAATGAAATGAAATGAAACGAAACGAAATGGGTGGAATAATGTTAGTTTAGTAGTGGATTTAGCCGCATCAGCCAGGTCTCCCCCCCTCCACAACCCAAACAATTTCCACACCTCAACTCGCTTCATTTTGCTCGCTCACCTAACGACTCCGCCGATGTACAGGTCGGTCAGAATGTTCTTCGCCGGGTCAAACTTCATCAAGCCGACCTCGTACTCGGACCGAACCCGCCAGGAGGATATTGTGTCTTCGGGGGACTTTAATGTGAAGTCAACGGGGGGGGGGAGAGTTAGCGTCTGCCCGGGGGGGAAGGCGTACGTGGTGCGCGTTTCGAACGCTGCATTATGCCCGAGCGAAGAAGGTGCGAATATGAATACGAATACAAATACGAATTCGAATTGAGTGGAATAATATAATATAATATAATGTTAGTTTAGTAGTGGATCGTATATATTCCTCGTCTTCATCAAGGCGACGACCGAGCACAGCGGAAAGGCGCAGCGGAAGGGGGGGTGGGGGATCTCAATAATTGTCTTATAGCAAGAAGCCCCCCCCCCTGATTCACCCCTTGATCAGTCTCACCCCTCTCTCTCCCCCCCCCCCCCCCCCTCCTCAACCCCCAAACACTAACCTCGCTCGCTTCGCTCGCTTCGCTCGCTCACCAATCCAACCATTGCTGTCTGGGATGAGGCGAAGATCAATGATGTTCGTGGAGGTTTCTCCACCGAAGCCAACGTCCAGGAGCTTCAACAGCCGCAGGTAGCCGATCGAGTCGAGGGGGCCGGTGGAGGGGGAGGTGTAGGTGAAGCTGGGGGATAGGAGGGAGTGGGAGCGAGATAGGAGTGCAGTGGATGGCAGGAGGAGGATTGAACGGGCCAGGGAGGTCAGGGTGGACGGGGATTGGGTGGAGGGGGAAGATTCGGATTGTAGTAAGTTGTAGAGAGAAGGATCGAAGGAGGTAGAGGGGTAGGAGGAGGTCAGATAATCCGAAACTGTATTTGATGTTGATGTGGATTTCAGGCTTTGACGGGAGTGTCTATAGCGATGATTTGTTTTAACTGTGAACGACCACGACCGACACACCAGTAGAGTGAGGGCTACAGCGAGGGAGCGTTGCATCACTGTAATTTATGATGCGTGATTACCAAATTTTATTATGAAGTGATGAATCACTGAATCTAGAGGACTGTAAGCAATCAATTATACGAGCATTCAACAACCTTCCTCAGCACCACAAGTGGCTCGAGAAGCGTGATTGGCCCGCGGTAGGTAGAACAACCATGGCTAACCCAAATTGGAACGATGGCCACATCATTGGTTTGCAGCGAAAGCTCAGACACACACACATACTCTTTTGACAGTGTGGGCGTGCTGTCGATTTGGTTGAATGTACTGGCCCTCCTCACACGAGACAATAAAGGCGAAACTCCCCTCGACATTGCCCGTAGGAGTGGAGCCTGTGCTGAGATTTTTCGGCTTGCTCTCCCTCACTCCCGAGGAAGCTCGTTCGTTGGGCGGTGAGGGGATGTACCGCTTGTACGCACCAGCGGCTTATTGGTGGGTTGAGATGGCTAGGTGGATCAGATCACGATCGTGGACAGACTGTCACAAGTGGATCAATGAGCACGATGACGAGTTGGTGCGTGAAGTGCTCGAACACTTCAATTCTATCTTCTTCAAGGTATGGCTTCCTTTGGCCAGCTATACAGCGACTCCCTCGTGTTTCTTGCTCTTCGAATGATCCATCGGAACCCACTTTCCCTCACCTCTAAAAACATCCTTGGCAGCACAGCGAGCACCCTGACTACAATGCGTGCAAAGAAATCCGAAACGTCCTCCGCCTCACCCCCACCCACATCTCCTCCACCCCCTTCTCCACCCTCATCCGAAAACACCTCCCCAAGCAGTACGACAAGGCTGAACTGAACGAGGTGGAGGACGTGCTGAAGAAACCGGCTCGCCAGTGCGACGTCTGCAAGACCACCACGACGAAAGCGTGCGCCCGGTGCAAAACCGGCCCCCACCACTCCTCCAGCGAGTGAGGCAGAATTGCGAATCCTCCACACGAGGGCATGCTCCTCCTCAACCGGTGCATCCAGGAGCCTGGAGCTGGAGACGGACCCCCAAGTGTGGTATTTAGATTTCTTGAAAAACTTGAGCACAAGGAGCTGCAGCGGATAAGGGGGGTTTCGGGGGTCTTCCCCGACACAATTCTCGGCCGGAGTGGGGGTAAACAAAGTGTTCATTCTATTCTTGAATCATGAATTTATTTATATGTTTATTTAAATGTTTACGCTTCGACCCAAGTGCCGTTTCCAGCTCCAGCCTTGAGCTTAGAGCCCGCTGGCAAAACCTTGGCCATGCAGTTCCCGAAGCCCACCTTCCCGAATCCCTCCTTCTCGCAGGTACCTGTCATGTTGACGACGTCCCCGTCCTTCAGGAACTTCCTGATCTGTCCGCTCTCCCCAAGCTTAACCTCCTTCGTCCCCTTCCAGCACTGCTCGAGCATGGACCCGAAGCTGTCCTCGGTCTGGCCGCTGATGGTTCCGCTTCCGAGCAGATCGCCCGCGCGCATGTTGCAGCCGGTGACACTGTGGTGCACAAGCTGCTGCTTGACGTTCCAGTATAGGTTCGCAAAGTTGCTGGTGACGACGCGCTGAGCGAGGCGAGGCGAGGCGAGGGTTAGTGTTGTGTTGTGTTGTGTTGTGTTGTTTTGTGTTGTGTTGTGTTGTATTACAACATGAATCTGAATCACCTCGGGCTTCGCCATGCCGTCTCCCTGAATATCGACGCCGAGCTTGATGTCGTAGCTGCCGTAGTTCTTGTCGATCAAGTACGGGAGAGGAGTGGGGTCTACCTGCTCTCCAGCACTCGTCTTGCACTTGAACGGCTCGAGGGCCATGGGGGTGACGACCCAGGGGGAAATCGTCGTGGCCCAGTTCTTGGCTCCGAAGGGGCCCAGGGGAACGTACTCCCACTTCTGGATGTCGCGGGCGCTCCAGTCGTTCATGACAACAAAGCCGAAGATGCGATCCTCGGCCTCGTCCATGGTGACCTGGGTGCCGGGAGGGTTGGTTGGCCCGCCCACGAAAATTGCCATCTCCAGCTCGAAGTCGCAAAGGCGGCAGGGACCGTAGGTCGATCCCTCCTTGGGCTCAGTGGCGTTCTTCTGGAGCTGCCCGCTGGGGCGAACGACAGCAGCGTCGGACCCAGACAGAAAAATGGAAGAAGCGCGGCCGTGGTACCCAACAGGAAGGTGGAGCCAGTTGGGCTGAAGCGCGTTGTCGGGGCCGCGGAACTGAATTGAATTGAATTGAATTGAATTGAATTGAATTGAATTGAATTGGAATTGGAATTGGAATTGGAATTGGAAATGATTATTGCATATTCACTCACCATGGTTCCAACGTTGGTGGCGTGCTCGCGGGAGGAGTAGAAATCGGTGTAGTCTCCAATAGTGCAAGGGAGATGCATGGTCACCGACGAAGAGGCCTCAACGCAAGTGGAGGAGGAGGGGAAAGGAGAGGTAGGGGAGGAGAGAAGAGCCTGCAGAGAAGATCGCACAGTCTTCCACACTGAGGCTTCCTGGCCCATGAAGTCGTTGAGAGTGGTAGTCTCCAAGTAAGGGGAGGCGCCAACATTCTGCAGTATGCCAGCCTGAGAAATTGCCTTCAAGTTGAGGACAAAGTCGTCGCCAACAGCAACTCCAATTCTAGGGGAAGGGTCTGAATCGGTAGAATAGATGCCATAGGGCAAATTCTGAAGGCTGAAGTCCGAAGCTGGCGAGATAGCAAGTGGCCACGACATTTTTGGGTTAGTTTTTGGTGGTGTTGCTTAAGATCAGGTTATGCGTACACCTGTGAAATCTTGCTAAAAAAGTTATGAGGACACAGGAACAATTAGGAATGTTTATAGCGTTGCCCTAGCATTGTCCTAGCATTGCCCCTTCTACCAGCCCGTAAATTGAAGTGTCCGAGCACAGACGGAAATTGATACTCCACAGCCCTACTAGAGACTGCTCGCTCCTCCAAGCTCTAAATGTGGTTCTTCAGCCGAAGTTCCACACCCCCTACTCTTCAAGAACCAGTTCTTCTCAACATCTTCAACGTTGATACCGAAAACTTGACAAACCCAAACACTTCTGGTGTAACACAATCCTCCACATCTTCCACTAGTTCCTCTTCAATCCTCAAATCGATAACGGCGGCAGCAGCGAGTCTCACGACTTCTGTTGGGCTTGGAGTCCACCACACCTCCGTTACAACCCATGGCTTCACATACCAATTTGATGCAATCAATGGAATCACAAAGTTCCCGTCTCATTCGGAGTATCAGATGCAGGGCTTTAAATTCGAAAAGTCCAAAACTGTCGCTTCGACCGAATTCATTTCCAAGGCCAAGCTGAGCAGTATCATTGCAGCGTTGAGGGAGTTTTTCCTGCCAGGAGCGTATCACCTTACAAATCGAAATTGCAACCACTTCACCTACGCTCTTGTTGCATCAATTCTGATTGTTGATGAGCATCCCTTTGCTGACGAAACGAAGATGTTCCAATCAGTCGATGACATCTACCCTCATTATGTGAACCGACTGGCAAACACTGTGTCCTCCAACATTCTTCAGCGAGAGGTTCTGGCCGTTGTTTCGAAGGTCACCAATTCCACTTTCAACACAATAAACAATAACACCAAACAAACCAAACAAACCCAAACCAAAACCCAAACAAAAACAAATTCATCCAAAAAGAAAGAGTTGACCGAGAAGCAGATAACAATGATTGAGAAGCTCAAGAAGAAGGGATAAAATTCTTAGGAAAATAGCATACATCAGTTTTAGCTTTAGATTCAATTCACGTGGTGATTCCGACTCGCTTGAGTCTTGCTCATGAAGCCGTAATCTCTATCTTTGCCCTTTTCCAAT
>Ga0302114_10000942_pt1 | contig 19697 bp, 6 predicted proteins | sample AG5_Surface_MG_FD_203107 | JGI IMG/M metagenome (GOLD analysis project Ga0302114, IMG submission 203107) | Marine microbial communities from Western Arctic Ocean, Canada - AG5_Surface | ecosystem: Environmental > Aquatic > Marine > Oceanic | place: Canada: Western Arctic Ocean | collected...
CCACCGGAATGAAATCGTTTCGGTGTCCGCTCCGAGAACGTCGCAGTACAACGGAAGCTGCTCCGACGGCGACACCACGTTCGGTGTCCTGGACGTGAACCTGGCGCGGGTCCTGAGCGTGGGCGTCGCGGACACGAGCACTGCCTTCGTGACCGACTTCTTACGCCGACTGGAAACGTCGCCGGAACCGTCTGGAACCGTCGGCTCCCTCGCCGCGACGTACGTAAACTGAAACCTCGCGTCCGTTTTGTCCGCCGTCAGGATCCCCTCGGGCACGACGACGCGATCGGCGTCCACGAACAGGTGCGCGTCGATAGCCTCGGGGCATGACTCACCCGTGACGTCGTCGTAGCCACGGAAAACCACGCACTCCCACCGGTGCGTCCACGGGTATTCGCTGGAATCATCTGGAAGCATGGGATCGCGGTTCAGCGCTACCAGCTCCAACCCCGACCCCGAGGGCGACGACGACGGGCCGAGCACGATCGGATCGTCGATGGAGTCGACCCCGACCACCACGGTGACCGTATCGTGTGAACGGGTGAACGTATCGGCCGCCAGCCTGGCCTCCACGCGGAACACGTAAGTTGAACCAAACTCGAGGGTTCGGGGCTCGACGAAGAGAGTCGGCGAACTCGACGTTGTCGCCAACGTTCCCGCGCCAAAGTCGAGGCTCGGCCCCTCCACAAGCGTCCACGTGTACGCGATCCTCGTGCCGACCTTGTCCTCGATGGACTGGCCGAGGCACGAGCCACTAGGTAGCCGCGCCTGCGCGCTCAGCCGGAGCGGCGCGCCCGCGGTTGTTTGAATAATCTTCGCGCCGTCGATGGCGACGACGGGCGCGGGCGCCTCTGACTTTGTCGCCGTCACCGAAGCCGTGGAAGTGTCGCCGAGGAAGTTGGTCACCTGCACAGTCACGATGTACACACCCCCGGGCTCGAGATCGTGCACGTCTAGTCTGAGCTCCGAGTCACTCGCGTTCATCGCCCGGATGCGAGCTGAGGCTTTTGAAACGTCGTTTTCGGACGTCACCTTGAACCGGTACGTCAGTCGCCGCCCGCCGGCGCCGGTGGACGATGACGCGGTGAACATCGCGTCATCACACGCGCCCACCACGTTCGGACCAACTAGGTGCGCGTCCACGCGAATTGGACGCTCGGGCGGGTCCAGAGGCACGTCCCCGTGAGACGCGTGACTGGACCCGAACAAACTCCGAATAACTCCGGGTCGCAGCTCGATCCAATCCCCCGCGCTCACTCCACTCACTCTGGGCATCACCGCCGGGTCCTTTCCCGTGTACAGCGTCAACGTCGTATCGCTGGACCATATACACACGGCACCTTGGCCCAACGCGAGATATGAATCGTCGGATAAGAGCTCAGCGCACGCGTTTAATGAACCGTCGCGGGCTCGGTCCGTGGCGGCGTTGAAGGTTACGTCGATGGAACCAAGCGAATTCGCCATCCTCGCGCCCAAAGCCACCGGCGCGGGTGCGAGGTGCGCGTGTACCACGTACGGTGATGTGACTGCTCCGCCGGGGAATACGGCCGTCACGGAGTATGTACCCGGGACGCGCGGGATAAATCCGGTTCGGAACGATGCATCCACCCGCTCAAAGGTCACCACATCGAGCCCGGGTATTAACTCTACCCCGTCCGGCGGATTCACCGTCGCCGTCACCGCCGTGTTCAGGGCGACGGCGGGGTCGGTTATGACGTTACCGCGGGAGTCCCTCGCGTCGATCGCGAGGCCGAACGTGGCGGTCACATCCACGCCGGCGCGGGTGATGGACGACGACGAACTCAGCGGACGGATCGAAGAGACGGCTCCGTCGGCGGCGCCTGGGTAAATACTCACCATCGTTTGCGATCCGACCCTCGCGCCGCCCGGTGATTGGAACACGTCGACGTGGTACTCCCCGGCGACGGCAGTGGCACTCGTTGGGAAGACGACAACGAACCGTCCTTCATCGTCGGTCGTCGCGCCGGCGGGAGTCGCCAAGGCGGACACGAACGTGTCTTCAGAGTTGCCGACTTTTTGAAAAACATTTTTCAAAGTTGCGGTGAACGATAAGTCCCGTCCCGAATACGCGTTACTCCGTCCATCCCGCGCGGCCACCTTCACGACGAGCGCGTTGCCCGCCGGATGTTTCACCGGCGGGATGATTGTCGACTTGTCCGCGCTGAACGCACCGTGCGTCACGGTGATTGAATACGCGTCGCCGCCGATGAGCTCGTTTGAAACGGGCGAGTCGACGTCGCTCGGGTCGAGGTAGACCCGAAGGGCGCGTGACCCGGCGACGGTCGGCACGCACGTCACGACGTAGGTCCCGTCAGGTTCGTTCGATACCGCGCACGGTTCGGATCCAACGAATGAATCTGACGGTTCATATCCGTCAGAAGGATCGAGCCGCGCGATGATCGTCGGGGGAACCGAACGTTCGTCGCGGCGGATGATTTTATTCCCGTGCGAGTCCGCCAGAGTCACTGCGCATACAGCCGGCGCGTTCACCGCACTCGCGATCGATCCGCCGCACTCGACGACGCTCCGCCCCGGCGCGGGTACCCCAGGCGCCACGACGATGGACGCGTCGTCGTTCCGCGCGTGCGACCAATCGCCGTCGCAGGTGACCCCGTCGCCGGATGTCGCGCAAACCTCGGCGGAAATCGTATAAGTACCCGCGACGTTCGTCCGCAGCGTAAACGTCACGCGACCGCCGCTCGTCCACTCCCTCGTCACCGACGAACCGCTTTTGTCCACGTCAACGCCGAGGATGTCCACGGCGACGAGGGCGCTCGAACGTAAGGTTGAAACGTCGCCGTCGACGTCCACGCCGTTTTCATCCCTGAGCTGCACGTGGAAGACAATCGGCGCGGTTACCCCGCCGCGCACGACCAACCCGTCACTAACTTCGTCCCCACGCGCGTCCGTCACCACCGACTTGGACGGATCCATCGCCCCGCCGCTCGAACGCACGGTGAACTCTCGCGCGGCGCCACCGATCACACCGCCATCGCCCGCCGCGCTCACCGAGACGCTCGCGCGGTAGTCAGCGGCGCCGGAGGACCCGCCCGCGACGAACGGAATCTTCCATCGCCCCGGGTAATCTTCCGTCGCGGCTCCACTCGTGGCCGCGCTGCCGTCGACTCCACCGAGCGCCGCGAACGTCACGTCCAAGCCGACACCGGCGGGTAACGAGGCGGGATTGCCGAGTCCATCGCGGAGCTGCACGTAGAAGTGCGTGGTTCGGTCGGCGATGGCGCCGGCGTCGACGGCGTTGCCGAAAATTTCGGAAGCCGACGCGCTGACGGGCCCGGCGGCTATGGGTGCCTCGGCGTACACGATCGACCCGTCGGACGTTACCTTGATTGTTACCCTCACGATGCCTGCGACGGTCGGGGTGAACGACAGGTTGTGCGCGCCGGTGAGTGGGTCCATGACGGCGTCGGCGCCTCGGCAGAGTATCGTCTCGTCGCCGGATGACGCGTCGATTTGCGACGCGGTGAGAAGTCCCCAGGCGCCGGCGCCCCCCGCGAGGTCCGAGCCGATGAAACGAACGTTACCGGCGACGTCCTTCACGGACACCGTGAACCAGGAAGAAACCCCCGCGGTGAAGTCGGTGCGAGCCTCGAACGCGTCCAGGGACGGCCGGGTGCGTTCCGTGTGCGCGGGTCCCGGTACCACCGTAAGGCCGGACCCCGGCGTTTGAAACAAAACGTTCGAAGCGTCGTCGACCAGTACCAGGCGGGTCACTTCGTTCACGGTGACCTCCGAGAGTGCGAACGTGGATCGCATCGTGGACCCGGTGACGCGCGTGAACGCCCGGGAGGACTTAACCACGCCGTCGACGACCGCCGTGAGGTTGAACGCGTCGACGCCGTCTGTGTCCGAGACCGCCGCGGGGTTGCCAAACTCGTCGAACGCATCCGCCGTCACGAAGTGGTCCGCGCCAGCCGCCACCTCGTCGCCGTCCCCAGTGCCGGGGCCACGCACGATGAAGGACGCGGGAGGGCCCGCGGCGACGGCGCAGCCCTCGCCGCTCCCGCCCACAGCCTCGCCGCGGAAGCTGACCGCGACGCGAAGCGGCCCCGCACGATCGACGACGTAGGCACCCTCGTACACGCCACCCCCGATCGCCGTCATCGAACTCGGGTCGTCGGCGCCGTTGACGGAAAACCGAAAATCGTCGTGAGAGTCCGTCTTTTTGTTTCCAAGGGCATCGTACGCCTGCACGCGGAAGGTGGCCTCACGCCCCGCGCGGGCCACGCACAGCCCATCGCCGTACACCTTGGATGCCGCCGCGAACGTTGAACCAGGAACGACGGTGACGTTGAAAGGCGACCCCGCTTCGCTCAGCTCCTCGCCCGCGCGGAGAACCGAGAGTGAAAACGTGCCAGCCTTTTTCGGTGTGTAAGTCGCCGTGTACGTGCCGTCACCCTCGTCGATGAGCGAGTCGAGACGAACCGACTTACCCTCGACGTCGGTACCGTTCCGGCCGAGCGCCAGCGCGTGAAAGGTGGCACCGCCGCGCGTGATTCGGAACCCGTAAGTGTCTTTGGCGTGAATCGTAAATTTCACCGGACGACCCGCGCCGATGGGCTCGACGCCGACGCCCACGCCGGAAACCGCGCACTTACGCGCGTCCACCGACCCAGCCTCGATGACCGTGCCGACGTACGTCGAAGGCAGGGAAACGACGTTGGGACCGCGCCCGTCCCCCGCGTCCAAGGTGATGTTGGCGTGATAGGTTCCCGGAGTCATAGCCGAGTACTCAGCGTTGTACCTGGCAAACTTTGTGTTCCACGCCACGGCGGCTGTGAACGTCGCGATCGGGTCCATCGATCTATCCATGAACACGGCGCTGATCGCCACGCCCGGCCTCTCCACCTTGACCGGGTTACCGTATGTATCGTGCATGGTAACGCTGAACGTCTGCGGTTGGGTGATTCGGCCGGATGCGAAGCCGGCGCCTGAGACGACGGCGGCGCCGGCGTCGAGGCCCGCGGGCTCCACTTCGAACGCCACGGTAACCTTCGCCTCGGCTCCGTCTCCCATCGATGGGTTAGTGAAGGCGAGCTCCACCTCGTACTTCCCGCTCGTCGTGGGCGTGAACGTGACGGAGTGGGTGTACACGGGCACGAACCCCGCGGCGAGGTCGTCCGTCGACGGGGGGTCAACCTCGGTCAAAGAGAATTCATCGACGATGGCGTACCCAGGGTCCGGTGAGACAGTCGCCCGCGCCGTGAACGAATCGTGCGGGACGAGGACGTAATCCTGATTGTTTCCAAATACGTCCCTGGGCGTGACCGTCAGCGTGATGGGTGAACCCGCGGTGTACGGGACGCGGATGTCCACCTTATTGCCCCCGTTGAAGACCGACTCGGCTCCGTGTCCGGAGACGACGGCCACCGTGGTATCGCCCGACGAGGCGCCGGAGCGAATCAGCACGGTGTTCTCACCCCCGACGCCGAGAAGGCTCGACGTGAGTCCGTCAGACGCGATGACAGACACGCGGAGTCTGAACACGCCCGCGGTCGTCGGGGTGTACGAACAAATCAGCGAGCCCTCGTCCGATGACCCCGCGTCGAGAACGGCGCAGTTAAATCCCCACCCCTCGGGAATAGTCTCCTCGGGTTGGCAGTCGTCGGCGGCGGACGTCTTGCGGCACGCCGTCGCGGTCACGTTCTCACCCGTCGCGTTCATACCTTGAGCACTCACTTTAACGCCGTCTGAGTCCGCGAGATGCACGGTGAACGCGAGCGTGGACCCCGCGACGCCGCCGGCTAAGCCCCGGCCGAACGCCGTCGACTCGCTCGAATCGACGGGCCCGTTACTACCCTTCACGGAAACCGTCCTCCTCCCTTCGTGAATCTCGGCGTCTACGCCGTTCCCATCGATCGCGAGTAAAACGACGGCGACGTCCAGGTCGTACCCCACACCATTCCACGCGTTCGACCTGTACCGTCCCACGTGCTTGCCTCGCCCCGCGTCCCATTGGAACGATTCGACGCTGATCTCGGGATCCATCGGGGTGTCTTCGTAGTTTGGCGCCGGGTCACCCGATTCGGTCCAAACGAATCCCCCGTCCGACCTCTTGACGAACATGCGAAAGATACCTTGTGTGTCGACGACGTTGCCGTGGACATCCCGCGCGTCAACCTCGACGGTTTGCCACTCCCCGGCGACAGCTCCGGAGAGACCCAGGCCGCTCAACGCGCACCTGGCTGGCTCCGCTTTTCCGGGAAAAACCGTCGAGTGAAACGGCGAACCCGTCACGTGCGAACCGCCAATCTCGAGTCGCACGGTGAGCGCACCGGCGGCTGTGGTCACGTACGATACCACGTACACCTTGTTCGTGGAGTCGAACGAGACGGTAGGTACGATGACCGTCTCGTTATACGTCGGGTGTAACCATGCGCCCGATCGAACCGTCATCGACAGACTTTCCTCGATTTTGGAAACCAAAGCCCCGGACGCGTCCTTCACGTTACCGAACGAGTCAGCCTCCGTCAGCGTGAACGAGTGCGTGACTGACGCGTCGGCGGTCAGGTTAGAGTCGACCCCAGTTCCGGATGCGATGAACTTGGTATAGTCGGACGCGGCTGGCACAGCTGTGTACGCCACGGGGGAACCGGCGATTTCGACGTTGTTAAATTTCACAACGATCGAATAAACCCCCGCGGAATGAAAACTGAACCGTGGCGAGAACACGCCGTTCCCGTTGTCCTTCACGTACGCCGACGTCGCGTTCGGGGTGACGTCCACGCTCCAATCCCCGACGTCATAGCCGGCGTGATCGACCAGGTTGTTGTATGCATCCCTGGGGACGACGTCGAAAGTTCCTTGGACGTCGACGGAGCTTTGAAAGGCGTTCAACACCGCGTTGGGCCGCACTAAAGTGTTCACCGGCGATACCGGGCCGGCGGTCAATGTCATCTGAAACGGTGAGCCGGCGATGTCGGTCACGACGCCGTCCTTCTCGATCCCGACTCGGATACCGTAGAACTCACCCTGCACCTGGACGTCGTACGCGGTGTACCCGACTGTCCATCGACCGACTTTTTGATTCGCGCTTTTTGTGTGAGATATCAGGTCGACGGCGCGAAACCCGCCAGAGCTCGCGGGTAGGTCCACGCCGACGGATAGAGTCTCACCGGCAGCCAGGTCGTGGAGCTTACCCAGCGAGTTTACGAGCTGAAGCGTAAACGTCGTCGGGACGCCCGCGACTGCGCCGGTGAGGCCGGCGCCCGCGACGTAGGATTTCGCGAGACTCACCGGCGCATCCGTGAACCTCAACCCCCTCAAGGGAAAGTCCCCGGATCCCACGAGCTCGTCGCCGAGTTTCACGTGAATCGAGTACACGCCGCCTTGGTCAACGTTGAAGCCTAGCCTGTATTTGCCGTCGCCCAGCGGGGTGGAGGTTCCGGGGGAGCCGGGGTTTGGGACGGACCCGTCGGACGCGAGGGCGTATACGTCAAATACGAGATCGTCGGAGCCCACCGCGACGTTACCGAACGCGTCGCGCGCGGTTATTTCGAAATACACGTCGTCTCCCGCGACGGCGCTCGACCCGAGCGACCCCTGATCGGACATGAAACAATTCGCGGCGACGGGCGGCGCGTGTCTCAGCTCGGCTCGGAAATCGGCGGAGGGCGACCCGATCCGCCCCCCGTTCAGCGTCACGGCGATCGCGTACGTACCGACGGTGACAGCTCTGTACTCGACGACGAGGCGACCCGAACCGTCAGTGTCGGCTTCGTGGTAGCACCGGGTGCCGGGCCCGGACGCCGGTAAGCCTGTGCCTGAATCGATCGGCGAGATGACGATTCCGGAATCGTCCGTTTTGGCGAGTGTGGCGGCGCACTCGACGGCAGCTGCGTCGGTGGACGACACCGGGTTACCGTGGACGTCCACGGCGTGCACGGTAAACCTCACGACGTCACCGACGTCACCGCCGAGGGATGCCTCCGCGGCGTCGACGTGTGACTTTGCGATGTCCACGGGCCCCGGCGCCACCGTCACCGAGTTTGAGCCATCCGGAAGGAACCGGACGCTTCTAAACGCGCCGGATGTTCGGTCCAGAAGGGAAGCCGCGATGTCGTACACGCCCGCGCGCGTCGTCGCGAACGAAGCCCCGTACGTCCCACTCGCGTCGTCGAAGGTCGGGTCCGTGGATTGAATCGTAAACGGATCGTTCGTGTTTCCGCCGCGGAAAGTCGCGACTACTCGCCAGTCGTCCCTCGGGTACCGGGCGTCGTAACTCTGCGCGTTACCGTCACGATCGAACCCCCGAAGCTCCACGTTCACGGCGGTGCCGACGGGCACGGGCACGAGCGGCGACCCACGCAGGCTCGCGTAGGATGTCGAGTGGTCGGAATGACCGGGGTGGACCGTGATCTGGATCGAAGATTTTGGCGCCTCGTCGTCGAATTCGGAGCGTTTGATCGTAAGACCCGCGCGGGGAACGGACTCGTCGCACGCGCTCGCGTTGAAATCCCAGACGCACGCGTCCACGTCGATCGTGTACGCACCAGCCTCGGTCCTGGAGTACCGCACCTCGAGAAAGGACGAACCGGTATCGGGGTCTGATCCCTCGGATATCTCCGGATACTCCGCGGACCTACTCTCCCCGAGTTTCGCGACGCCGACGCGGAACGCCGCCGCCGGGGGGAAGAGATCAACCCCGTTCCCACCCATACTCGATCCACCGATGAGCGCCACGCGCTTGTCATCGCGCGGTACGATACGGAACGTCCTCACCTCACCCGCGGCGGCCACGCGGTGGAGACCGGACCCGATCGCGACGGACGTCTCGGGGGTGTAAACCCTTCCGCTCGGTTCCACCACAGCCGCCGACGCGTCAATCAGCGTCGCGTCCCCGAGCGTGACGATGACCCGCACGCTCCGCAACTCAGCCTTCGAGGACACGACGTAGCCGCCCTCGGCGTAGACTAACCCACCGGAGTCGCTGTCGACGATTGGTAAGGGCTGAGTGACGGTCACGAGCGGCGCTCTCGGATCGACGAAGATCTTGAACCGAACTTCGTGCGCCGACACCGCGTTGCCGAAGTCGTCCCTCGCGAGGATACGAATCGGCGCGACCGCCCCGCCGCGAACGGCGCCGTCCAGGCCCTCACCGCTCACCACCACGCGCGACGGATCCACTTTACCCGGCGCGATCGTTGCGATGAACGGCGCGAGACCCGGGACGCCGACGCCGTTAATAATTAATTCACCGACGACATTTCCCGCCAGCGTCGTGAAGTAACTGAACGAATACGTCCCGGTGGACTCGTCGAAGGGCGCGACTACCGCGCTCGTGTTGGTATTCGCGGGTATCGAACGGTCGTACGCGGTATCGAACCCGATACCTTCCGATCGGTGCGCCACGACAAATATCACCGAATCGCCGGCGGATTCGAATCGTCGGTTTCCGCACGCGTCGAAGGTGGTCACGTTGAAACTCGCGGTGATACCCGCGACGCCGGTTCGTATTCCACCCCCGGACGGCACCGACATCAGCGCCGATACCGGCCCGGTCTTCACGGTCACCGTCCTAACGGATTCGTCCAACGCGACGCCGACGCCGTTGACCTTGACTTCCATCGTGTAATTCCCGGCGGTGGTGGGCGCGTAGGCGTAGACGTTCTCGGTCGGATCCGTCGACTCCACTTTGGTCACGCCACCGTTACCGTGCGTATCCAGCACCACGTCACCCGACTCGTGCGTCAGTGTGACGGCGATCGTGTCGGTGGACGCGTCGCTGACCGTCGCGTTGGCGGCGTCTCTCAGTCTGAGCGCCAGGCGACCCGCGGCTCCTGTGGACAAAACACGACGTCAGTCACATTGCCCATATGAAGATTAAAAAAAACGTACCTGCGACGAGCGTTGCATCCGCGCCCGCGATCTCCGTCATCGCCGCGTCCGCGCTTCCGGGTAGGATCCGTATGTTCAAAAGCTTGAACACCGCGGACGTCGGCGGTGACACGCCGTCGTCTCGAACCGTCACGTACGCTCCGTAGGTGTCCGGGGTATCCAAGGCGTAAGACGCCGTGAATTTTCCTATACACAAAACACGCCAGGCCGTCAGTCTAATTGCACGTACGTAAATAAAAAGAAACTCACCATTCGCGAAGGAAGCGGCTACGTCGACGACGTCGGTGTCAATGTATCCCCCGTCGTTGTCCGACGTGGCGTTGTGTACGTGAAGCCTTCTCATCGTGATATGAACCGTCACCCCAGTGGGTGCGACGTCACCCCCGATTGGGTTACCGTACGAGTCGTGGAGGTGGACACTGATTGCCCTCGTCTCCCCGACGCGACCGAGCGACAACAAACCAGAGCCCGACACCCGGCTTCCGGATGGCACCGCGCGGCCCGCGACCGTGAGCAGCGTGTACGCGTTGGAACCGGTGACCAACTCCCCGTTGATCCGCGCCTCCACCGTGTGTGTACGCGTCGCGTCGGTCAGCGTGACGGACGCGGTCGTCAGTTGAGTCCCCGCGTCGCTCGAGACGGATCCCACAACGATGGCTCCGCCGGGAATGGATACAAAGTTCACGGCGAGCTCACCGGGCGTGGGCACCCTCTGGTTGCCGTACACGTCGAGTAACGTCACCGGGACCGTCACGATCAACCCCGCGGGGTTTGAAAGGCCGCCGCTTCCACTCGGCTGGCCCAACGTCGAAGACCCGGACGAAGCCGGGGCTGGAGTTATAACGAACGACGCCGGGGACCCAATCACCGGCCACCACGTGTCATCCACGTCATCGTACGCCGACACGGACACGTCGTACCTACCCGCCCGTCGCAGGTGTGACCCGTCCACGCTGTACATCCAAGTCTTGGACGATTCGAGGAACGAACCGGGCGTTTGAGTCAACGCGGATCCGTCGTTTGGGGATGAAACGCACACGTCCGCGAGTACGTACCCGCCGCACGCTTCCTCGTCGGCGCTGACCGTGATTTCAAACTTGAACGACGGATCGTCCTTCGTGACCGCCACCGGTCGAGGAAGACCTTCGAGCGTCGTCTGCTGCACCGCGAACTGCGCCGCTTCACCAGCCGTGAGTGTGTCCAATTGCCCATACGCATACGAGAGGCTTTCGCAACGAAGCGTGAAGAATGCGCCGAGGTTAGACGGGAGGACCATCGCGTGCACCTTGTGTGGGTTCGGCGTGGTCTGCGACGCGTGTACCGCCTCGCCCAGCACCCGCAGCGTGACGATGATGTCACCGGCGACGTTCGCGGTGAACTGGGCTTGGAACACGCCGCCGCCGATGGACGTCACGGTGGATCTGAGCACCGCGCCCGGCGGTCCGTCGAAGGACAGGGTGAACGCCTCGGCGTCGGTGAACGTCTCGAGGAGGGTTCCGTCGCGATCCCGCGCGTGAATGTGAAACGTCACCGGCTCGCCGACGGGGATGTGAGCGCCCAGCGGTCCCCACGTGGTGAACACCGAGGGAGCGGCGTCGACCTGCGCGAGCGCTCTCTTCGTGGGAAGAATCTGCCGATGGGTGCCCTCTGAAGGACTTTGACCCGAGCTGCCCCACACGACACCGTCGTGACGCGCCTCCGTGTCCAGGACACCGCCCACGCCGCCCGTGAGGAGCGCGAGGATCAGCGAGAACGCCAAACCCACGCATCGGCGCGCGCCGGCGCCCCTCCCAAACCCCCTCCCCATCGCTCCCCGCCACAGCACCAAAACTAACTTCCGGCAGTGGAGAATTGGGCGCTCTCGCCCGAACCGCACCTCCAGTGCGTCCCTCGCCGCGATACACCCCCCTAAGACGAGTGCTCCCTCCCCCGAGCCGCTCGAAACGCCGGACTAAACGCGCGCGCGCGGCCGTGCCAGCTATTCCGGCCCGACCCGCTACGCGGTATGCCCTCCCGCCTCTCGCTCCCGAGACTCTCGCTCCGAGACTCGTCAAACTGGCTGACGCAGGTCGCTGCGTGGGACAGGTTCCAGGTGAAAGTCTGCTAAAAGTCCTCGTGCGACGTCAACGCACGCGGCGCAGTCCACGAGGCGTACGCTTCGAACCCGAGGTGAGCGCCGATACGTCCCGTTCACGTCCCGATACTTCAGCTGGAGCGACGGATACGCGTGGAGGAGGTCGCCTAACCCCCCGACCCGCACTCTCTCGTCGCCCCTGTCGCCTGAATTTCGTCATCGCACTTTTACCGGCATTGAACGTCCGCGTCCCCACTTCCCACCCCGTCCCGCAGGCCAAACCAGGTTCGATTCATCCGCCATGGGCATGGGAGGCGAGTCCCACGACGGTCTCGATGCCAGCGACGGCGCCGAAGGGCGCGTCAACATCACGAAAGGTGCGTGATCCCGAGTCGGTTAACCACCCACCTCTCAGATCCGCGTGCGCACATCCTACGGAAGATGTTCCAGACCAAGCCGCTTACCCATCGCCACTCCGCCCCGTATCGCAGAAATTCTCGGTACACTGGGCGTCGAGGGACCATCGACGAAGCAGATGAAACCACCGCCGGGCTTCGAAAAGCGAGAACTCGCGCAACCCGCCGTCACCCCCGACGCGTCCCCTTCCGCGTCGGTCGCCCCCAAAATCGCCTCGACAGCCCAAAAGTCATCAGACGAAACGAAAGTTTCTCGCCGACCGCTACCACCCAAGCGCCAGCTCTGGATCGTACGGGTTCCCAAACCCCCGAGCGAGGAGCTCCATCCCGAGGCGAGCTCGAACGAGGGGACCGTCTCGGTGGATGAGCAGATCACCACCGCGGAGGCGGAGATCGCTCGACTCGACGGCGTGATTCGCGAGTCCAACGATGCTCGAGACTCGGGCCGGGCGCACCTGGCCAAGGCCAGGGACCGCGCGCGTGAGGTATCGGACCAGATACGCGCTCAGCTGGCGACGTGCAAGCCGGCGCAGGACAGGCTGCACGAGATCGAGTCTATGGACCGCAAGATACGCGACGCGGTGAGATCCATCGGCGGGTACGAGTCAGCTTCGCAGATTGACGCCGAGCTGGAAAAGTTGGAACGCCGCATGAGCCACGAGTCCCTCTCCGTGCAGGAGCAGAAGAGGCTCCTGCATTCGATGTCCAAGCTCCGTGGCAAGCGTGTGGACGCCGCGGCGATCGAGTCCATGTCCACGGAACACACGGGCGCCAAGGAGGAGAAGGCGAGGCTCAACGCCGAGTTGAGAGTCTCGAGAGGGTCAGGTGAGTTTATTTTAATCTCGTACAGGCAATTAGAATGACACGTGTGTTTTGTTCACAGTGGATCCGATGCGCGAGAAGGAGGCGATGGCGCGGAAGATATACGACCACTACAAACGAGCGATGGACACCGCCGTGGTGGACTCGAGCGCCGCGCACGAGTGTAAGACGAGCCTGGTGAAGGAGCTAAGGCGGCTGCGGAAGGAAGGGTACGAGGCTCGTCAGCACCGGCGGGACGTTCACCGCGGGCGCGAAAAGGAGGAGTGGCGCCGCGCTCGTAAAACCGTATCATCGGCTCGTCAGCTCGTCAAGTCCGGCGACTTCGCGAGTGCCGAGGCGCTGTGCACGGCGCAGATGGAGCACGTGCACGCGAGGCTCAACATGGACGCCGAGTACCGCGCCAAGTACCTCGAGGGGCTCAAGAGGGACAGGGCCGAACGGGAGGAAGCCGCGCGGGTCGCGATTGAACTCGACGCCGAAGCGACGAAAAAGGCAAAGGATGACGCCAAGGCTGACGCGTCGCGGGCGGAACAAGCGAAGGCTGACGCCGAGGCCGCGCGCGTCGTCGAAGAGAAGGAACGCGCCGCGCGAACGAAGGAAGAGGCGCGGGTCCGCGCGAAGGAGGAGAAGGCGGCGGCGGCGGCGAAAATCGCCGACGACGCCCTCGCCCGAGCGGAGGACGCCAGGCGGGCCAAGGCCGAGGCGGCGGCGCGTCGCGCGCCGCCGCCCGCGCCGGTCCTCGGACCCTCCGAGATCACCGCCGCCCTCGCGCGGGCCGACGCCGAAGCCGGCGCTGACGCGATGGTACCCTCGGGAGGGACCGCGAGCGTACCCGCCAAACCAACGGATGACGAGCTCCGGGCCAAACGCGCGGAGAAGAAACGCCGCAAGCGGGAGAAGGCCGCGGCGGACAAGGAGGCTGAGCGCGTTCGGCGCGAGGCGCACGAGGCACACGATGAGGCGAAGAGGGAGGAGCGCGCGATGCGAAGGATGGGTTCGGGCAGGGATGCGACGCGTCGGATCCCCGCCGCGGCCGACTCCGTTTCCTCCGTCCAGTTGGAGACGAGGGCGAAGCCGGCGGGGATGAAGACGATGCATCACAAACGGGGTAAAGGATGGTGGCAGTGGCTCATGCAGGGAGGGATAACGGAGGGGGTTGGTGACGTCGCCATCGGGGCGGCGGTTGGGGGCCTGGCGGTGATGATGATCCTGTACGTCTTCAGGTCAGCCGCGCGGGAGCTGACGAACCAGTAGGACGAGACACGCGCGCACAGACGTTTGTATGATATACGCACGAGAGAAAAACTGACGTTTCACAGTGGCCATCTCCAAGGCTGGTAGTAGAGATGCTTGCGTGAACTAAAAGTAGTCTACTTTGCACCGCACTCCTTGCACTCTCTGCGCCGACGACCGTGCTCGCATATGTACTTTCCACCGCACTCCTTGCAATCAGAGCGATGACGACCGTGCTCGCAGATTGATGCTGCACCGCACTCCTTGCATTGAGAGCGCCGACGACCGTGCTCACATATTGATGCACCACCGCACTCCTTACATGTAGAGCGCCGACGATCGTGCTCGCATATTCCTGACCCACCGCACTCCTTGCACTGAGAGCGCTGACGACCGTGCTCGCAGACTGATCCCCCACCGCACTCCTTGCACTCAGAGCATACACGACCGTGCTCGCAGATTGATGCACCACCGCACTCCTTGCACTTAGCGCGCTGACGACCGTGCTGGCATATTTGTGACCCACCGCACTCCTTACATGTAGAGCGTATACGACCGTGCTCACATATTCCCTTCCCACCGCACTCCTTGCACTTAGAGCGATGACGACCGTGCGGACAAGCGCTGCACACCTTGCACTTCGAGCGGTACTTCACCCCGTGCTCGCACGGCCCCTTTGTGGGAGGGGCTCTCTTCCGCTTCGTGCCCTTCTTAGTCGACTCGTCACTCCGATTCTCGTCAGCATCGGCACCGTCGATATCCGGAACTGCAATCCTCACGCGTGGCCGCCACACCGTCGTCATCCCTCCCTCGCCCATCGAAGTGAGCTTGACGCGTAACATTTCGGAGGAAGAGATTTTTAAAACCTGCAAGGCTATCCATTTCCGACGGCGCGATGGCGAAGGGTTCGTCCGCCCCCGCGGCGATGGACGCGGTGGCCCTCGGTGCCGCGGCCATCATCACCGCGATGATCGCGCTGTACTTCGTCCTGAAGGCGGCCACCGGCGCGGTAGCCTCGGTGCTCGGGTTCCTGCGCAAGGAGCTCGTGCTGGCCCGCGCGCCGATGGCACCCGGGTTCATCCCACTCATCGGGCACACCGTGACTCTGTTCAAGGCGGTGGGCAGCTACCCGTGCACGTGGGACCTGTTCGCGCAGTGGTCCACGGCGACGGCGCCCAAGCCGGTGAGGGTGCAGATCTTCACCCGGCACTGCGTCGTCATCGCGGACCCGAGCACGATGAAGCGCGTGATGAGCTCGAACATGAAGAATTACAGCAAGGATCTCGAGTTTTCGTACGCCCCGTTCCTCGACATCCTCGGCACCGGGCTGGTGACGAGCGGCGGGGACACGTGGAGGAAGATGCGCGGGAACATCTCCAAGGCGCTCAGGGTGGAAATCCTCGACGAGATCATCGCCATCGCCACCCGCGCGGTGGACAGGCTCTGCGTCAAGCTCGACGCCATCAAGGGCACCGGCGAATCCATCGACATGGAAAACGAGTTTCGACTCCTGACCCTCCAGGTCATCGGCGAGGCCATCCTCTCCTTATCCCCGACGGAATCGGACGCCATATTCCCATCGCTCTACCTCCCCATCATGGACGAGTGCAACGCGCGGTCGTTGTCGCCGTGGAGGACCTACCTCCCGACCCCCGAGTGGTTCGCGCATAAGAAGCGGGTGCGCCAGCTGGACGCCGCCATCATCAAGATCGTTCGCGACCGGTGGGACAAGAAACGTTCGGGCGGGAAGGTCCCGGACGACATCCTGGAGCGCGTGCTGGACCAGGAAGTGAACACGGGATCACTGAGCGCCGAGACCGAGCGACAGCTGTGCTACGAGATCAAGACCTTCCTGCTGGCGGGTCACGAGACCTCCGCGGCGATGCTCACTTGGACCATGCACGAGCTGAGCGACAACTTGGAAGCCACGGAGAAGGTCCGAACGGAGAGCGATGCGGTGTTTGGGCGATTGAAGAAAAACGCGTTGCCCACACGGGAGTCCTTGGATACCCTCGATTACTCCCTCGCGGCGTTGAAGGAAACTCTCCGGTTGTATTCCGTGGTTCCGGTTGTCACCCGCGTGGCGGAGGAGGATGACGATTTGGGCGGCGTCCGCGTTCCCAAGGGCACGACGGTGATCATGTCCTTGCAGGGTGTCCACCAGCGGGAGGACCTCTGGCCGGACCCGCTGGTGTATAAACCCGAGCGGTTCACTGATCCGGGGTTCAACGAGAACGAGGGGTTCAAGTTCCTTCCGTTCATACAGGGTCCCAGGAACTGTCTCGGGCAGTATTTGGCTCTCCTGGAGGCGCGTGTGGTGCTGTGCACGCTGATTAGGAAGTACCGGTGGACCAAGGCGAGCGCGGAGAACGGGAAGAAGCACACGAAGGCTATTCCCATCGCGCCCGCTAACGGGATGCACTTCACCGTGGCGTGACGGGTGCGATAGCGGCGTCCGGCTAGCAACGTTGTCCATATAGAGTTATCAAAAGTTTGGCCTTGAAATCGAGACCCCAAAACACCCGCGCGTCAACACCCCGCGGCTTGAGTCGGGCGGATTCAACCTGTCGGGCGCCACCACAGCGAGGCGCGCCGACCGCATCAGTCGTCGTCGCACGTCAACTCCGCATCCTCGCGTCGTCAATACGCACGCGTGAACCGCCAGGTCCCGCGCGAAGCATCGACGCCGTCGCACTCGTCACGCATTCCAGCGCTCGATCATCGGAATCGGCACGCGGCCTCCGACATAATCGAGCAATCGGGCCCAATTTAACGCCCTTCGCCACGACGCACCATGGGCATCGGCAGCCTGTTCATCGTGAACAACAAGACGGAGACCCTATGCGCGGTCAAGCACTGGGGTCCCGCGGTGAACCCCAACGCGGTGTGCGATAAGGTCTTCGCCGCGCTCCGAGCGAGCGCCAAGGAGAACCTCTTCGCGGACGTGCTCACCACCGAGGGCAAGCAGTACGTGTTCCACATCACCCGCGGCGAGATCACCTACGTGGCGACCGCGGAGAACGAGACGGAACCCCTCATGGTCATCGAGTTCCTCACGCAGCTCCACGTCGTCCTCAAAGCCTACTTCGGCGACCAGATCACCGAGACGGTCCTGCAGGAGCACCACCTGACGTTGTACCAACTCCTGGACGAGATGCTCGACTCTGGCATCCCCGTCAACACCCACCCGGGCGGCCTGAAGGTGCTGGTGCCCCCGCCCAACATGCTCAACCGCGCGACGAGCATGGTCTACGGGCACCAGGGCGTCCTAGTGTCCGACCAGGACCCGAGCAAGCTCCTCCCGCTCCCGTGGCGAAGCAACAACATCAAATACGCCAGCAACGAGATCTACTGCGACGTGGTGGAGACGGTGGACGCCACGTTGGACGCGGAGGGCCGTGTTCTCACGTCCGCGGTGCACGGCACCGTGGAGGTCAACTCACGCCTGAGCGGCATGCCCGATGTGTCCCTGTCCATGTCAAATTCGCACCTCATCGAGGAGTACTCGTTCCATCCGTCGGTGCGGCTGAGCCGATTCGCGGCGGACCGAGTAGTTTCATTCGTGCCGGCGGATGGCCAGTTCTCGCTGATGCACTACAAGGTCAGGCCGCCGCCGTCCAAGAACGATAACGTGTGGCAGCCCAAGTACATCAAGCCCAACGCGTGGCAGCAGAGCAAGATGCAGAACATCGGCGGCAGCATCAACGCGCAGCAGGTGCCGCTGCCCGTCTACGTCCGCCCCCAGGCCACCTTCGGGCCCACGCAAGGGCGCGTGTCCATCGTGTGCGGCACCAAGCCCGCGTTCGACGATAAGACCAAGCCGGTGGAGAACGTGACGCTGGAGGTGCGTCTACCCTCGCGGGTCATCTCCGCCGATCCGTCGGCTACGCACGGCATGGCCACCTACGATGACACAGGCCACTACGTCAAGTGGGTCATCGACAAGTTCCCCGGGGATAAGACCCCGTGCCTGACTGTGCAGGTGCAGCTAACGAACAACGCCCCGAAGGAGTCTGGCGGAACTGGGGGTAAGGACGAGGACGGCGGGTCGGAGAAGGCACGGAAGATGGTTAGTTTGCAGGAGCTGGTTGAGATTCACGCGCAATTCGCGGTGCAGGGCGCGGGCGTCTCCGGGATCAAGGTCGAGTCGCTCCAGGTGCGGAACGAGAAGTACAAGCCGAGCCAGGGGGTTAGGTACCACACGCGGGCGGGGCGTGTGGTGGTCAGGACGTGATACATCTTATACATCGAATTCATCGAATCCATCGTCTCACGCCTCTACCGTGTTCACAAATCCAGTGAACAAAAAAGTGCCCCGTATCAGATATTTGCCCATCACATCTCGCACGCGTCTGCACCCGCCGCGTCTGCACCGGAAAAGGACCTTTCCGCGGACTCGAACATGCGGGTCACCGCGCTCCACGGCTCGTCGGTCGCGGTCGTCGCGTCCCTGACGTCGCGTCGGCGCTTCCGCGCGCCTCGAGGGGCTCACCCGGGGCTCGATCGACGTGGCCGCCCCCGTTATCTTCGCGTCTCCGCTTCCGGAGCCGAGCTCGCGCCCTCGGTCGCCGCCGCGATGGACCTCCCCCACGTTGTGTTCGACCTCGGGTCTGTGGGCGACGACATCTCCATGGGGCTCTTCTCCGCGGCGCAGAGCGCGGACTCCGTCGTGGGATCCCAGCTGGACAACGTCACCCCGATCACATTCGCGGTGGTCCTCATCGCCGGGCTCGTCACCTCGCTCTCCCCGTGCACCCTGAGCGTCCTCCCGCTCACCATCGGGTACATCGGCGGGTACGCGGGGCCCAAGACCGACGGGGGGAGCGACGTCCCGGAGGACGAGACGGAGACGCAACGCGCCGCGCGGGAAGAGGCGGCGGCCAAGGCGAAAGCAGATGCGCTGGTCGTCAACGGGTTCGCGTTCGCCGCGGGCCTCGCGTCCACCCTCGCGCTCCTCGGCGTCGGCGCCGCGACCGCGGGCAAGGCGTACGGGCAGGTCGGCGGCGACGCCAACGGGTTCCTACCGGTCGCCATATCCATCCTCGCGGTGGCGATGGGTTTAAACCTGCTGGAGGTGATCGTCGTCGCCTTCCCGTCATTCGGAGCCGACTTCGACGCGCGGAAACTGAGTTTGCCGCCGGCGGTGTCGGCGTACCTGGCCGGTCTGGCGTTCGCGCTCGCCGCGTCGCCGTGCAGCACGCCGGTGCTCGCGACGCTGTTGGGGTACGTGTCGCAGACGGGTGATCCCGTGACGGGCGGTGCGCTGCTGTTGACGT
>Ga0302114_10000946_pt1 | contig 19602 bp, 20 predicted proteins | sample AG5_Surface_MG_FD_203107 | JGI IMG/M metagenome (GOLD analysis project Ga0302114, IMG submission 203107) | Marine microbial communities from Western Arctic Ocean, Canada - AG5_Surface | ecosystem: Environmental > Aquatic > Marine > Oceanic | place: Canada: Western Arctic Ocean | collected...
AGACTCCTCCGAAAGACGGCCTCTTCCACCCCCCTCCTCGATGAATCTGATTCCCCCTTCAGCTACTCTGAGTTTGCCCAAGCAGTAGAAACCGTCGACTACAACTTCAACCGCGACAACGTGGTGATGGGCACGGTTGTTCAGTTCGAGTCGGGGGGGGCATTGGTTGATATTGGGGCGAAGGCCAGTGCGTTCTTGCCCGTGAACGAGGCTGGGCTTTTGTTTAACGAGAAGGATATTGAGAAGTTCGTCCAGCTCGACGACAAGATGGAGTTCCAGATCATCTCCGAGGAGGACAAGGACGGCCAGTTGCAGGTCTCCCTCCGGCGTATTCTCTACAAGCTTGCCTGGACGAAGGTGAAGGACATGGAGACGGAAGACGAGATTTTCAACGCTGAGGTGATCTCGGTCAACCGCGGCGGAGCGATCTGCATGGTGGAGGGGCTCCGAGCCTTCCTCCCCGGCTCGCACCTGACCGGTATGCTGCCCACCGAGGACCTCGTCGGTACCTCCCTTCCGTTGAAGTTTTTGGAGGTCAACCAGGTGAGTGAGCGGAGCTGGGGGGGGGTTGAGGAAGACGAGAAAAAATGCGAGAAATTATTTACGAGCCACTACTAAATACTAAACCAACATTATATTAATCTTAAATCCACTCAATAACATTCGTTGTCGCACCTTCTTCGCTCGGCGCAGGAGGGGAACAAGCTCGTCGTGAGCAACAGGAGGGCAATTGTGGAGACTCAGATGAAGAACTTGAGCAAGGGAGACATCATCTCCGGACAAATCAAGGCTCTCAAGCCGTACGGAGCCTTCGTTGAGGTGGGCGGAATGAGCGGCTTGCTCCACATCTCCCAGATCTCGTACGATCGTATCAACGATTTGGAGAAGGTTTTCAGCCCGGGGGATAAGGTCAAGTGCATGATCATAGACCACGACAAGGTCAACGGCAGGTGAGCGAGCGGAGCGGGGGGGGGGGCTGAGGAAGACGAGCATACGAGCCACTACCACTACCACTCGCTACCACTCGCACTACTAAACTAAACTAAACTATATAAACTAAAAAAAAAATAACCCACTCAATTTACTTCGGACCTTCTTCGCTCGGCGCAGGATCGCTCTGAGCACGAAAACGCTCGAGCCGGAGCCGGGGGACATGCTGAAGAACAGCGCGAAGGTCTTCGAGATGGCCGAGGAGACGGCAGCCAAGTTTCACCAGAGGCAGGAGGCTGAGAGGAAGGCAAGGGAGGAGGCGGCGAGCGCTATTGTTAACTCATTGGGGGATTTGGGCGAGGATATTGTTGATCCCTTGGAGGGCGTGACCGATCAGCTGGATAGCGTTTTGGAATCGGAGGCTAAGGAGTGAAGAGGGGGGATTGAAAATGGAAAAATAAGCAGAAAAAAGGAACTAAATTACTCCCCCACCCATATATTTTAGAAAGCCGCATCGTTCGTCCATATGTTCAAGCCGTACTTCAAACCCTCAGTAATCATCACTCCCTCGTGAACGGTCTTAATGTCCGCCACGCCCTTTTCCGTAATGTTGCAAAACACAACTGCAGTGCCCCTCTTCGGCTGAATGTCTAAAGGCTCCCCCTTGTAGTTAACCAAATTCGGAAACCTCGTTGGTCCGCCGGCGGCGTCGGCAACATCGCTGAGGTACACGAAAACGGTTGTTAGCCTGCGAGGAGGCTTGGGCGGAAGTTCCACAGAGCCGTCGTCGAACAGCACGCCCATGTCGTGGTGACGGCCGAAGAATTGCCCGGGCTTGTACCTTACTACCTGCAGTGGCTCGACCCTGTCCGCTGTCACCCCAAACAACTGGGCGGTTTTAGCCTCGATCCGGGAAATCTTCGCGTCCGCCATTTTGGGAAAGCTGAAAAACTCGCTGTCGCGGTTCCAGTCTTCCGAGTTTTGGACATACGTCGACCGATCAGTGTAGGACTTCTTGAAACCTTTTTTGAAATACTCGCTCTCCAGAATGTGATCCACCTCGCCAGGGGTTAAGAAGTTGTCCACCACGTATATATTGGGACTCGCATGAACTTGCTGGAGGTGCAGACCAGTGCTGTTCGCGAGGAGTGGAAGAGGGTGAATATTGTACTTTCCGTTTGTGCCGTTAAAAAAAAGCCGAGAAATCTGCCGAAGGGAATCGGACTTTGTGTTAATGTTGAAGGTTCGGCGACGCTCCGAGTGCCGAGTGTTGGACGGATTGGTTTGTTGCTGGGAGGTTAGGAGGTGCTGTTCGGCGTCGGTTATTGTAGTTTTTGGTTTTGGTTTGGAACCTTTTATATTTATGCTGTCGTTGTTGTTGTTGTTGTTGTTGTTGCTGTGGGTGTCGTCGTCATTGTTACTGGCCGTCTCGGAACGCTCCTTGCGGGTGCGCTTCACGCCAGTTATTCCGTCGGCAGAGGACGACACAAACAATTTATACTTCTTGGGGGGGATGGGTGTGGCAAGGGGCATGGATTGGGTCACGGAAGTGGAAGTGGAACCACTCATTCGTGCCGCTTTATCGGAAATGTTTTCAGCTCCAATCAAACCATCACCAGTCGCCTTTAAATACTCAGACTCTGTAATCCGAAGGAAATCCTCTTGAGGGTACACCTCCTCAAAGATCGCATCAGCCCCATGGAATATCACCGAGGCTGTGAATACAGGGGAAGAGGAGGAAGAGAGGGCGGCGAAGGAATTGTCTTCACGCAGTAGACGCCCCACGAACCCAAAGTACCAGATCTCATCATATTTGATTTTGCAATAGTCGCCTTCTCCGAGTTGTTGGACCATTAAATCGATGGGGTGGATCAGTATTGTGGGGAAAAGGATGAACAGGTCGAGTTATATATGTGTGAAGATACGAGTTCAAAATTAGGCAAAAATCACAATATAGTCGGTAATTTTTGGTTTCTTAAAACCGGTTTAGGATACCTTTACGCACTTTTTTATGGCTCAAAATCCTCCCTCACGTAAACGTTCGTCTTCTGCGACCCCCAGTTCCCCTTCAAAGGTCCCGAAATCCCCATCGAAGGACAAAAAATCATCAAGGGCCCAGATTTCTAAAGCTGACCTAGAAAACGACTCTTCTGCCCCCAACACCCCCAAAACACCTTCATGTTCCTCCTCCTCTTCCCCCAAGAAGGCGTTTGGTCAAAAACCCCAAACTAAAACCAACTCTTTGACCAAAACTTCTTCCCTTTTCAGCTCGGCCATAACATCGACGATTTCCCCAGAAATAAAGAACACCATCCTCAACCTCACCACCCTTTCCAACCCTGAGGAGGTGACTCGGCGTGCGTATGCGATTGTGAACCAGTTCACTGGGCAAATCGGCGGCAATGGTTCGGGCGGACCGATCTATGGCGAGCTGACGATAGGCAGCATGCAGGTGAGCCTTGTTTTAAGACGATTTCTACAACACTTGGCAACTAAACTAACCCATTCAAATCGTTTTTGGCGCAGCGTGTCACCGAGATCATGAAGAGGCACTGCAACCTCACTCCCGACAGCATGTTCATTGATGTTGGTGCTGGCCTTGGAAAGCCAAACATCCACGTTGCCTGTGATCCGGGCGTGAAGTTCAGTTACGGAATTGAGGTTGAGAGGACAAGGTGGCTTTTGAGCTTGGCCAACATGAGGGGAATTTTGAAGGACACGTTGAAGTCTCCTGAGTTGTGGACCCAGGTAAGGGGAGGGGAGGGGAGGAAAGGGAAGGGAGGGGACGACAAAACACCTGAAACTAACATTAAACTACCCACCAAACCCACAAACCCACCCAACCCACCCACAGGGCAACAACACGTGCCTCGAAGTAGGCAACATCTTCAAAGCATCGAGCTTCAACCCGTTCACACACGTGTACATGTTTGACGTCGGGTTCCCTGAGAACCTCTGCGAACACCTGTCGCAAATTTTCAACATCTCCAAGACTGCCAACTACTTGATCAGTTACCACCTGAGCCCGAGGCTCATCAAGAAGTACAAGTTTGACGTCGAGTACATTTGCCAGATCACCACGAGCATGCACGGCAGCGGAGAGGGCCACACGGCCTACTTCTACAAGAGGACCGGGGTTGATGACGATGGCAACAGGACGAAGCAGTCTGTGAAGAGGAGCATCCTCGCCGACTCCGACTCCGAGGACGAGGACAAGGACAAGGACAAGGACAAAGCTATCCCCTGCGATCCTGCGTTTAAGGCTGCGTGGGACCGCGTCAAGGGCCCCATCGAGCCAATGGTCGAGTGGGTCGCATCCGAGATGGCGATCTTCGAAGACGCGGGAAGGCCCAAGCGCACCGGGGACCACACGAGGAAGAAGTACAATGCAGGATCCTGAGCATAGACAAAAAATAATCACAAAATAAGGGAGAACTTTTTGCCATCTAAAATTTAAGCCTCTCTTTAACGCGCTGTTTGAGAATGCCCTGGTCTACTTTTATATCTTGTTGACATGATGCTCGTAGCTTTTTGACGTACAATGATAGGGCAGAGTCAATGTCGCTCCACAGCTGCGCCGAGCGAAGCAAGGCGAATTTTAAACAAAGTTTTTGAGTAGTGAGCGAGCAAAAATAGAAATAGTTGAGTAGGTTAGTTCAGTAGTGGATGTAGCCATGAACAGTAATTTCATGAACAGTAATTTCGCACGGAGTTTGGTACCTTCTGTCGTCTCACCTCCTTCTCAGCTATTTGAATTTTCTCATCTTTTGTTAACGCTGTTGTTGTTGTTGTTGTTGTTGTTGTTTTTGTTTTTGTTGTTGTTGTTGCTGTTGTTGCTGTTGTTGCTGTTGTTGACATTGCGGGTGGCGAAGGTGTAAACCTGCCTCCCAAAGAATTCACGTTCGCGGAATTTGTCATCTCCATGGAGGAGGATGTGTCAACGTTTATTATTGAAGAAGGTGATGTGGTGACAAGGGGCGATGAGTATCGTCGACCGTGTAGTTTGAGGGGGATTGGGGTTGGGGTTGGGATTTGAATCGGAAATTGTTTTTGTGTTTGTGCTTGTGTTTGTGTTTGAGGAGGTGGTGGGAATGGTTCTACGCTGTTTTCAGAATCGTCGCATTCGTTTTCGTCCATATCGACATTGTAATCGTCCGAAATGTCCATCTTCTCCAGCTCATCGACATCTGCTCCTTGTTCCTCATCCTCCTCCTCCTCCTCCTCCTCATTCTCCTCCTCATCATTCTCCTCCTCATCATCAATCATTGCCATTGCCAATTTCCTGCTCGCCAACATTTTGTTGTACCGCTTTGCGTACTCCTCCCCGCTAACCGGCTTGTTGTCGCACAACTCTTTGTAGCAAAACCCGCCCGTGCTCGGATCGCGTTCGAAGATTACCCCCGTGGCCACGAGCACGCTCTCGTTGTCCATTTTTTTTCTCACTTCCATGTCTTTGAAAGCCGGCGCCATGCTCATCAAGAGGGCTTGTTTTTCCTCGAGGGTTGGATTTTTGGCGTTTGTGAAGGTGGAAGTGGAGGTGGAAGGGGGGGATTGGAGCTGCTTTGTCGAGAGCAAGCTGTAGGACGTTTCAGCCTTGACAAAAATCGCGAGCATGATACCCTCGGCAGAGGTTTTGTCCTGCAGGTCGCAGAAACGACGAACACTCTCGTGTATAGATGTTTGTCCATTCGTTGATGCGCCTTTTGTTTGGGATGAAACGGGGGAGGGTGTTGGGGCAATTGAATCGGCGATGGCCTCACCAACTTCAGGAAATTGAGCTGTAATGAACTCTGAAGGAAGCACAATCGATTGACGTCGCTTCTTTGTTCGGGGTTTCTTGTGTGTGTGTTGCGTTGGTGACGGGGAATTGCTTAAGTTCATGTTGTTTTCATCGTTGTTTTTCTGGTGACGTTCTCGTGGCAGTGGTGGAGAAGGAAGATCGATGGGATCCAAATTCAGGTCGTTCAAGTCGGTGGAGGACAGAAAGTTCATATTTTTTTAATTTGGTAGCAAGGGTTTGACGATAACGGGTTGCTCAGGCTTTTGGTTTTAATCGCTGCAATCACACAAGCCTATTCAAAAATGCAAAACCAAACGATAATTTTGCGTTTAAATTCACGGAACGACGATAGTTCCCAATTTTATGCGCTTAAGGTTGGCGCTAATGAATCTTCGAGCGATCAATTTAATGAGCACATCCCCTGAGACCTGCCGAGCGAGGTTCGATCGACTGGCCACAACTTATGGCAGCCTTTGGAGAAGCTTAGCGAGTGATCTTCCAGACGAGCGCACCATCACAACCATTACCACCAACAACATTAATATCAACAACAATAACAATTTCATTCTGAAGTCCATTGAGACCGGACAACCTGTTCAGGGTTTTGCGAATTGTGGCAAGAACTGTTGGGCGAGTTGCGCTTGTGAAACTAACGAAGTAATCGACTGCGATGATTCGATTGAAATAATATCCATATCCTCTTCCTCCTCCATATCCCAGAACGATTCCGAATCCGTCATTTCCGTCGATTCCGATTCCGATTCCGATTCCGATCCTTCATTCGATTTTGATAACACTGAAAAGGACAAAAATATTGACAAGGAGAACAATCGTCTCGACACAAACACAATCACAAACACAAACCCCAGAAGTAAGCAAAAACTCACGCAAACTCAGTGGCGAAAGAACCGAGACGGTCTCTTAAAAGCTTACTTCGAGATGTACAATTCCGAAGTCTTTGACAATAGCTTGTCGGCCGTAGATGTTGGTTGGAATAAGAAGCTGCTGACGACGGCTGGCCACGCAAAACTTCGGCGGCAAGACGGCAAACGAACCGTGTTCATTGAGCTTTCGGAGAAGGTGATTGACCAGGAGCACCGGCTGAAGACCACGTTGCTGCACGAGATGTGCCACGCCGCGGCTTGGCTCCTTGATGCTAGCAATAAACCGGCGCACGGTCCGGTGTTCAAGAAGTGGGCCAACCGAGCCATGGACAAGACTGACGTCATAGTCACAACAAAGCACAGCTACGAGATATCCTACAAACACGCTTGGGCGTGCCAAAGCAGGTGAGCGAGCGAAGCGAGCGAGCCTTGTGACAGAAGATTGTGAAGCGACGAGCGAGCGAGCGAAGCGAAGCGAACCAGCAACACTATACACTAGTTGTAAAGAGCTCGTCAGCAAAACCATGCACTAGTGGTGACTACTTAACTAACCTACTCAACTATTTTTGCTCGCTCGCCTACCCCCTGCTCCATTAAAAACGCGCCTCGTTTCGCTCGGCGCAGTTTTTGCGGCGCAGTGATAAAACGCCAGTCACGGTCGGTAGATCCTACGAAGCACGTCTGCAGCGCTTGCAAGGGCAAGCTGGTGGAAATTGAGACTGACGATTTGGAATCCCGTACACCGAAGAAAACAAAGCCATTGAACGACTACGCGCAGTACGTGAAGGACAACAGCGCGAAAGTGCGCAAGATTTTGCAACGAAGACCGGTCGCTGAGGGGGGTGGGAAGCAGGTGTCGTTCGGGGACGTGACGAAGGAATTGGCACGGCGATATAAACTCGACAAGGATAAAAAAGAACAAACAAGGGCAGTTGTTGGTAATCTCGGAAATTTGCTGAAAGATCTCACCTTCAATTAAATTAGACATAAGAAGATATTTTTTTAAGACAACAACACACTCTACTTATTCCCATTTTAATAACAAACCGGCACGACGAACATGGAGAAGAGGATGAAGATCGGAAAACCAAGTTGCACAACGTATGCCAGCCACTCAATCGCCCCGTCCGCCAGCCGAAACATTACCACAACCCACCTCCTCTCTCCTCCGTGGCGAATGATTTCCTTGATAAAGGTTATTCCTGTCAGGACACCCATGACCTCCCTAATAAACACCTGTAAGGGATCAGTTCCCGCAAGAATGTCGTGGTTCAGAAACGGTTTCGAAACGGTGGATTCGATCTTGTAGGTTTTCCCCGCGTCAAAGGTGGCGGTCATGTCCGGCACGGGAGCCATCCACATCACTTTGTCCCAGTAACTCCAAGTTCTGAACGCCTTGAAACGGTAGAACACCGCACTTTGCATGAAAGTTTCGGGGAAGAGCTTCGCCAGAGACAGGGTGACTGCGCCAAAAAACACTGGCTTCTTGACGTACTCGGCGATTGCGGATTGATTTTTAAATTTGATCGCACTTTTCCCCAATCTAATTTTAAGCTTCTCTTCGTCGCTGAACAAGGACATATTGCCCCGATCCTTTTTACTCTGGGCTGCATTCTTCATGCCGTGCTTGTTCTCACCCACCGCCTTCATCACCTCCTCCTCGCTCAAATCGAAGGCTTTGCAGAACTTCTTGCTGTCGCTCAAGATTTCCAACCTCAGGTTGGCCTGCGCGTAGCGTAATTGTTAGTGTGTGTGTCAATGATACGCATTCCCCAAATTATTGGCTTCGCTCCACTCCGCTCCGCTCAGCGTGTGCTCACCTGCAGCACCAGGTTGATCGCGCCAGCCTTGATGAAGCGCTTCTTCGGGTCGTACCAGTTGCTCTCGACGAAACCCTCATCGAGCTGGTGGACGAACTCAATCGCGAGCGAGTTCAATATAACGTCTAGGATGTCGTTGGTGTGGAAAATCATGTACAGGTTGGCCGAGTAGAGGAGACACTCGAACGCCGTGTTCATGTACAGGTCAAGCTTGAAGCCAACCATCTGACCGATCGAATCGTCACCCTGGACAAAGATTGTTTTGCGGAGGGACATCATTTTAGAATAGAGATTGTCGGCTGTTCCAGCAGTGTTGTAGAAGTGCTCCATGGTGTCCGGAACTACCTTGAAAAGGTAGTAAACGAGCACACAAAAGATCATCAACGCCCCCTCGAGGCTCGAAAAATCACCTCTCGCATCCTCGTCGTTAAACACTTCATTACTCATGGCGCACTTGAAGTTGTGGCCCTCCCCTCTATTCTGCGACCGAAACTGCGCCCTCATCAGAAGCGTTGGAATGCTGAACTGCATCAAGAAGCAGAGCATTGGAACAACGTAGCCGCTACCCAGCACCGCTAGGTAGGTGAAACAGCTTATTTGGTCCTGCGTTTTGTGCGGGTTAGGAGCGGGTTCTGTCACAAGGCTCACTCGCTTCTCACTCACTCGCTTCTCACTCACTCGCTTCTCACTCACTCGCTTCTCACTCACACGCTTCTCACTCACACGCTTCTCACTCACACGCTTCTCACTCACACGCTTCTCACTCACACGCTTCTCACTCACACGCTTCTCACTCACACGCTTCTCACTCACACGCTTCTCACTCACTCACTCACTCACTCACCTCGTCTTCAAACTCCCACTCCTCCATCTCGTCAATGAGCTGAAAGGGTTTCAGTATGTGGTCCAAAAGCTCCTCCTGAACGACTTTGCTCTCCCCCCCCGCCTCGTCGAAGACCACCTTCTTCAGGTCCGAGTTCCGAGGGTCAATTATCCAAGCATCGAAGAGGTTGTGAGCGAATTCCTGCGCGTTCATCTCGGTGAAGTCCGCGGGGTGGTCCTCCTGGAAGCGGACGGTGGACTCGTATTTCAATAGGGCCCACTGCTGAAACAGGAAAGGACGGGCGCCGAAGATCGCTCTCAGGCCCTGCTCCGGACTCCTCAGCTGGTCGACCGTTAGCATTCTCTGAAGGCCCGCATTGTAAAAGTAGAGCCAATCCGGTTCTTGCCCAGCATTCTCCGGAGCGTTCCAATTCCAATCGTCTGGGGCCTGCTTAACAACCCTCTTGACCATTGCGAGCCGCCACTTCATGTCAGGTAATAGGATTTCCACCCAGTCTCCCGCCGCGTACTCGTTTCCGCCGTCCTCATCAACCACGCAAGTATTGATGCAATCAGTCAACGTCACCTTCTTCGCGGTCGGAAACTCCTTGTTTATCATCAACTCAACCATTCCTTCAGACACCTCGACCGAGCTCGTCAGCTCAGTGAGGGTCAAATCGCCGAGCTTCGCAGCCTCTTCTGCTAACCGAACGTCATTCTTTCCCTTCTCTTCCTCATCCCCCTCCTCCGGAATCTCGTTCCTTTCCTTCTCATCGTAATCTTCGTAATCTTCCTCAAGAATATCATCATTCAAAATATTGCCACCCGCGTTCTTCAAAACACTTGATGTTTGCTCATATGCACTCAATAATCCTCCCAACGAGGTTTGAGGTAAGATCCCAACCTTATGAGACATACATAAATAAGCGAAGATATGAATTTTGTCTTTAAAAAAAAAATTATTTTCTTTCTCAAATGTGCAAATCTCACTCGCAATCCACAAACAAAACGAAAAAGATCCCCATAAATAGGTATGCTCAACAATACAAGCGCATTCGACGATGCGCTCAAGGTCCCCCTCTTTGACTCGAATCATTCAAAGAACACATCTTCCTCCTCATCGGTTCGTTGGAACGAATCCAGTACAACAAATGCATCTGGGCTGAACAACAACCAGTGCTCTTCACTTATCTCCAAACTTTCTCGGGAGAATGATAAAGCAAACACACTAGCGAGATGCCTGTCACTATCAATTTCCACTAGCTCCAAGACCGTTACTCCCCCCAGTGATAAACAAAAAAAAGCATCAACTACAATATTCAACAACTCCTCGAGGGATGATTTGCACAAGTGCTTGAACAACGCGTCGAAGCTAACCAAGGAAATTCACGTTCTGTTTCAACTCGACAGCGAGTATTTGGTCGGCAGCAAGAAGCAGCAGGAGCAGGAAATGCTAAATAATAAAGGCAGCGGCGACAACACTACTACAAACGAAAGTTTGAACAGCAGCACCTTGATAGACACCGCCTCGGCCTTCTTCAAGCCCATTACTAGGCAAGAGCGGCAACTGCACAATCGGCTAAGGAGAGACTTCCAGCGAGAAGTGCAACGGCTGGAGAAAACGACTAAGGAGGTGCAAAACATGGAACGGGCCGCGGCCAAATTACTGGCGGTTCAAAACCAAGGAGACAACGACCACCTCGGGATCAGCGCGGAGGGAGAGGGGGTGGTAGGAATGATGGCAACGCAAGCGCACGAAGACGCGGTGCTGGCCGAGCGGAAGAATGAAATTATTATGATCACGAACAGCATGCAGAAAGTAGGCGAAATTTACAATGATTTGGCCAACTTGGTCGACGAGCAGCAGTACGAAATCGACGATATTGAAAGCAACATCTTGAACAGCCACAATAGAACGGAAGCGGGAATAGATCAACTCCAGAAGGCAACAAACTTCCAGAAGAGCTCGAGCAAATGCATTGTTTGGCTGTTGCTGCTGATTTTGGTTGCCGCGATTGTTTGCATCGGAATTTTATACGGTGGCCAGATCACGGATTGAGCAGCGGGGTGGTTTTTGTGTATTGAGAGAAGGAATTTTTAAAAGTAGATGGGGTTTAAATTTATCAATACTCTGGACCAGGTAGCAGGAACTCCAGCACAACGCTGGTTGGGCCATCGCCAGCACCAGGCCTCTGTATGCACATATTTAGGAGGGCAATGCCCTTGTGGAGGGTTCGGAGCTCGGCCTGTGAGGTGGGTGGCCTCGTCGGGGCTTTGCACGTCATCTTGTGCTTCTTCCACGCTGACTTCTGGCACTCGGCCGAGCAGTAGAACGTGCGTTTGCACCGTGCACACGGTTTCGCGCCTAGGGAGCTGCAGACGTCGCATTTGCGAGACGGCTTCAGCACGGCCTCCACCTCGGTCAATTCAGCCTTGTCGTACTTCAGGTGCTTGATGAACTGGCAGACGGTGTTGTAGGGGCCGTAGATCTCGTGGTGCTTAGTGGGGAGGAGGTTGAGGAGGAGGGTGGGGAAGGGGGTGGAGGAGATGTACTTGGGGGTGAGCCGGAGGATGTTTCGGATCTCCCGGCAAGCATTGAATTGGGGATCTTGTGCCCATTGGAGGGCTGTTTCTGTGTATTTTGTGTCCTTAATGGTGAGGGAAAGTGGGTCCCGATGGATCATTCGAAGAGCAAGAAACACGAGGGACTCGCTGTATATCTGGCTATTGCAAGCAAGCTTATTGAGAAGTTGAGAATTGCTGCGTTTGAGCACTTCACGCACCAACTCGTCATCGTGCTCATCGATGAACTTGTGGCAGTCTGCATACGATCGTGATTTGATCCACTTAGCCATCTCATTCCACCAATAAGCCACTGGTGCGTACAAGCGGCACATCCCCTTCCAACCCAACGAACAAAATTCCTCGGGAGTGAGGGAGAGCAAGCCGATGATCTCAGCACAGGCTCCACTCCTATGGGCAATGTCGATGGGAGTTTCGCCTTTATTGTCTCGTGTGGTGAGGGCCTCTGGATTCAAGCAAATCGACTGCACGCCCACACTGGCAAGAATATGTGTATGTGCCTGAGCTTTCGCTGCGAGCCAATGATGTGGCAGTCGTCCATGCTCATCTCTCTCCTTGTACTTTCTCATGAGCAAATCTAGGTCACGATCTGGGTGAGTCAAGATTTCTATTACCCTGATCCAATCACGCTTCTTTAGCCACTCCTGGTGCTCACAAGGTGGCATTGCTTTAGGGGGGGGCAACGAATGGTCAAACGGTAGGGAAAATAGGAAAATGGGTTGAAGTGTAGATCTGATAGAACGAAACAATATAAAACTTTTAAAAAAATTAACCAAGTAAAACAAAGAAAAAACACACCATGTTGAGTAATGTGACCGCCCTCATAACGGGCGGGGCCTCTGGTTTGGGCCGAGCAGCCGCGCGTCACATACTTATTCGTGGAGGATCAGTGATCATCGCCGACCTCCCACATCAGAAATCTCTCGCTCTCTCCCTCCCGGCCTCCCTCCCTCCGTCCTCCTTCCCCTTCCCCGCTGCCGAGACCCGTCTCTTCTTTGCCCCGACGGACGTGACATCTCCGGACGATGTTTCTGCTGCCTTGGACTTCTCCCCCCTTCTCCCTCCCAACCACTCCCACCCCAACGTTGTTGTGAACTGCGCCGGGATCGCTACGCCTGGCCGGATTATAAACAAGCGCGGTCCCTTGGACCTAGAAAAGTTCCAGCAAGTCCTAAACGTTAACACAGTTGGTACTTTTAACGTGTGTCGTTTGGCAGCTGAGCGAATGGCCACTGCCGAGAGCTTCGTCTCCCCCAAGGTTGGTGACGACTACGAGGAGTTTGACGCTCCTGACAATGAGCGCGGTGTCATCATCAACACTGCGTCCATTGCCGCCTTCGACGGGCAGATCGGGCAGGCTGCCTATGCCGCCAGCAAGGGTGCTATCTCCTCTTTAACGCTAACGCTTGCTAGGGATCTTGCCGACAAGCAGATTCGCTGCGTTGGAGTTGCTCCTGGCTTATTTTTAACTCCGCTACTAGAGGGCCTGCCCGAAAAAGTTAGAACTGAGATGGGGGAGAAGGTTCCTTATCCGAACAGACTGGGGGATCCGAGAGAGTTTGGTTTGCTAATTGGGGGGGTCATAGGGAACAGGATGCTGAACGGAGAGGTCATTAGGATTGATGGAGCGTACAGGCTTCCGCCTTAAAACCTCCAGCCTTTAATAAATACAGGATGAGTCAAACATTTTGCAAAAAAATACACAAAAACCCCTAAACCAGCTCTGGGCACACTGGGAACAAGTATTCGAAGCAGATTGCTGCAACGCCGTCGGCTCCCGTTTGAACCAGGCGATTAATCAGGGTCACGCCCTCCCAACAAGTATTCAGAGCATCGTCCATTTGTATTTTAATTGAGTTTCGGAGCTCGCGACTCGTTTGATCCACAGCATCGACGAGGAGGAGAATTCCTGGAGGAACGAGAGCAGATTTTGCTTGTGTGGATAAACGGATTGCTGTTTCGATTGCTCCCTCCTCATTTAACGTGAAGCCATAATTGCTGTCGTTGCAGATGGAAACATTCGCCTCGAGGGGGGGCTTGTGTGCAAGCAAATCCGTGGTCGCCTTGCTCAGTTTGAGAGCAATCGCACCGGTGTCCAGGCTCGTAACGAGCGCAAGGTCGTACTTTGTCCGGAGGAAAAAGTTCATCAGATCGTTGTAAGATTTGAAGATCGAATCGTACGCGATCGGGATGTAGTCTCGCAAGACGTGGGAGACCTTCAAATCAGAGAGCGTTGCAGGGTTGGCAGACAAAATTCTCACCAGCCCGGAACACGCACAGAACCTCTTTGCGAGGTCGAGAGGAGTGTCGCCGTGGATATCCTTGGTGGTCAGGGCGGTGGGATTGTGAAGCACAACCCGAATTGCGACCAATGAGAAGACAGGGTGTGTGCTGAAACATGCAAATTGATCAGATGTTTCCGCGAGCAGGTGGCAGGGGAAACGGCCCTCCTCGTCGCGCTCGCAGAGTAAAGCGTTGACTTCTGTTGACGGAGTTTCGTTAAGTTCATCAGCGATGCACTCCCAGTCACCCTCCTCGAGATAGCGAAAGAACCGGTTTGCATAACCCTCGTTCGAATCCGAGTCCTCAACAGAGCCCTCCTCTTCATCCCATTCCTCGTCATCCTCCTCTTCCATCTCCTCTTCCACAACGTCATTCAATACCAGAACCTCCTCTTCCTCTTCCTCGTCCTCATCCTCATCCTCCTCCTCCTCCTCTTCCTCTTGCTCTTCCTCTTGCTCTTCCTCTTGCTCTTCCTCTTGCTCTTGCTCTTCCTCTTCCTCTTCCTCTTTTTTGTTCATTTTGGATTGTAAATTCGCAATGAAAGTTTGCAATTTATCCGCCAGCCTCATACTTATTTGCAATTCCTCTTCACGGTCATGGCTTGCAGAATGGCTAGTCAAATAAGTAAAAATAAACCGCTCAACTTGTAACAATGCTGAGATTAATTTTCCTGACCGTTCGGATTTTTCTTCTTCCAAGGGAGTGATAATAGGGGCAGGCGACAAAACCGAAGTGCAAGCGAGGGCTTTGTTAAATTCTTTATTCATGTGACCTATCAAACCTGCCTACTATGCTACTTTTTTGTTTCGCGTGAAATTTTGATGTTTTGTGTTGTATAATAGGTGCAGATGTTGCAACTTCGTAGCGCATCCCGCAGGACGTCATTGAATACCATAATCCATCAAGTGAGTGAGCTATTTTACTGAAACTCTTCAAGGAATCGCCGATCTACTACTGTCAAGAATTTAACTAACTAACCCTCTCCCCCATCCCCTAGCGTGCACAACCCCACCGTTTGTACAACCACATTGCCGCCGGCATCTCCCCGTCCCAATCTACATTATATGATCCTACCCGTGAAACTGAGAATTGTGGTGTTGGGCTTGTCGCTCAGCTGAAGCAAATTCCTTCCCGGCGCGTTGTGACTGATTCTGACGAAATGCTGATTCGAATGAGTCACCGCGGGGGGTGCGGGTGCGATCCTAATTCTGGGGATGGGGCTGGCATGCTTGTTGGCATGCCTGACTCGTTTATGCGCGCCCAATCCCAAAGCACCTTCTCCTCCGACCTTCCTGAAATTGGAAAGTACACTGTCGGCAACCTCTTCTTCCCTCGGGACGACGAGGCGATCGCCTTCTGCAAGAAAACGATGGCCAACCTAATAACTCAGCACTCCCTCAAGTTGGTTGGCTGGCGAGAGGTCCCCACCAACAACTCAATGCTTGGGCAAGATCCTCTCGATTCCGAGCCCTTGACCCTCCAAGTGTTCATCACCAACCCTGGAGCCTTCTCCAACCGTGATTTTGAGCGCGTTTTGATGAAGATTCGCAAGGTGTGTGTGTTTTTTGGTATCTGTCACCGATCTTATTCTTATTTCACTCAAACTCATTCAAAACTCACTCAAAACTCATTCAAATCGTTTTTTGCAGCTCGCGGAGGACGCCTGCAACGCGCACCCTAGCGTGACCAAGGTTACCGACAATGGCGGCGCTGGCTTCTACATCAATTCCCTCACCGCCGCCACAATCACCTACAAGGGCCAGCTCACCCCCGAGCAGGTGTCCCAATACTTTTTGGACATAAAGTCCCCCGACTTCAAGTCCCACTTGAGCCTCGTGCACAGCAGGTTCAGCACCAACACTTTCCCGAGCTGGGAGCGAGCTCAGCCAATAAGGATGATGTGCCACAACGGTGAAATCAACACGTTGCGAGGGAATAAGAACTGGATGCAGTCGCGCGGCTCAATCATGTGCAGCGACTACTTCGGCGATGAGACCCAGTCGCTCCTCCCCGCCACTTCTGACGGGATGAGCGACTCTGGCAATTTTGATTCGGTCCTGGAGCTCCTCACCAAGGCTTCCGACCGCTCCCTTCCCGAGGCGATAATGACGATGATCCCGGAAGGTGAGTTTCCATTTTCAGTTTTCATTTTTCATTTTTCATTCTCATTCGGTCTCCGCTAACGCTAAACAATAAACAACAGCCTGGCAGGACAACAAAAACCTCACCCAATCCAAGAAGGACTTCTACGAGTACAACTCGTGCCTCATGGAGCCTTGGGACGGCCCAGCCATGGTCGCGTTCACGGACGGTCGCTACATAGGCGCTACCCTCGATCGCAACGGCCTGCGCCCCTCCCGGTACTACGTCACGACTGACGATCACGTGATGCTGTCCTCTGAGGTGAGACAGCGTGCAGCAAGCCTTGTAACAGCTGCATCCACTAACCCGCATTTTTTTTAGATTGGTGTACTTCCGAATCTGCCAGACAAGGATGTCAAGATCAAGCACCGCCTTGAGCCGGGGAAAATGTTCTTGGTCGACTTCGAGGAGGGAAGGATCATCCCTGACGACGAGATCAAGGAGAAGATCGCCAGCCAGCACCCTTACGGCAAGTGGCTGGAGGAGAACATGGAGGATTTGGAGACTTGGACCAAGAACGTGGGGATGAAGGCCCAAAAGTTCGACTTCAGGAACACCAATAGGCGCCTGAACATGTTCGGGTACACCAGCGAGACGATGGAGATGATCCTGATCCCCATGAGTGTGGGGGGGAAAGAACCTTTGGGTAGCATGGGTAACGATGCGGCTCTTGCCGTCTTGAGTCAGCAGGTGAGCGAGTCGCGAGTCGCGAGCCGCGAGCGAAGCGAAGCGAGCCAGCAACACCAACACTCTAGTTGTGACTAGCTCGCTTCATGGCTTTCTCGCCAGCAACACCATCACTAGTTTTGCCTAGCTCGCTTCATATGGCTTTCTCGCCAGCAACGCCATCACTAGTTTTGCCTAGCTCGCTTCATGGCTTTCTCGCCAGCAACACCATACTAACTCGCTACTCGCTCGCCCAGCCAAGGCAGATTGGAGATTATTTCAAGCAGCTCTTCGCCCAAGTGACCAACCCGCCCATCGACCCGATCCGGGAGGAGCTCGTCATGTCTCTCGTTTGCCCCGTTGGGCCCGAGGAAAACCTCCTGTCAACCCCCGAGGGGAAGGTGAGTTTCATTCCGTCTCCGCTCGCCTTGAGGAAGGCGAGAATGCGAGCCACTACTAACCCCTTCGCACCTTCTTCGTTCGGCGCAGCACTGCAGTCGCCTCCGCGTGACAACTCCTGTGCTCACCCTGGAGGAGATGCGGACGCTGAAGAATTCCGACTTAACGGACAAGAGTGGCACCACAGTTTTTTCGACGGCAGTCATTGATTGCACGTTCGAAGTTGATTCCGGGGCGGAGGGCTTGAAGGCCGCGCTCGACCGAATTTCCAACGAGGCGAGGTGAGCGAGCGAAGCGAGCGAGCTTTGAGGAAGACGAGAAACTCGCCATGAATCCAAACGGGAATGGCTACAGACATAATGGCTACATCCACTACTGAACTAACATAATTCCACTCAAATTTTCGCTCGGTGCAGCATGGCTATCCAAGGCGATTTGGGCGAGGACGGCGTCCAGGGCGTTGTTCTGAGCGACAAGCTCTCCGGTCCTGAGCGAATGCCTATCCCGAGCTTGCTCGCAGTTGGCGTTGTTCACCAGCACTTGCTCAAGACGAAGCAGAGGCCCAAGGGGGCAATTTTCTGCGAGTCTGGGGACGCCAGGGAGGTCCACGATTTTGCAACGCTTTTTGGTTACGGTTGCGACGGAGTGTGTCCGTACGTGGCGTACGAGGGGATGAGTAAGATGAACGAGGATGGTTTGATTGAGAGGTGAGTGAGTGAGTGAGTGAGTGAGTGAGTGAGCGAACGAGTGAGTGAGTGAGCGAGTGAGAAGACTTCTAAAACATTGTTTTTGTTTGCACTTTTTCTGACATAATCGCAGCATCGCCAAAAGGACCTTCACTGACGAGGAGCTCTTTGACACGTACAGGAACTCGGCCTGCAAGGGCCTTCTCAAGGTGATGTCCAAGATGGGAATCTCAACTCTCCAGTCCTACAAGGGAGCCCAAGTCTTCGAGGCAGTTGGCCTCGCCGAGGAAATCGTCGCGAAGGCCTTCACCGGCACGACGACCCGTATTCAAGGAACCGACTTTGAAGCCCTCTACACCGACCTTAAGCGTTTCCACGAGAACGCTTACCCGGTCAACTCCTCCGACACCCCCTTGATCCAGAACTTTGGACATTTCCATTTCCGCGACCAAGGCGAGCAGCACATGAACACCCCAATCGCAATGACCAACCTCCAAGTTGCAGCGCGAACCAACAGCAGGGACGCTTACAAGGCGTTCTCCAAGGAATCGAATGCTCAGACGAAACAGGTGACGCTCCGAGGGCAGCTCAAGTTCGACATCAACCCGAACAACCGCGTGCCACTGTCGGAGGTTGAGCCGGTCCAGGACATTGTCAAGCGGTTCGTGACCGGTGCGATGAGCTTGGGCAGCATCAGCCAGGAGGCGCACGAGACTCTCGCAGTTGCAATGAACGGAATTGGGGGCAAGAGCAACACCGGCGAGGGCGGCGAGGACCCCAAAAGGTGAGTGAGCGAAGCGAGCGAGCCTTGACGAGGAAGACGATACTCATAATACGAGACATTCCTTAACCAAACAACACTTCGGCGCAGGTTCGAAGACGAGCGCCGCTCCAGCATCAAGCAGGTCGCCTCCGGGAGGTTCGGAGTAACCAGTCACTACTTGGCGAACTCTGACCAGATTCAGATCAAGATGGCCCAGGGGGCGAAACCGGGAGAGGGAGGAGAGCTACCAGGATTCAAGGTAACCGAGTACATTGGCTACAACCGTGGCACCACCCCTGGCGTCGGGCTGATCTCTCCCCCCCCCCACCACGACATCTACTCAATCGAGGACTTGGCCCAGCTCATCCACGACCTGAAGAACGCCCAGCCCACCGGGGATGGTAAGCGAGCGGAGCGGCGGAGCGGAGCGGCGGAGCGGCGGAGAGGGGGGGGGGGTTGAGGCACAACTAAACACTAAACTAACAGTAAATTATTCCACACAATTCACTTCGCACCCTCTTCGCTCGGCGCAGTTTCCGTAAAGTTAGTTTCCGAGGTCGGCGTGGGGGTGATTGCCGCCGGAGTGGTCAAGGCCCTTGCCGACCACGTGGTGATCAGCGGCCACGACGGAGGAACCGGGGCGGCAGCTTGGACAGGTGTGAAGGGCGCGGGCCTGCCGTGGGAGCTTGGGCTGGCGGAAACTCAGCAGACTTTGGTCATGAACGGCCTGAGGGACAGGGTCACGTTGCAGACCGATGGGCAGTTGAAGACGGGCAGGGACGTGGTAATCGCGGCCTTGCTGGGGGCGGAAGAATTTGGGTGAGTATTTATATTTATTGATTGG
>Ga0302114_10000951_pt1 | contig 19580 bp, 22 predicted proteins | sample AG5_Surface_MG_FD_203107 | JGI IMG/M metagenome (GOLD analysis project Ga0302114, IMG submission 203107) | Marine microbial communities from Western Arctic Ocean, Canada - AG5_Surface | ecosystem: Environmental > Aquatic > Marine > Oceanic | place: Canada: Western Arctic Ocean | collected...
AGAGCAGAAGCACAACTTGCTGCTAGAAATGAAGCTGCTAAGAACAGTAGAGAGTTGACCGCTAAAGAGGCTGCTGCTGCTCAAGCTAGAGCAGAAGGGCTGGCACAGGCAAAAGCTGATGCACAAGTTCAAGCAGCGGAAGCAAAAGCTGCTTCTGACGCACAAGCTGATGCTGACGCACAGGCTGCTGCTGATGCACAGGCTGCTGCTGATGCACAGGGTACAACTACAGAAGGTACAGCAGCAGACGGAACATCAACAGGTACAGGTACAGGTTCTGGTTCTGGTTCTGGTTCTGGTTCTGGTAGCGGCTCTGGGAGTGGTTCAGGGTCAGGCTCTGGGGCAGGCTCTGGTGCAGGAGCAGGAATGTTTGGAGGTGGAGGAGTAACTAACTTAGTATTTAGTGACTACCTTAAACGCTATGAAGCACCTAAGTTAAAACAACGTGTGCTACCTTTACAGGGTTATCAAGCACCACAAGGTTTATTTAAAGGATTAGTTTAATGGCTACAACGTACCTAAGTTTAATGAATAGTGTGCTAAGGAGACTCAGAGAAGATGAAGTATCTGAAGTTACCCAGACTACTTATTCTAAGATGGTAGGGGACTACATCAATGATGCAAAGACCTTAGTACAGGACTCACATGATTGGTCTACCTTACGCAAGACTGTAATTGTACCTACAGTAGAAAATACTACAGAATATAGCTTGACAGGAGCAGGAGAACGTGTTAAACTATACAGTGCCATCAATGATACATCAAACTTCTTTATGCACTATGAGACACCTAACTGGTTTAGCAATGCTTACTACATCTCAGGGGAAGTCTCAGGCACTCCTGACTCCTACACATTTAGCGGTGTAGATGCTAATGATGATACTAGAGTAAGAGTGTTCCCTAAGCCTTCCGGTGTATTCTCATTACGCTTTGATGTGTGCTCAAGAGAACCTGACTTAACTGTTGATGCTTCTTCTACAGTACTGCCAGCAATGCCTATTATACATCAAGCTGTAGCTTTGCTTGCTAGAGAACGTGGTGAGACAGGTGGTACTTCTACACAAGATTATTTTATTATTGCTGATAAATATCTTAGTGATGCTATTGCACAGGACGCATATAAGAATCCTGAAGAATATATCTACACGGTACAATAATGGCACAGCAAAGACAAAATATATATGTAGGTGCTCCGGGATTCAGAGGTCTTAATACTCAGGATGCTCCTGTAGGTCAAGATGCGTCCTTTGCTTCTATAGCAGAGAATGCAGTCATTGACAGCTTTGGGCGTATTGGCTCTAGGAAAGGAGTAAAGCTACTCACAAGTAGTGCTACGCCTCTAGGGTCTAGTGCAGGCGTAGAGCAGATCTTTGAGTACACTAAAAGAGATGGTACTTTAATAGTATTCTCTACTGGTAACAATAAGATATTTACAGGCACTACTTCTTTATCAGCAGTAACTCTTCCTAGTGGTTACTCTATTAGTGCAAACAACTGGAAGATAGTCAGTTTTAACAATGACATCTACTTCTTCCAAAGTGGTCATGCAGCTTTAGTAAGTGTTGCAGGTAGCACTACTCTTATAGCAGTAGCTGACGGTGGCACCGCAGCACCAGCAGCTAATGAAGCTATAGCTTCCTTTGGTAGACTATGGGCAGCGGATGTTGTTAATAATAATTACACTATATTCTTTTCTGACTTGCTTGACGGAGATGATTGGCATGGTGGTTCATCAGGCTCCTTAGATTTAACTACTGTCTGGCCTACAGGTTATGATGAAGTAGTTGCTTTAGCTGAGTTTAATGATTTCCTAGTCATCTTTGGAAAGAACAGTATCCTCTTGTACTCCGGTGCTTCTTCCCCTGCTACTATGTCCTTACAGGATGTTATTACAAACGTAGGCTGTATTGCTAGAGACAGCGTACAGTCTACAGGAGCAGACCTAGTATTCTTATCACACACAGGTGTAATGAGCTTAGGCAGGCTGATACAAGAGAAGTCTAATCCTATAGGCAGTGTATCTAAGAATGTTAGAGATGAATTAGTCAATAGTGAAATCCTTGAAACAGGTAATATTAAATCTGTATACAGCGCAGAGAATGCTTTATACCTTTTAATCATGCCTATTAATAACCTTATCTATGCTTTTGATATGAGAGGCAAGCTAGAGGACGGTAGTAGCCGTGTAACTACTTGGCCTTTCACTGGTATACTTTGTGCGTCCAGAGCAATTAGTGACGGTGGGGTTTACTTAGGTGTTAAGGCTGGTATAGCAGAGTATGAAGGCTATGAAGACACCTCCGGTACTTATACTATGAAGTACTACACGCAGCCACTAGCCTTTGATGACCCATCTAGGGTTAAGATGCTAAAGGAAATTAACTTAACAATCATAGGTGGCTCTGGTAGTTCAGTAATAGCTAACTGGGGCTATGATTATACACAGAGCTACAACAAACAATTGTTTGACGTAGACACTACATTTATCTCAGAGTACGGTATATCTGAGTACAACGTAGCAACATCAGAATATAGCTCTGGTATCATCGTAGGTATTCAGAAGTTAAAAACAACAGGCTCAGGTAAAGTAGTTACTATTGGTATAGATGCTACTATAGATGGTAAAGCATTCTCAATCCAAGAACTAAACACAGAAGCTATTATAGGTAGACTAATTTAATGAGTAATTATACAAAGACTACAAACTTTGCAGCTAAGGATTCCCTGCCTTCAGGTAATGCTGCTAAGATTGTTAAAGGTGCTGAGATTGACACAGAGTTCAATAACATTGCTACTGCATCAGCCACTAAAGCAAATGCAAACAATGCTGCACTTACAGGTACTACTGTGTTTGCTAACTTGTCCGATGGCACTATTGCTATCACAGGGTGGGTAGATGAAGACAACATGTCCTCTAACAGTGCTGTACTTATCCCTACACAGCAGTCTGTTAAAGCCTATGTAGACTCTAATGTAACTGCACAGGACTTAGACGTAACTGATGGCTCTGCTAGTATTGACATTGACCTAGACTCTGAGTCTTTAGGTATCTTAGGTGGCACAGGTATTACCTCTAGTGCCTCTGGTACTGGTGTTACTCTAGCCATTGACAGTACTGTAACTACGCTCACAGGCACACAGACGCTTACGAACAAGACGCTTACTACTCCTACTATCCTTACATCATTTACTATAGGTTCCGCTACAATTACTGAAGCAGAACTAGAGATACTAGACGGTGCTACAGTAACCACAGCAGAGCTAAACGTACTGGACGGTATCACCAGCACCACAGCGGAACTTAACATCTTAGATGGCGTGACAAGCACTGCTGCTGAGTTAAACATCTTGGACGGAGTAACCTCTACTGCCGCTGAGATTAACATCCTAGATGGAGTCACAAGCACTACAGCGGAACTCAACATACTGGATGGAGTTACCAGCACAGCATCGGAACTTAATATCCTAGACGGTGTTACAAGTACTGCTACTGAATTAAATATACTTGATGGTGTTACAGCTACTACAGCAGAAATTAACTATGTAGACGGTGTAACCTCTAATGTTCAAACACAGATCAATACTAAAGCACCTATAGCTGGAGCTACGTTCACAGGCACTACTACTATACCTACTGCTGACATCAATGGTGGCGCTATAGACGGTACTGTCATTGGTGGCTCTACTGCTGCCGCTGGTAGCTTTACTACTCTAGGAGCCTCCGGTGCTATTACAGGTACTCTAGGTACTGCTGCACAGACTAACATTACAAGTGTTGGTGCGTTAAGTGCTCTTAATGTTGCAGGTGTTTTACAAGTTAACAACGGTCAGTTTCCTAACTCACTTTACGTTGACGTTTCAAATAAAAGAATAGGTGTTAGTACCAGTGGCCCAGATGTAACTTTAGATTTAGGCTCTACTACAGACGCAGTACACATGCCTGTAGGTACAACAGCACAAAGACCCGGAAGCCCTGCTGCTGGTTACTTTAGGTACAATAGCAGCCTAGAGCAGTTTGAAGGCTACACAGACGCTTGGGGTTCTATCGGTGGCGGTGGTGGTACTAATACATTTACTGCTGATAGCTTTACTGCTAATGGCTCTACAACTGCATACGCCCTAAGCCAAGTTATAACTTCTGAGGATAACCTACTTGTATTTATAGACGGTGTATTCCAACAGCAAGATGCTTACAGTATTGCTACATCCAGTGGTACAACTACACTAACCTTTAGTTCTGCCCCTGCTAACACAAGAAAGATTCTTATTTACTCTATAGCTGCTGCTGTGTCTGGGTCTAACTTAAATATAGACAGTATGACAGGTGATGGTTCTGATACTACACTTAGTTTATCTATAACACCTGTAAATGAAAATAATACACAAGTGTTCATAGACGGCGTTTATCAAAATAAGTCTACTTATAGCATCTCTGGAACTACCCTGACGTTCTCTACAGCACCCCCTAGTGGTACTGCTGTGGAGGTTATGACCTTTACACAGACAGATATAAATGTACCCGTAGATGGAACTATAACAAGTGCTAAGTTGTCTGGTGCTTTGACTACTCCAAGTACTTTAGCAGTTACAGGTGGGATTACAGCTACTACAGCAGATAACCTAGACACGCTTTCACTTATCTCTACAGATGCAGACGCTACTGTTGGGCCTAATCTTAGAATGTATAGAAATTCTGGTTCACCAGCAGATAGCGATGTCATAGGTGCTATAGATTTTGATGGGCGTAATGATAATTCTCAAGATGTTCAATATGCTCAAATAATAGGACAAGTATTGGATGCAAGCGATGGAACAGAGGATGGAACACTTTATTTACAAACAATAATAGCTGGTACAACAAGAGAAAGGCTTTCTTTGCAACCAACAGAAAGCGTATTTAATGAAGCTAGTGTTGACCTAGACTTCCGTGTTGAGTCTGACAACAGCACACACGCTTTGTTTGTTCAGGGATCTGATGGCAAAATCGGTATTGGTACTGGTTCGCCTACAAGAACTTTCCATAGTAAAGGTGCAAGTAATATAAACACCGTAGGTAAGTTTGAGTCTGGAAGCTCTCAAGTCTATATTCAGTTATCTTCAAACGGTCTAGCAGATGCAGATAGCGGCTACATTGGTTATAACTCTGACAAAAACCTAACGCTGTTGACGGATAATGCAGAACGCATGCGCATAGACAGTTCAGGCCGCGTGACCACGCCCTATCAGCCTGCGTTTACTGCTAAGCCTGCTTCAATACAATCAAATATAGCAATAGGGTCAGATGTTACGATTGTTTTTGGAACAGAAATATTTGATCAAGGTGGTAATTTTGCATCTAATACTTTTACTGCGCCAGTAACAGGGAGGTATCAACTGCAATTTATGATACGTCTAGAAGCTGTAGATTCAGCCGCATCTTTTTACCAAATAAAGCTTACAACTAGCAATAGACAATATATTTTTACTCTTGATCCTAGAGTTTTTAGTCTAGATGCTGGCTATCATAGCGCAGCTTTAAGTGTTCTAGCTGATATGGATGCAAGCGATACGGCTCTTGTTGCATTTCGTCAAAGTGGCGGTACACAACAAACAGACATTGACACTGAATCTTTCTTTTCAGGCTACTTAGTAGCATAACCAACCACGCGAAATAACTTATCTTAAAGGAGATAAAGATGGCAACAATCACATTAACAGTAGAAGTAACAGATACAGAACAAGCAATCTTGCTAAATGATTTATTAGACATTGACGCTTGGCTTCAAGCTGCAATGCTAGGCAAGAAGAATAACTGCTGGAAGCGTATGCAACAAGAGTGGACTACAAAGCTAATGAATGACGATAGCTTTACAGACTCTATACCTAGCAACCAAGCAGACTTTGTAGCCCTTATAACTGCTAGAGAAGATTATAAAACCAGAACAGAACGTGACGCAGGGGAGTAATTTATGGCTTTAACTGAAATCCCTATAGAACTGTCAAGTACTCCAAGTATTGTAGACGGTGGAAATGCCACGGCTATTACAATTAGTTCAGCGGAACTTGTAACTGTTGCAAATGGGCTTACGCTCACAGATGGTAATGTTGTAGTAGCTAATGGGCATGGTATTGACTTTAGTGCTGCTGCAAACGCTGGTGGCATGACTTCAGAATTGTTGGATAATTATGAGGAAGGTAGCTATGACTGCGCGCTTTCCTGCGGAACATCTGGAACGATTAGCTTGAATGGTAGTTTTAATCACGCTGGGTATACCAAAGTTGGACGCTTGGTTACAGTACACGGTTTTATTGTTGTGTCAGCCGTTTCAAGCCCAGTTGGATTCTTTACCATTACTCTACCATTTGTCCCCGCGTCATTGACTGATAGGGCGGGAGACAGCGCTGTATCTTTAGTGCTTCAAAACGTAGTAGGCGCGAATATTTCCGATTTTATGGGAACAATAAATGAAGGTGATGCAAAGATTTATGTTCAGTTAGGTGATAACACTGCCATTCAAAACGACAGCGCACAGGCAATTGCCGCAAATACATACATTCACTTTAGTGCAACTTATTCAGTAGCATAAAAACAATTATGCCTATCGGACGGTAGGCACAGACAGTCCATACCAACAGGAGATAAACATGGCACTTTCAGAAGCAACAGTAGAAGACAAGATTGAAGTAGTAGACTGTGGGGGCTGGAAAGTAATTCAAGTCCGTACAGCTACGGTAATTAGCAGAGATGACGTAGAGATCAGTAGATCCTTCCATCGTCACATAGTAGGCCCAACGGACGATTGGTCTGGTGAATCTACAGAGGTAAAAGCCATGTGCGATACTTTCCATACTACAGTAGCTATTGCAGCGTACAATGCTGCACAAGCCTCTGAAGGAGTCTAAGCATGGCTTTAACTAAAGTAAGCAGAGGTTTACTGACTACAAGCATTGTAGACAATGGTAATGCCACTGCGATCACCATCGGTTCAGATGAGTCAGTTGCGCTAAGCGGAACTTTTACCCTTCCAAACGCTAACGGCACAAATGAAATAAGCTTCACTGGCACTGAGTTCACCAACGTGTTGTCCGCGACAACTAGCGGCTTTCAGTTAGGTACTACGGGTGCTGGTTACTTGTCGTTTTTGACAAACAACACAGAACGCTTAGCCATAGACGCATCAGGCAACATAATTCAAACCGGAGCAAACTCTGCCACCCTTACAGTCAAAGCCCCAACTGATAACGCAAGTTTAACTTTGCAAGCGGGGTCAAGTGACACTGGTGCAGAGGGTGCTTTTGTAAACTTCTTACAGAACACCACCTATAAGTGGCAGATGGGGATGAATACGGATAACAGTTTCCGTTGGTACAACTATGCAGCGTCAAGCGAGGCTATGCGCATAGATTCCAGCGGGAACCTAGGTATAGGCAATACCAATCCCTCTGGTTACACAGGCGCAGGCGCTGATAACCTTGTTGTAGGAAATAACAACAGCAGTAACAGTAACGGAATAAGTATTGTGGCTGGTTCAAACGCCTTCTCCGGATTGGCTTTCACTGACACCACAGGGGCGGGAGATGGGAGTGACCACGCCGGATTGGTTCAATACGGTCACGCCGATAACTCTATGCGGTTCTTTACTAACACCAGTGAGAAAATGCGCATACTCGCAGATGGCAGCATAACAATGCCAGAAGTTTATAACGACACAACGGCAGCCGCAGCCAATATGCACATAAGCTCCGCTGGTGGATTATTATTTAGATCTACTTCTTCCGCCCGTTACAAAAACACCATTACAGACGCAACACATGGCTTAACTGAACTGCTCACACTTCGCCCTGTTACATACAAAGGCAACAATGATGGAGACACGGTGTTCGGAGGATTGATTGCAGAGGAAGTGCATGACGCGGGATTGACAGAGTTTGTTCAATACAATGATGAGGATGAACCAGACGCTCTAGCTTATGGAAACATAGTATCTCTTTGTATTAAAGCAATCCAAGAACTCAAAGAAGAACTCAATACTGCCACGGCACGCATAACCGAACTGGAGAACAACTAATGAACTACATATTAGACGCATTTAATATTGCAACTGCTCTAGTGGCCTTAGCATCCGCTATAGCAGCAGTTACACCTACCAAGAAGGACGATGACCTAGTGTCCAAGGCATACAAGTGGCTTGACCTTATTGCATTGAACATAGGTAAGGCTAAGGATTAATGAGAATGGAGCAAGGCACTAACCTAGAACTAGCTATGGAAGCATTAGAACGCATAGCACAACATGAGAAAGAATGTGGTGAACGCTGGGGTGAGGCTACTGCTGAACTCAGGCATCTTAGAGAGACGGCTACAGCACATTCTAAGAGATGGGAACGCCTTGCTTGGCTTGTTATTACTGTTGTAGTGACAGCAGCCGCAACAGTAATTACAACGACAATAGGAATATAAGATAATGGCAAATCCTTTAGAGTTTATTCAAGGGTTATTTGGTGGAGGAGCAGGGCAGATAGCTGGGCTGGCCCTAGGAGCAGATGCTTTTAAGGACATGTCTACATTAGGTAAAACGGCTCAAACTGATGCACTTACTATAGGTAAACAAGCTCAAACAGACACTGCATTTAAGCCTTTTACCGTTAGTACAGGTTTTGGTAACGTAGTTACAGATCCCAAAGGAACTGGCGGTTATACTACTACCCTATCTCCAGATCAACAGGCTTTACAGAAGCAGTTATCTGGTATTACAACTGGTTTAACAGGCGATTACGGTGTAGGTGCTCCTGACGTATCAAAGATACAGAGTCAAGCCTTTACTGATGCAAGTGGGTTTTTAACTGGTGATCCTACGGGTCAACAAGGCATTACGGATCTAACGTCTAACTTCTTAACAAAAGCCCCTAGTATGTTTACTAATGCTATGGGAAGCATGGCGGGTAGAGAGCAAAGTGTATATGACCGCATTAGAGCTACACAGATGCCTGAAGAACAGCGTCAACAGTTAGCTTTGGATGAGCAGTTAGCCTCACAGGGACGTACAGGTTTACGTACAGCACAGTTTGGTGGCTCTCCGGAACAGTTTGCTATGGAAAAAGCTAGGGCTGAAGCTATGAATCAGGCTTCTCTATCATCTATTAATCAAGCGGGTACTGAGCAAGAAAGAGCGTTTGCACAGGCTCAGGCTTATAATCAGATGGGCATAGGCGGTTCTCAAGCACTTCAAGGTCTACAGCAAGGACAGCAAGGATTAGCGTCAGGTATGTTTGGTCTAGGCACACAAGCTGCTGGTTTAGGCACTGGTTTACAGCAAGGTCAGTTAGGTAACATACAGTCTGCTTTAGGTCTACAATACATGCCTGAACAACAACTACTGGCCTCTATGACTCCCGGTATTAGCTTGGCAGACATTGCAGGAGTAGGTCAAAGAGAAGGTGCAGGATTAATGGCTGAAGCCGGTATGTCAGGATTAGAAGCTAACATTGCAGCTAACAAGGCTAAGACTGAAGGACTATCAGGATTGTACAGTGCTATATTAGGTGCTCAAGGACAAGCAGGTGCTGCTGCCGCTAGTGCCGCTGGCGCTGCTGGCGCACCCGCTGGTGGTCAAAACTTTATGGATTGGTTTTTAGGGAGATAGGATATGGCATTAGGTGAGAATTTAGCAGGTTTGTTTAGTAATAATCCTGTAAACAGAGTAGGCCCAACAGGTCAGCCGTTAATAGGCGGTAGTAATACTATGGACTTGTTGACTAGAAGTGCTGGTGGTTTGCTTGGTAGAGAGGTCAGAGGCCGTCCAGAGCAATTAACTGCTGCTCTATCTCAGATAGACCCTAATGACCCACAGAAAATGATTAAGATGTACGGGTTAATAACTGAACTTGGTGAGCCTCCACAACAGATGGCTGCTATGGAGAAAATGAAAGGTATGGCTTTAGAGCAAACAGCTTTAAGGCAAAAAGAACAAACTCTACAAGGCTCTAGGTCTATAACTAACTACATTAACCAGCTAACCACTGAGGAATTATTAAGTAAGGGTTCAAGATCAGCTATATCTGAATTAGAAAGAACTTTTAATTTACCTGCTGGTCAAGGTGCTAGTCTTATAAAAAATGAACTTGAGATAAGAGAGAAAGCTGAAAAAAGCAAAGCAAGTGGGTCTGGTAAAGTGGACACATTTACAGACAAGGAAGGTTTCAGAATATACGCCTCAGGGCCAAATAAAGGTGAGTACGTCCGACAGGAAGCTAGAGATGCGTTTGACGCAAAGGAAGCAACAGAGAGAGCGGGTATTCAGTCCTTTAAGGACGCAGCGATAACCGCTTTAAAAAACAGCACTGTAGCTAACGCCTCTGCTCTTATACCGGGAGTAGAATCAGGAGCAATGAAGCCAGAGGAAGCACTAAAGAGGCTTAGCGTGCCTACTGAGTTAATCAAAGAGGTAAATATTCTTTCTATGGAAGGTGCTCAAGGTAGATCCTCAATTAGACAGGACGTTAACTTACTAGCAGACTATAATACAAACGTACCTCCTGTGGGAACTCCTGCTTCCCAGCTTAAAGTGGCTGAAGAGTATTTTACAGGAGGTGACAAGGCTACTTTAGTTAAGTATGACCTACAGGCTAAAAGAGTAGACACTACTAACTTTAGGCTACCTCCCGGTACGGCTTCTGATGTTGATGTACAGAGAGCAGAAAGCACAGTTCCTCCTATTAACTCTAACCCCGCTATTATCAGAAGTTGGCTACTGGGGCAAATGAAAATTAGAGCACTTATGGCTGCTGAAGCAGAGGCTAAAGCAACATACATGTCAGGGAACGCAGGAAGTTTAGCAGGGTTTAACGAGGGATGGGCTGTTAAGACTGAAACACCATCGCAGATCAACGCTATATACAAGCAGTTTGGTGTACCAGCTACCACAGACTTTGTTAGAAAAGAAATTAACGCACCTGAGGGATTAGACTAATGCCTAGAGCTATAGAGTTAGAAGATGGCACAACCATTAAAAACATTGGTGACAGCAGATCTACACAGGACATAACAGCTTGGCTTATTAAGAATGACTATGCTGTTCCTGAAGACATTGAAAGTAGTATTTATACCATGCCTGAACTAGAAGATTCTGAAAACTTTAGTTCTAGGTTTCTAGCTACAGAGGAAGATCCTGAAACTTATGCGGATTGGGTAAACACTGCTTTTGAAGTAGGGCCAGCATTAGCTGCCGGTAGTTTAGGGGTAGCTAGAGGAGCTAAGATAGCTGCTGAGATGACATCGGCAGTACCTTACCCGCCGGTCAAAGCTGCCGCTACTGTTATAGGAGGTGTTATAGGAGGAGGGATAGCAACTTACCCTCTTGTGTTTGGCGGTAAGATGGCGGGAGAGACTGTAGAGGCTTTAATGGAAGGACGTACAGTAGACCCTAAAGCTGCTCTAAATGCTTCTATTGACGCTGCTCAAACTGATGCTATTGCTTCTGGTGTCTTGGGGCTTGCTTTGCCTGTGGGTGGGAGGCTGTATGCCAAAGGTAAAGAAAAACTAGGCGGTAAGTTTACTTTAAATGATAAACAAATAGAACAAGTAATTGAGTTACAGAAGAATCTTAAAGAGTACGGTTCTAGTTTATTGCCCTCAATGATCCGTCCTAAATCTTGGTCATCTAAGTTTCAGTCAGACCTAGCAGCAGTATCTGAAGTAACTTCTTCTACAGTAGACAACTACTTAGAAGGCTATGAAAAATACATGGGAGATCAGATTAAGAAAATCATAGGTGATTATTCAGCAGCACCGGGTTCCGCTATGGAGCAGGGGCAGGTATTACAGACCCTGGTGAGGCAGACGGATGAGGCGCTGAGTGAACTTGTGTCTCCTATGTACCGTGTTATTAGTGAAACTGGACGTAAGATAGCTGTTGACCCTAGAGAAGCTGGCTTATCTGCTGCTAAGGCTCTTAGAAACCAGCGTAGGTCACAGACTGTTAACAATAAAGGAGAGACAGTTTTCAGAGCTAAGTTTTTAAGTGATGGTGAAAGAGCAGCTACTGAATACTTAGAGACTTTACCAAACAACTTAAACTTCTGGGAAGCACACCAGAGATTATCTGCTGTTAAAAAGAAATTATTTAATGTGTCTACTGGCCCTAATGCAGACACCGTTGCAGCAGATGCTTGGGGACAAGCAAAGGACATTCTACAGAAGTCTATGGACGATGCTGCTGCTAAACTATCGCCAGAGTTAAAAGAGCAGTACGCTAAAACTACAGCTTTTTATCGTGAAGGTAGCGAGACAGTCAACCGTACATACTTTAAGAAAGCCTTAGAGGAAGAAGAGCCTTCTAAGATAGGTGCTATGTTTACCCAGCCCGGCTTCCAAGTGGGCTTAAATGGCATCAGGGACTTAAAGAAGTTAGCTGCTGAGTACGTTAATAGATTACCTAAAGACTCAGAGTTACGGAAGAAACTAAACGCAGAAGATCCTCTGGAGGCTATCCGTAGAGGCTACTTAGAGAGTGCTCTAAAGATGGCACCGGAAGCAGGGGAGTCTTCACTGGCAGTTTTCAGAAAAAAACTATCTGATCCTAAGTTTAGGGATACCTACGATAACTTGTTTGCTGGTACAGCCACTAAAGGAAAGATAGATACATTACTAGATGAACTAGAGATACTAGAAAGAGTGTCAGGCGGTGGTGGTGGGGCATTCTCCTTAACAGTTAGAAGTGGTGAACTAGCTCCTGTGAGGAATCCTAATCCTTCAAATCTTATTACAGGTTTACTTCCTGGCTTCTTAGCACGTAATGCTATTAAGGCAGAAACAATAGATAACTCTATTTCTTTAATGAAAGCCGTTACTGAGTTTGAAAAGCGTGGTAAACCTATCCCAAAAGAACTTACTGAAAAACTAATTAAGCTAATGACTTTAGGTCAAAGAGTAGGTGTAGGAACAATGGGTTCTTTAGTAGAAGAAAGACCAGTTACTTTAACACCTAGAGCTAGAGCACAGCAGCAAAGAGAGCAGAGACAGCAAGGAATGTTAACAGGACAATAGAAACAAAGGGGGCATTGCGCCCCCAGTTTCCCCTAAGCTACATCAGCAAACTTAACCTTACCTACGTCACCACGCATACCAGCCTTCATGTATGTAGTGGCTCTACCTTCAAAGAAGTTCTGGTGTTCTACGCCTAACACATCATCCAGCCAATTCAAAGGATTATCTTTGACATTGTAGTTAGGCTTTAATCCTAGCTGTAGCAGTCTACGGTCAGCAATGTATCTGATGTACTGCATCATCTCATGCTTAGTCAAGCCTTCAATATCCCCCTGCTCAAACACTAGATCTAGGAACCTGTTCTCTAGTTCCACCATCTCTCTACAGGCCTGATAGATCTCTGCTTTGAAGGCATCGTCCCATATCTCTATGTTCTCTTGTATAAACTCTCTGAACAGTTTAGTCATCGCCTCTACATGGAGTGATTCATCCCTGATACTATAGGTAATGATCTGTCCCATGCCCTTCATCTTACCAAACCTAGGGAAGTTCAGTAGGATAATGAAGCTAGAGAACAACTGCAAGCCTTCAGTGAACCCAGAGTACACAGCAAGTGCCTTAGCTATGCTTCTCTTGTCGCCCTTAGTGACCTTCACAGAGTCTATGTACTCATGCTTGTCTGCCATAGCCTCGTAGTCTGCAAACGCCTTATACTCCACCTCAGGCATTCCTACGGTGTCTAAGAGTAGGCTGTAGGCGTGTTGGTGTATGGACTCCATGTTGTTGAAGGCTCCCATCATCATCCTAGCTTCAGGCTTCTTAAAGATCTTCATGTATCTATCTACATAACCAGAGCTAACGTCTACATCTGATTGTGTAAACAGCCTGAAGATCTGTGTAAGCAGGTTTTTCTCTTGGTCACTCATGGTCTGCCAATCTTTCACATCATTGTGCAGTGGTACATCCTCTGGGAACCAGTGCATTTGATTCTGCTGTGAGTAGTAGTCAAACATCCAAGGGTGATCAAACGGCTTATAATAATCTCTTGTTCCTAGTAGGCTCATGCTACATCTCCTTCTTTAATAAATATACCTTCACTGTTCATGTGACCCTTACGGTCTTTGATGTCATCGTAGGCGATCTCTAGGCACCGCTCTAGGGACGTATCAAACATGACAGCCAGTGTGTTAAGTACTACCAAACAATCGCCTATATCGTCCTCTACGTTACGCTGCTTGGCTATGTTATCCCCTAGCTCACCTATTTCAGACACTAGCTTTGCAAACTGAGCCAGTGGTGTGCTGTTGTTGATGATACCTCTAGACATACTCCAGAGGTTTATCTTGTGTATCAAATCTTCATTCACTAAAGTGTGTCTCCAGTACTATTAGTTTATCTTCTGCATCGGCTATCTTACCTACCAGTTCGTCCATAGTATCTATTAGATTACTATGATCCCCTATGGCTACGGGATTATCAATATACACTTGTAGTTCAGATTTGCGTATATCTATTAGAGAGCTATAGTACCCTTTGAGTGCTCTTATTTTTGAATCTTCCATTGTATCCTTCCTTTAATAACTCTGTATACTTAGTAGTATACTCTTTATACGTCAGTGGTGCAAGTTTTTTTACAGGATCATTCATGTAATTTGCCCACATCTGAGCACAGAAGCCTGCATAAGTAGCTATGTCACTGTCCTGCTCCCTATAATACTCTAGGTAAGCAGGCCATGTAACGTGTTTCTTTAGCTCATCTATGTAAAACTTAGCCCTGTATACTGGGTGGTCATCCTTCACAGCTTAGGCACTCCCCTTCCTCAAGGTTAATTCTTGGTATCTTAATGTTGACATTCTCTGTATTTCTAGCTGCTGTAGAGCGGAGGTAATACATAGATTTGAGTTTGTTAGCTCCTGTCCAATGTACGCTGTTAACATACTCCAGATACTCATCATGTGTCTCCTGTGGTGCTGTAGCTGGTGGTGGGTTAAAGAACAGGTTTACAGACTGTGCCTGACATACATACTTCTGGCGCTGGTACGCATGTTCAATAATCCATATCTGATTAAGTTCAGGCGCTGTCTTAAATACATCTTTCTCATCTTCAGTAAGTCCATCAAGTTCCGCCACAGAGCCTTCAGCCGCCGCAATTGCCTTCCAAGTCTTCTCATTGTTTATCCCTTTAGATTCCAGTAGTTCAGTTAAGTATTTGTTTTGTACCTTGTATGATCCTGTTAGCGTCTTGTGCGTAAATACGTTAGCCCTTGTAGGCTCAATTGAAGGAGACGTTCCACCGCATATAATGCTACTAGAGGCATTAGGAGCAATAGCAAGAAGGTGAGAATTACGCATGCCGCTACCAGCCATATCAGGTGCAACGCCGCGAACACGGCCAAGAAATTTACTTTCTTCACTGGCCCGTTCTTTGATATGTTTAAAAGCTCTGTTATTGAAGGAGGAGGCGTACATACTTTCAAAAGGAATGTTATTACGTTGTAAGTAACTATGAAACCCCATTGCTCCAAGCCCAATTGCGCGTTCTCTATATGCACTATAAGCGGCTTTTCTAAAACCTTCTTTACCTTCTTGTACAGTGAATTCATCATAGGTAGCCCCGTATGGTTTTCTGTTATCTGCATATCTAGTGATACGTCCACAAGCATTTTCAATAAAGTGTTCAATGATGTTGTCTAGCATAGTAACTAGATCAGCAATGAACATAGGGTGTTCCTTCCACTCATCAAAGTACTCTAGGTTAACACTAGACAAACAACAGACTGCTGTACGGTCTTCCCCTGTGGGTAGTGTAATCTCTGAGCATAGGTTACTCTGGCGTATCTTTAGCCCTAGCTCTTTCTGAGACTCAGGCAGTGCCTCATTACACCTGTCTATGTTTACAATGTATGGTTCACCTGTCTCTGCTCTAGTGTGCAGTAGCTGCCACCACAAGTCCCTAGCTGATACAGTCTTAATAGCCTGCTTAGACTTAGGGTCTATGAGTCTCCAGTTATCATCATTCTTTACACGCTTGAGAAAGGCATCACTAATGTTAACACCATTGTGTAGATTAAGACATTTACGGTTAAGATCACCACCAGTGGTCTTTCGCATAGCAATGAACTCTTCAATCTCTGGGTGACTGATGTCCATATACGCTGCATAACTACCTCTTCTTGTAACGCCTTGGTTAAAGGCTAGCATCTGACTGTCTACAACGTGCATGAAAGGAATGCTGCCAGTAGACTGACTACCGTTAGCAGTAGAAACCCCGTTACTTCTAACATCACCCCAATATCCACCCAAGCCTCCACCTCCACTCGCCAGCCATATGTTCTCATCGTAGTGTGCAGAAAGACCGCCACGCGAATCAGGAACATAATTGAGAAAGCAGCTAATAGGTAAACCACGAGTGGTTCCCCCGTTACTAAGTATAGGAGTGCTAAAACCAAACCAGCCCTTGCTAGCGTACTCGTAAAGTCTCTGTGCAAGATCGTAGTCAGTATACTCCTGATACGTTGCACCATAGACTGAGGCTCTTGCAAATGCTTCTTGTGCATGGGTTTCCTCCTGCCATAAATATCTATCTTTAAGTGTCTCTACCGAAAACTTATCTAGATTATCTTCTCTGGCATAGTCAATAGTTATACCTAGGTAATCCTGCTGCCCCATCTTATTTATCATCTAGTGTCTCTTCTTGTTTCAGTAGTGCCAGTAGTCTATTCTCATACCATTGTGCCTTGAGTAGGTCTTTAACAGCGTTGTTCTTGTCCCTACACCGCCACCTGTACTTGAATGAGTTACCTCTGAGGTAGCCTATGATCTCCTCTGTGGTCATCATAGACTCCATAGCATCAATACATTCTACGTCCCCCTGTGCAGCGTAGTGTGCAGGGCTGTTAACATCATCGTCACCCCAAGAAGTTTTGAACTTATACCCTTGGCGTGTGTAGCTATCTTTCATCTTTTCCTCTGCTAATTTATAATCTTCTTTTAACAGGTCACTCAACATTTCAGGGTCATCTTTTGTAGGGAATAGCGGGTGCTGGTCTGGCCCATTACGATGCCACTTGTTTAGCTTGCTCCACTCTTCCGGTGTTGCGTCATCAATGCTCTTGTTCATCGTCACTCCAATCGTCCAGTTCTTGTTCTGATAGCTCTTCTTCAAAGATACTAAGCCTGTTAATAAACTTGTCTTCAAACCTGTCTACTATCTCTTCAGCGGTTATATCCAGAAGACTAATTATATCATCTATATCATACCTAGTCAACACCCGTTCCTTAATTTCATCCATCGTTAATGACATGATCTGCATACTCATCTAGTGTGTAAAAGTCAAACCCTTCCTTGGCACACCACTGCCCCATAGTGATCTTAGAACCCTTCCTGACTTTCTTGTTAGGGTCAGACAGCACAAACACTAGCTTTGTAGGTGTTAGCATGTCACGGATAGCAGTGTACTTCTGTGTGTCCCCTGATCTAAAGAACCCTTTAGTCTCTATCACATCTCCGGTCTTCTTGTCCACAAAGTCTGGCTTGTATTTCCTATGGGTCACATAGGGTATATCATAAGGCTCATATAAGAATCTACCCTTAGGCATTAACTCAGCGAACTTCTTCTCTAGTCCAGACCTATAGATGTTCTTAGAAAATCTCTTGGACTTTAGGCTCATTTACCACCTCCGTTAAATACCTTGGGCCACCGTAGTACTTGAAAGTACGCAGTTCTGGAAAGCATGAACGCTTGAACTGACAGTAGGAACAGCCTACGTTTAATTTCATATTTCCACTTTTGCCATCCGCCACCCTTTCGTTGCAGAAATCTGGCGCTTCCTCCAACTCCACGATCTTTTTTACATGGCGTATCCTCTCAGCTATATCACCACTGATAGCGGAGTACACTGGTGCCTGTGTGTCCTCTAGGTCATACTGTAGCCACGCTAGGTAGCCGTTCTGCTTGTCCATAGCCAGCCAGCCTACCTTAGTCTCACCCTCAGAGTACGCATAGGCCTTGATCTGATCCACATACCCAAAGGGATCATCATAGGCTAGTGTAGCGTCCTTGAACTTCTTGAACGCATAGGTACTGGTGGACTTGATGTCGGTTACAATGCCGTCAATCTTGCAGTCCATGTGACCTATAATGCCTTCTACCTCACACACCTTCTGCTCATCAGTCACAGAGTGTCCTGACATACGTGTTAAGAACAGTAGCATTTCCTCAATCAAATGTCCGTACATAAATTTAACATACGTTGGCCCTTGTATCTCCTCCACTGGGCCTTGGTTATTATAGTTATTCCATAGGTATCTATCGTCCTTACCTATGTTGGACAGGCGTAGCTTCCTGTCATCAAAAGAATCTCTAGGAGAGAATTCCTTACGCATTAGATCCTTTACAGCCTCACCGAACTTATCAATCTCTTGTTCAACGTCTACAGCCTCATCAGGCTGCTTGGTTGTCATAAGAGAGTAGATGTCCTCTACCACTGTGTTAACTGTTTTCATTGAAACTCTCGCATAGGTAACTCTAATATAGATGCAGCGACAGGGTGTTGAATACAGAACCACTCGCCTCTACGTTCATGTAACTTCTCTAGTAACTCATGTGCAAACTTCTCAGCCTTGCGCCTGTCATTGGTGTCATACGCTGCTATCAGCTTGTAGTCCCTGTAGGGCGAACTAGTCTGATACTGTCTGAGCCTATCCTCTGCGTCTACAGCCATCCCTATCTTACACCAACTAGGGAACGCTGGGTTAACAACGATGTACACCTGTCCTTCCTTAGAGGACTCATAGTTTGCTAGGGAGCTAAAGGCTGCATCGCCAAAAGACTTATAGCGCCCTGCCTTATATAGAGGATGTGACCTAGATATATACTTGTTATCCACATACATTTCTCTACTATTCCAGCAGGTCTTACACAGGTACTTAGACTGCTTCTTTCGTGCCTCAGTCCAGTTCCCATCTAGAACTAAATCCACATCGCAGTCAATACACTGATTAGTGTGTTTCTGACCAAGTTGTTCCAATTTTGTACTCCCCTGCAAGTTTGCAGTTTAGGTTAAAATGTAGTCCTGCTGCCTCTAGACAAGAGACTGCTAGCCTTCCAAACTTCTCTGCGTCTCTAGTCTTGACTTCGCTCTGAACCTCATCATGGATATTACCTACAATCTTGTAGTCTAGTCCCCATAGTATACCATAGTTATCTAGAGTAATCAAGGCCTGTTTCATAACAATTGCACCGGCACTCTGTAGTAGCGTGTTAAGTGCTGCGTGTTCAGAGCGTATAGTCAGCCTGCGTCCGTCAAGTCCTCTAACCCATCCTTGAGCAGCCTCGCTTGCCACTCTAGTTTTAAGATCTGCGAATGCTGGGAGATTAGACATGAAGCGTTTTTTAAGTCTTTCTCCAGTTGCTCTAGATCCCCCAGCCACACTCCCAAGCTTTGCATCTCCTGCCCCGTACAAGAGGGCATAGATGAAAGTCTTTGCCTGATCTCTTGATTCAAGTCCTGCAAGTTTTTGATTAGCGGTGTGTATGTCTCCATTAATGACTTCATTGGTGTATTCCTCATCATTCATGTAGTGTGCAAGCATACGCAACTCTAGTCCACTAGC
>Ga0302114_10000955_pt1 | contig 19555 bp, 29 predicted proteins | sample AG5_Surface_MG_FD_203107 | JGI IMG/M metagenome (GOLD analysis project Ga0302114, IMG submission 203107) | Marine microbial communities from Western Arctic Ocean, Canada - AG5_Surface | ecosystem: Environmental > Aquatic > Marine > Oceanic | place: Canada: Western Arctic Ocean | collected...
GTATGCGGAATTCTTTTGACACTGGTTGGATTTTTGCTCTTCGTTAAATTTAAGAGTGCAAAGAGGAAGATGCTTGCCAAAGGGTTCAAGGGGGGGAAGGGGGGGAGGGGGGTGCATGGGAGTGGGAATGTTTAAAAGAAGATGTTTTATATTTAGATGTGCTAAATAACAAAAAACTAAACTAGCACTGCAGAATAGGAATGTATGTACAGGTAAAAACGCTAAAAAAATGAGATGAAGCTCGAGCTCGATGAATCATTTAGGATATATGCCGGGGATTTTGTATCCTTTCACGCCACCCCAGAATGCTACTAGCGGGAACGCAATGTATTTATTTTAATTTGTATTTTAATTGAGATATTTGTTTTGATTGGATTTATATGGCTGTTGTCAAATTAGAGGAGGAGTTGGGGGAGAATGAAGAGCTCAGTGAGCGATTGATTAATTGTATCATGAAGAAAAGTTCAACTTGGGTCAGGCATGAGGTACGAGAGTATCTGTCCACCGATCGCATACCCCAGAGACATGTTATGGTTGAGGTCGTAGAGGATTCTAATGGCCAAATGTTCTCCATCTGGGTGCTCTACATTGCTCTGCTCTCCCAGCTCGGCATTGTCGTGGGGAGAGACTGTGAGGCGGAGGAACTGGCAGACGGTGTTGTAGGTGTCGTAGATCTCGCGGTACTTGGCGGGGAGGGATTGGAGGAGGAGGGTGGGGAAGGGGGTGGAGGTGATGTACGAGGGCTCTAACGAAAGGATTGACAAAATCTCTTGGCACGCATCGAATTCGGGGTCTTGTGCCCACTCGAGGGCTGTTTCAGAGTGTTCTGGGTCCTCAGCGGAGAGGGAAAGTGGGTGTCGATGGATCATTCGAAGAGCAAGAAACACGAGGGTTTCGCTGTATGTCTGGCTATTTTTAGCAACCTCTCGAAGAAGTTCAGAATTCATGTATTTGAGCACTTCACGCACCAACTCGTCATCGTGCTCATTGATGAACTTGTGGCAGTCTGCATACGATCGATTATAGATCCCCACAACCATCTCACCCCTCCAATCAGCCACTGGTGCGAAAATGCGGTATAGCATCTCCAAACCCAACGAATGAACTTCCTCTCCCTGGAGAGTGAGGGAGAGCAAGTCTTTGATTTTAGCACAGGCTCCACTCCTTAGGGCGATGTCGTGGGGAGTTTCGCCTTTATTGTCTCGTGTGGTGAGGGCCTCGTCATTGTACCAAATCGACATCACACCCACACTTGCAAGAATATGTGTGTGTGTCTGAGCTTTCTCTGCCATCCAATGAGCTGGCAGTCGTCCATGCTCATCTCTCTCCTAATACTTTCTCCCGAGCAAATCTACGTCGGGATCACCCATCGCACTTTCTACCGCGGGCCAATCACGCTTCTTGAGCCACTCGTGGTGCTCATTGGAAGGCATAAAGATATGCTCGTGAAAAGATTTCAAAAAAGAAGGGATTTCGTTGGGGTAGTTGCTTGCTGGGGCAAAAAGTTAGGAGAACTGGGTTAGAATGGTGTGCGGGAGGATGGCGTTGGGGGTGTTATTACCTGTGGGACGAATTGCAAAATTAAGAACCCCAAGGTGCCAAGTGCCGAACTCCTTTTATCCCATAAAAATTCCAACAATGGGCATCGATCAAGACCTCAATGATGTTGCCAGGAACACGAATGACACTAACAAACTTCGACAACTTGTTGCCAAAGGGGCGAACTTGCGGTCAACAAATGGCGCACCTTGGAACCATACTCCACTGCACCAAGCGTGTTACCACGGTAGGTTAGAGCAGGCCAGAACCCTCCTTGAGCTCGGAGCTGGCATGAATATCGAGAATATGCCTTCAAATGATTGTGGTCGCGGGGGCAATGGCAAACCAATTGATCTTGCCAGGGGGGGGGGGCACCAAGCTATTGTGGCACTTTTGGAGGGTGCTGCTCCGCAAGCCACCCCGAACCCCAACGCTCCAGAATCGTTTACCTTCACCGGTTTCGTCGGATACAACGCCAGGTTTAATGGATTGTATATGTGGAACCAAGGTGGCGAGATGCAGAGCGAGAAACCTGTATACAGTCACATCACTCAAGAGGGTGTCGGTGCAGGTCACGACTGGTGCAGGCTGTGGTTCCATTCCGGTTTCTGGCGAATCGGCCATTTTTCGGTGAGTTTAAGTGTTGAGTTGAGTTGAGTTTGTTTGAGTTGAGTTGAGTTGAGTTGAGAGGAAGAAGCTTACTTACACAATGAAAGTGGGTTCACGGCGACCCAACAAGATGCTGCAGTTACAACGTGGCGGATGCAAATGGCGCGCCAACTAGTGAGTGGTGGGAGTTTAAAGGGGAGGGATCTAACAAAGATCACGGCAAAGCCACTCCTCAAAATCGTGGAAATTTTAAACGAATGGGGGGCAACCCAACTCTTGGCGGCGTGATGCTTCCCGACGAAGCAGGTGATGATAATTGGTCAGGAACGATAGAATTTGTGGGACTCTTCAAGGATTCCGGAGACAGAGCAATGCCAATCAAAATCAACGTCAACCCATCGAATGCTGGCCAGATGGCCAACGCAACGAAGCAACTGATCAACGAGTTGAAAGGCAAGGGTGGTGGAAGTGGCGTGGTCGCTTTTCAGTCCTATAACCAGTGCCACTGGAGCTCTGACCCAAACGATCGTGGCTACGAAAAGCACGGGAGAATATCTGGCCAACCTTGCAAATCGTCCTGGTCAAAACGCACCCACACAAATGAGAATATAGCGGTCCCACCCCTTCAAGGAACGATCAACATTCTAGGCGGGTGAGCGAGCGAAGCGAGAATACGAGCAAAAACTGAACTAACATTATTCCACTCTCAAGTGATTGGCAGAATGCAGTTTACCGCGTGCATTTGACTAGAAATGCGGTGGCAGTTGCAAGTCCAGTGGGGAAAGTTGACCCCACCACCAAAGGTCCAGAAAAAGTTGACGCCATCCAAGGAGGTCCAGCTATTGTTGCCTCTGCTGTTGTTGCCTCTGCTGTTGTTGGTGGTGGTGGCGGTGGTGGCGGTGGTGGCGCTAGAAAAGGCCAATTTTGCAGCAATTGCGGCAAGAAGAACGAAGCAGAAAGTGCAAATTTCTGCGGGTATTGCGGATCACGCATGTGAAAATAATATTATAATACGGATGACCCATTACAAGAATAACAATTTTTTATTTTCATTTCGATAAATCTACTCTTGTTAGCATTTATAGGATTTGTATTGCCCACCCTCCCTCCCACCCCTAAGTTACGTTCAGAGCCTCCTCCAACTTGCTGAAGGCCTGCTTTTGTAACACCTGCGTCCGCTTCAATTGTTGAATCAGTTGCAATTCTGTTTTTTCCATCTTCACCACTTCCTTCTCTCTCTTCTTGATCTGTTGCTGCTCCTCCATGACCTTCTTGTTGTAAACTTTCCTGTTGTCGCTGACTTTCTTCCTATTCTCGGCTTCCTGCTTGGCCTTCAAGGCATCCGCCTTTGCCTTAATTTCACTCCTTTTTCTTCTGTTGCCCGAAATTTCCACGTTCCTCTGCTGCTGTAAATCCTTTCTCAGCACCTGTTTCTCCTTCCTCAGCTCTGCCACGCCCTCGATCTTCTTCTGCATCTCCTGTTCCACCTTCATGACCCTGTTCCTCCTCGCCTTCTCCTCCTGCATTGTCCGCTCCTCTATTGCCTTCTTCTGCGCGGTTCCGGCTTTCCGGCTGCTGGCTACCCGCTCCTGCGTTTTTCGCTCATTCTCCTCTCTCATGGAAAGAATCTCCTCCGCCCGTTTCTTTGTTTGCTGAATTTTTTTCCAAGCGCGCTCTTCTTCCTTTCGAAGAAGTGCAATCCGGTTTGCGAGAAGTTGGGAGTCATGGTCTGCTTGTTTTTTTCTGTTGGTGGTTTGGTTGGTGTAATGGGTGAGCGACAAGGGGTAGAGAAGAGTGAGTGAGCGGTGTTAAAATGTGAAAGATGTGGAGGTCGAGGTCACTTGGAACTACACATTTACAATAACAAACCTGTGACGAGTCGAGAGCAATGTTGTTGTCTCTTCAGTATCTGAAGTCGCTGGACCAAGTTCATGATCGGACATGATGCGCGCCAGTAATTTGTTCCAGTATCAGGAGTGGAACGGCGTACTAATTAACGACAAAAAAAAGTTTACAAAAAAAAAAAAATCTAAAAAATAAACACTATTCCTAACGCTAAAACCCCTATACGAACCAAAAAAATCTCTCACCAGCTCCTCCCAAGCACACTAAACATCATAACAGCAATTTCAATATTCCAATGGCAGCCTTAAACTCGACAACTCCATCAACTGCTAATGACAATAATGACATCACATCCGACCCCATTGGCTCGCTTGCCGTGAAGAACGGGAAAGCGGTTCAGGGCTGTGTAGAGCTGTTCCTCGCGGGGAAATCAATTAACCACCTTCACGGCTTCTCCCGTTTCGTGAACCTGGACACTCTCTTCCTGAATGACAATAGGCTGACCCACTTGAACAACCTTGACTCCCTCTCTCGATTGAAGCGGCTCTACGCTCACAACAACCAGATCACCACCCTCAAGGGCAGCCTGCTCGCTTTTACCTTCATAGACACCTTAACTCTCTTCAACAACAAGCTCCAAGATTTGCACGCTTGCCTGTCAATTTTGAGTCAACTGCGACACCTGGAAGAACTGGACATGCACAATAATCCGCTATCGGAAGAAACGAATTATCGAATGCACGTGATCAAGCAGCTGCCCTGGTTAAAAGTGTTAGATAGGCACATAGTCACGGATGACGAACGGTTGGCTGCAAGTCAAATTAAAACATTGTACGAATCACTGGAGGAGGAGGATAAACCAAAACGCACGGGGATGAAGAGGAAAGCGAGCGCGAGCGCAATTCAAGCTGAGAGGTTGGTTAGCGAGGCGGTAGGCAATATAGCAGTAATAGTGAAAACGAAGCGGATCTTGCTGAAAGATCACTTTATGGAGGTAAGCGAAAATTTACTGGCGATGTACCAAAAAAAAAACTAAAACTAATAATTCACTCAGGAGGACCCTAGGAACGAGTGGGTCATACTCGAGGATGTGTTCAGCAAATATCTGCAGCTGTACCAGCTAGACAGCATTGTTGAAAACGTCGGGAGGGAGGAGAACATGAACACGTATGATTTGCTCCTGAAAAAGTACAAAGGACTTGTCCCAATGAGATCCATGACTCTTGGCCGTGACGCGACGATTACTATGGGCAACACGAGATTCATTGACTACGTCAAGTTCTGCCGGGACATTGAGCCGTCTCACAATTCCCGCGACCTTGACAACATGCAGCGGCTGAGAGAGTCTGCGCGGGAAATGAGGTGAGCGAGCGAAGCGAGCGATCTTTGTGGAATTTCGAGAGCCACTACTAAACTAACGTTATTCCACTCAATTGCCTTCGTTTTGCTTCACTCGCCCCCCCCTTGCTCCGTTAAAAATGCACCTCGCTTCGCTTGGTGCAGGCTCGGCCCAACTGTCGACGACAAAATTCCTCTCTCTGACACGGTAAAAAAGTTGCAGAGCAGGTGAGCGAGCGAGCCTTTTTGGACGACGAGCATACTCGCGATGAAGTGCGCGAAATGGCTACAAGCATAATGGCTACATCCACTACTAAGCTAACCCACCCAATTCGTTTGGCGCCTTCTTCGCTCGGCGCAGCGTGAAGCTGTACGAAAGTGAGCTGCAGAAGAAAGCGCAAGAGGAGCGCAGAGCCATGATCAAGCTAAGCGAGGACCAACTCAGGTCTCAGCGAAACGCCAAGGTTCCAATGGCCAAAAGCGAGAAGGTAAGTGAGCGAAGCGAGCGAGCCTTGAGGAAGACGAGAATACTCGCGATGGATCTCGCGAAATGGCTGCAGACGGCTACATCCATTGCTAAACTAACCCCTCAATTCGTTTGGCTCGCTTGGCTCGCTTGGCTCGCTCGTGCAGGATTTCGTCACTCCGGAGTCCGCGTTGGACCCTTGGGAAATCAAGGAGTTGCGATTTTTAGTGATTGCTAGCAGCAGCTACGATAAAAAGGCCAACACTGTGAAGCTGGCGGACTTGAGGAAAACGCTGGACGAAATGATCCTGTGCGGGCGAATGTTCACCACCGAGAAGCTGGAGGAATTCATCGAACTGGAGCAGAAGGAGAAGGACGCGCTGGCAGAGTTTGCCGATGTGGATCCGGAGGACTCCGGGGTAAACGTGGTGGAGGAGAAGGAGCCGATAAGCCGGTTCTTTCTCAGGTGAGCGAGCGAAGCGAGCGAGCCTTGATGAAGACGAGCATACTCGCGATGAAGTGCGCGAAATGGCTACAGATATAATGTCTACATCCACTACTAAGCTAACCCACCCAATTTGTTTGGCTCACTCGTTTTGCTCGTGCTTCATTAAAAATGCGCCTCGTTTCGCTCGGCGCAGCCTCGAAAGTGAAACCGCCGACAAGGACAAAAATGTGCCTGTCGAAATTTTCATGGCGGGCATCCAATTCGGCCTCGAGGACGGAACCATCCCCCCGCCGGCGTGGAGGGGGGTGACGACGGCGGAGGCAATCCACAAGAGAGACGCCCTGTTCAAGGAGGCAGAAAAATTGAATAAGCGAGTGATGCTGCTGGGGGACAGCGATCCAAAGATGATGATGGAAAATATTAAGCTGATCAAGGAAATGACCCACCGAGCTAACAAACTGGACAAGATCGCCTCGGGGGAGTTGGAGCACAAGTACAATAGGCTGAAAGGGGCGAAAATCTTCGTTAGGGGTGACAGCTATCTTGTCAAAACCTTGCATGAGGTCAAGGGGAAGGACGACGAAGACATTAGTGATGACGAGGAGGAGCCAGTGAGCAAGGATTTGCTGCAGGAGGAAAAGGACAGGGTGATGGCCGAGAGGAAGAAAATGAAGGAGCAGACCATATTGTTGAAGAAGAAGTTTGGTTTAAAGGAGGACAAGCAGGAGCAGTTCAGGAAGAGCTTGCATACTCGAAGGAATAAGAGTTTCCTACAAAACTCCCTGATGTTGGGCAAGAGCACGAGCTCCTATTGAATTGGGGGGAGTGGTGATGGAACCATGTAAAAAAAAGATTTTTTTGGCTTTTTTTCAAGAAAAATATTGTGTTTTACTTTTCACAAGCTGATTGGCAAGTTTTTTCTTAAGATATACGCATCATGAAGTTTGCCCTTACGTGCATCACTCTTCTGGCAACTGCTGATGCCTGCTCAAACATCCTGGTAACTCCAGGAGCGGCGACTGATCACAGTTCCATGATTGCCTACAATGCTGATTCAGCTAACCTTTATGGGAGCCTCTATCACTACCCTGCGGCTAAGAACCCGGATCACGCTATTCGCGACGTGTACGAGTGGGACACGGGGAAATATTTGGGCTCTATCCCTGAGTCACCCACAACTTATAATGTTGTTGGGAATGTTAATGAAGGTGAGTGAGCAAAAGACTCGAGCGATGGATCTCGCGAAATGGCTGCAGACGGCTACATAAACTACTGAACTAACCCACGTTTTGCTCGCTTATTCGCTCGTGCTTCAGTTGGTCTAACTATTGGAGAGACTACCTATGGAGGGATTGAATCCCTGTGCTCGCAGCCAGGAGCTATCATTGACTATGGGTCTCTCATTTATCTGACACTTCAGCGTGCGTCCACGGCCCGTGAGGCTGTGAAGACCATGGACTTCCTCATGCAGGAATACGGATATTACAGTGAGGGAGAGTCTTTCTCCATCGCCGACAAGGACGAGGTTTGGATCATGGAGGTTATAGGCAAGGGTGTGAACCAGAAAGGAAGCGTTTGGGTTGCCCGAAAGATACCAGATGGCATGGTGGCTGCGCACGCCAACCAGGCGAGAATCACTCAGTTCCCCAAAGACGAGCCTGAGAACACTCTGTTCGCCAAGGACGTAATCTCATTTGCTCGCGCCTATGGCTTGTTCGAAGGGAACGACGACGAATTTTCGTTCTCCGACACTTACGACCCCCTCACTTTTGAGGGTGCGAGGTTCTGCGAGGCGAGGGTTTGGTCGTTTTACGGAAATCTCCTTGGACCTGAGTTCCAGGATCAGTTCATTGATTATGCGAGTGGCCACAACCTTACCAATAGGATGCCCTTGTTCATCACCCCGCCGGCCCAGCTCTCCCTCTCGGACGTGTTCGAACACATGCGCAATCACTTTGAGGATACCGATTTGGATTTTAGGAGCGATGTTGGTGCGGGAAGGTAAGCGAGCGAGTGAGCCACCCACATCCACTACTGAACTAACCTTTGCGCAGGTACGAGGTGCCATACCGCCACCGCCCTTTGGGCTGGTCTGTTGAATCAGAGCCCAACAAGACCTACGTGAACGAGCGTGCGATCGGCACCCAGCAAACCGGGTGGAACTACGTCGCTCAGATTCGCCCGTCTATGCCAACTCCTCTTCAGAGTTTGCTGTGGTTCGGTGTTGATGACAGCGCGACGACTGTCAGGTTTCCGATTTACGGTGCCGCTAGAAAGCTCCCAGCTTCGTTCGCCGGGAAAGGGCCTCAAGATGGAGTTGTTCAGCCCATGATGAACTTTGACTTGAAAAAAGCCTTCTATGTCTTCAACTTGGCGAGCAACTGGGCCTACCAGCGGTGGAGCGACGTTTACCCGGTTATGCACAAAAAAATTATTGAGATTGAGAGCGAACTGATCTCAAAGGCAAAAACGATGGATGCCAACGCGATGTTGGCGTTCAGTGAGAGCCAGGAGAAGGGATTAGAAATGATCAGCGAGTTTGGAGTCAAGGTTGGAGATGAGCTAACGGAAAGGTGGATGGGATTCTTCGGCGAGCTGCTCGTTCGCTTCAGGGACGGGTACGACATCACCCAGAACTTGGAAGACTCAGCGTGCGGTTGCGATGTTGGTGGCAACGGTTACAGCAAGAACACCTACGAGAGAATTGTTGCTGAAACTGGAGATCATTATGAAAATGTCGGAGGAGGGGGTGGCGAGCATTTGACGGATGTGAAGGTGGAGCACAAGGGGAAGAACAAGTTGTCGCTGCGAGCTTTGAATTGAACACATATTTGGCAAATTTCAGAAACTATCTCTACTTGAAATTATTAGTCGCGAACGAACTAGATGACCCCCGCATTGTTGAGGGTTGCTCGTAACTCGTTCGACATGGACTTCCCACCATTTCTGAAAGCCAAGATCTGACGATCGTCAATCTTACACGATTCGCCTGTCGAGATGGTCACAACGTCTCCGCCAGACTCGCGGATAAAGAGATTCCCCGCACTCACATCCCAGGAACTTAGGTCATATTCCCAATATGCGTCAAAACGCGCGATGCCGACGTAGGCGAGCATCAGGGCGGCTGAGCCTGTCATCCGGAGCGAGCTTACTTTGTCCATTAGGACCGAGGAGCCCTTCCTGCTCATTTCTAACGATTCTTTAGCTGGGGGGCTCCCCATTGCAACTAATGATTGGCTCAACACGAGTGTAGCCTGGTCTAGCTTCTGGGTGACTTTGACATCGTTCAAAAACGCACCTTTGCCTGTGGAGGCGTGGAAGAGCTCTTTTTTGTACGGATCGAATATTGCACCAGCAACCACTTCGCGCGTTTTGAGGTGAACGCAAGCGATGGAGGGTGCTGAATGCTCTAAAGAGTGGAGAAAATTTGTCGTACCGTCGAGAGGGTCAACTATCCACCCATACTCTGCATTGTCGTGATCGAGGGTGAGAAATTTGTCGAGGGCAACTGCAGAGCAAGCTGCCCCGGGCTCAACGTCTTCCTCCGAAAGTATGGGATGAGCAGGAAAGGTTGCGAGAATCGTTTCCTTGATCACACGTTCAGCATTCAGGTCGGTTTGCGTCAAGACATCACGCGAGTTGAGCTTTGTTTGCTTGAGGGCCGGTGTTGAGGCTGCAATGAGCACGCCAGCGGCAATTGCTGCCTGCTTTGCCACAGTAAGAAGCTGTGGAGAGTGAATCGTCAATGTTTGAACCCAAACGACATTGAAAAGCAGGACACCGAAGAAGAGGTTTCTCATCAATTTTCTGCCACGGAAGGAAGGAGGGAGAGAAAGGAGAGAGACCTTTATTTGCAATTTGGTTGATCTTTGGTGTTTTGGAGGTTTTCCATTTATCTCTCCTCTCCCCCCACACTACAATTTTAACTATAAAACCTCTATCTGACCCTTCTATGCTATAAGCACTTTTCACTTCACCACACACTCTTCAAGATGAGGGTGTTTCTTCTGCTGTTTTTAGCTCATTTCGTAGTCATCCTCCTTGCCGGCCGTTCACCAGACCCATTCTCTGTCCTTGGTATGACCAAACATAATTCTGACCAAGAAATCAAGCAGGCTTTCAGAGCAAAAGCTCTAAAAATCCATCCGGACAAGGGTCCTCGAGAGGAGCGTGAATCCCGAGAAGCTGAGTTCAAGACACTTCAGTCATCATACGAGAAAATAAAAGACGCTGGTGCTCGTCATCGTTTCCAGCTTAGCATTACGCAACAACAGCAACAGCAACAGCAGAATCCTCTTTTTTTCACGGGCTCCATCTTCTCACAATTCCACCCCCACCAGTCCTACAACAATAACTTTGCGTTCCAATTCCATCCTCATCCTTCGACAAACGCACGCACGCCTTTTAAGCAGCGCAGCCACATCAGAAAGCATCTCAAGGTTTCCCTTACAGATCTTTTTAACGGTTGCGAGAAGGTGGTTTTCGTAGAACCAACGCTCTTGAGTCGCTATTCATCTGCGTTGCGGGGTGGTTCATTATCGGAAATTTCACTTGATGGTCTGTTGAAGCTTTTCCCAATATTCCCGGCGATTTTCCTGAATGCGCTCAAATCAAAGAAATCTATTTTCTCCTCAGCCAAGTTCCCCCTCCTCAATGCAGGAATCGCACTTGCGGCCTTTGTTCACAATTACCTGCCACAGCTGCCAACAGCAGGAAGAAAAATCAAAGTAATACTCTCAAAGAATACGAACGTTGGCGATGAAATTTTCTTCAGAGGCGATGACAATTCGCAAATAGATGTGACGATTGTCGTGGACGAACCTAGTCCCTCATCAAGTATGAAGCGGGAAAACAACGATATTATCATCTACAAGAAGGTTGGGCGAAGGCAGCTCCTCCGTGGGAAAACAACAAGTGAGTGTTTTCTCCTTCTCTTAATAATGTCTCAACCCCTTCTCTCTATCTCTTACACACACCGTCACCTCGCCCGCCTCACAGTAAAAACTATCTGCGGCAACAAGAAAGTTGTCAAAATCCCAAGTTCCTCCTCAACAAAGCTCACCACCACCCTCCCTGGTCTCGGCTGGTGGCTTCCCAAAGGATCACGCGAGCGAGGCAAATTGACGGTGGTTTTTATCCGAACGTAAAAGTATTGTTTTCAATTAGATTTTAGTCCTTCTCATTTTCCCCCCCCATACCCACATCACCGCTCGCGTCCATGCTCACCACCCCCCCACCCTTTGCATTGATCAAACTGATTTCGTACAGCATGGTCTCCAATTTGCTAATGCTCTGCTGCAATGGCCCCAGCTTCTTGTAGAGCTTGCTGCTCAAGTTGAGTTCCTCCAGGCTGTTCAAAATGCTCAGATTTGTGGCCAAGCAGTTTGTGATCGCCTCGCTCTCCCTCTTGGTACCATAACTGACTGCCACCCTCCCCACTTCCCCCGTTAAATCGCACAGTCCTCCAATATATTCCTCCACGTTGCACAGCTCCAACTCTCCCATGTCGCAGATCCTGGAGTCTTCCCTGAGCCAAACCGAGAATAGCTGCGCCGAGCAAAACGAGGCGCATTTTTTATTGGAGCAGGGGGGAGGCGAGCGAGCCAAAAAATTGAGAATAATGTTAGTTTAGTAGTGGCTCGTACTCTCGTCTTCATCAAGGTTCGCTCGCTTCGCCCGCTCACCTTGGCCTCCGCGTACTCCTCCATGCCGTTGGAGTAGCTCCCGTACCTCAAGCTCGGCTCCTCTTCGATGACCGGCAGCAACTCTTTGGCGACCGTCTCGCACTCCTTCATCAGCTTGTCGGCCTTTTCAAAATCTCCACGGTGAAGGCTGAAGATCGCCACCTTGGCGGACTTCTGAATCTCCCTCGACCTCTTGATGATCTTCTCTCGCATCTCGTCGTACGTCTCCATCCGGGACTGAATTCCTTCCAGCTCTGGGGTGTTCAGCCGGGAGGACCTGGTGGCTGCGGCTGCTGTGCCATTGTCATGATCATCATCATCATCATCGGTCCGGTCCGTCACGCTCAGCTCATACAAGATGTTCTCCAAACGCTTAACAGCGTACTTTACTCCGTCGTACTTGCGCCTCAAGGGCCCGTTCTTGAAGTCAAACTTCAGCAGATTGTACAAAATCTCGTCGGTCAAATCGCGGGCAATTCGAACGGAGTTGGCGTCACGCTCGATTGCCCTGCCCTGAGAATACCGAGCGAGATCGTGGCAAAATTGCATGCAACCGCCCATGTACTCCTCGTCAGAGTAACCAGGGCAGTCGGAAAGCTGAAGCAGGTTGCCCTTCTCGAGAAATTGGAGGAACGCGCGAATGCGAACCACCTCCTCTAGCTTCCTGTCGAACCCAGATCCTTGTCTGTCGATTTTTAGGTTGTTGGATGGGGATGGGGTGGCTTTTGACTTGGCTTCGTCAGCCAGACTCAGCAGGTTGCTGAGCTCCGCGTCAAACACAGGCCGGTCCGAGGCAAGCAAGCCGCGCTCCATGTTGAAGCGGACGGTTTGAAGAGAATTGGACAAGCGTTTGGAGAGATCCTTGTTGACCTCCTTCTTGGCATCATCAGCATCAACCTTGGTGTTCCACTGACTCGAGAAGTTCGTCAGGGCCGATTCAGAAGAGATTGTTGGGATGAAAGAAAAAGGTGCTGATGGCATCAGTCCGGGAGAGGAGGTGGATGTCGAGAAAGGGGATGCGGAAACTTGGTCTATGGAACGTTTCATGGTTGAGGTTGATATTATAAACAACGAACGGGTGACTCTTTGCATATCACCTCTTTTGTGCTCCTCTTTTTTATGGCTCAAAATATGTTTTAAATATGTTGCAGGCGAGAATCTCGCGCATTGCGCTGCCACTTCGAGCATCGCCACTTCGAGCATCGCCACTTCGAGCATCGAAGCGATCCTCCTCCACGCTCACCATCGGCGATTTGAGCTATGACATAAATAAGAATGGAAAACCCAGGAGCCCACCTCCTGCTCTCTACCTCGCCAAATATCTCAACACCACCGGGAATGACATTGCACTCTCTCGGCTTCAGTGGATGGCGCAGAAGGATATCATGCAGCAGGACATGTTCCTGCTTGGTCCGCCGGGAGTTTCCAGGCGTAATCTTGTGATGGCTTATGGTGAGATGACGAACCGTGACGTTCACGTCGTGTCAATTTCCCAGGACACAACTGAATCTGATCTTAAACAGAGAAGAGAGCTTGTCAATAATTCTGCCATTTACAACAACCAAGCTCCGGTCACAGCGGCTCTCAACGGTTCCCTCCTCCTCCTAGACAACGTCCAAAATGCGGAGCGTAACATTTTACCCGTTCTCAACAATCTCTTGGAGAACCGTGAGTTGAATTTGGAGGACAACACGATGCTGGTATCCCACTCGAGGTACAAAAACCTCCTAGAGGGTGGAGCAGACGTATCCTTCCTGCGACCCACTCATCCCGATTTCAGAATTATCGCCACCGGGGTGCCGGTGCCCCCCTACCCAGGCAACACGCTTGACCCCCCCCTCCGTTCTCGGTTCCAAGCGATGCGCGTCAATTCAATCGACGCAGTCTCAATGTACAACAACCTTGTTGAAATAGAGGTGAGTGAGTGAGTGAGTGAGTGAATGAATGAGCGAGTGAGCGAGCGAGCCTTGTGGAAGACGGACTTGATGGACGCAGCTTCGCTCGCCACACAATAACTCGTGCTTCACTAAAAATGCGCCTCGCTTCGCTCGGCGCGCGCAGCAAATCGACCCAACCATTGCCAAACCGCTCTGTAACCTGTACGGTGGGCTCCTCCAAGCTGGAGAGAGCACCGACGTAAACACAAACGTCAACAAGAAATTCGTTCGAATGACGTTTCCTTCGACCTCAATCCCGAATGCGGCCAAAATGCTCTCCACTTTCCCGGGCCTCAACAAGAGCCAAAACGTCTTGTCGAATTACTTGTACTTCCTTAACGAGGATTTTCCGAGTGGTGGTTTGAGCGAGAGCGCCAAGAAGACTCTTGCGAGCTTTCAAGTGGCGAAGGAGAAGTTAGATTTGAGCCGCGTGCTTGGAAGTGGTGAGAGGGGAGGAGGAGGGGGGGGAGGGGGGATAATAATAACGAGTGCACAATTGTGACCCACGGCAACACGGCCGCAATCACATTCAAGACTGACGGCGATAACGTGACAGTGGAAAATGTGCAGTGCGGCTCCCGTCCCCGGCCCAACACCAACACCAAAACCATACACGAAAACCAAACACACCCTCTCTTAATAAAAATGCTACAGCACGTGGCCGTGACGAACTCCGACCTTTTACTAATCTCCAACAAGGGGGAGGGGAAAACGAGGTTGGCAAAGGCTTTTGCGACAGCCCTGAGCTACGAAACCGAGGTAGTCAATTTGTACAAGGACATTTCGTCCCGGGACCTTGTTGTCATGCGCAAGCTCGACACCAACAAGGAGGATGCCAGCACCACCGCTTGGCAGTACTCGCCCCTTATCGATGCTGCCGTGAGCGGAAAGGTGAGCGAAGCGAAGCGAAGCGAGCGAGCCTTGAGGAAGACGAGAATACGAGCCGAGCCACTACTAAACTAAACAACCCATTCAATTTATTTCGTACCTTCTTCGCTCGGTGCAGGTCTGCATCCTCGACGGGCTTGAAACCATTTCTCCTGATTCTCTCCTCACCCTGCAAAGTCTCCTCACTGACAGAGAGATCCAGCTCCCAAACGGCGAGAAGCTCATCCGCCACGATCGCTACGAATTGATTAAAAACAACGATCCCAACGGCGTCACCAACCTCACCCCCATCCACCCATCATTCCGCGTCATTGGCCTCGGAACGATTGCAAACAACAACAAGTCCAGCTCCACCAAGTTCCTGACAGAGGACGTCGCAACAATGTTCACTCAGTTTTGGTTGAGTTCTCCTAACGACGCGGTGATGCGCAAAATATTTTTGAAGGAATTCGGCAACGGAATTTCGCCAGCCACGTTGGACAAGATTTTGAAATTTAGATCGCTCATCAAAACTACCGACGGGGGGAACTTTGGAACGCTGAGCCTTCGTAATCTACTGCGCGTGGGGCGTAAAATAAATAATACGCATGGCAGTGACGAAGCCCTCGTAGCATCCCTCTCCTCCGTCATGAACGCGAACCTTCTTCCCAAGAACGAGCTTAGCACGCTCAGGCGGTTTTTGGCGGATTCTGGCATAGATATTGAGAGCGTCCGATCCCCAACCCACACCCCCACCATCAACAGCGTTGACGAACTCAACCTCCCCAAGCTAGCCCCCCCTGCAAACCCCCAGCTCGTTCCCTCCCCTAAAAAGTTCTTCGACATTGCCCACCACTTATCTTTCATGGAGAAGCTTCTGACTGACATGTTCGACAACGAGGAGAAGGCAATTCTGCTGATTGGAAATCAAGGAGTTGGGAAAAATATGATCGTTGACCGGCTCCTGCAGCTGTGCAACATGGAGCGAGAGTATATCCAGCTGCACCGGGACAGGTGAGTGAGCGAAGCGAGGCTAGCCTTCTGCAGACAGCTTCATCAACTACTAAACTAACATTATTCTACTCAATCGTTTGGTTCGCTCGTTTCGCTGGTGCTTCATTAAAAATGCGCACAATCTCGCTTCGTTCGGGGCAGCACCGTTGGGCAGTTAACACTAACGCCGAACTTGGTTGACGGGAAGATCGTCTGGGAGGATTCGCCGCTTATAAAGGCGGTCAAAAATGGGCGAGTTTTGATGATCGACGAGGCAGATAAAGCGCCTTTGGACGTCGTTGCGGTTCTGAAATCCCTCATTGAGGACGGCGAGATGCGCCTCGCTGATGGGAGAAGGATTGTGAGTGGTGATGGCGGCGAAAACGAAAACGAAATTGTAATTCACAAAAATTTCAAGGTCATCGTGCTGGCCAATAGGCCTGGGTACCCTTTCCTCGGCAACGACTTCTTCGGGTCCATTGGCGACATCTTTTCCTCTCACGTCATCACAAACCCACCTCTAGAAAGTGAGATCGAATTGCTAACCAATTATGCGCCCAACGTCAAGAAAAAAATGATAATCAAGGTGAGTGAGGGAGGGAGGGAGGGAGTGAGTGAGGGAGGGAGGGAGGAAGGGAGGGAACACGGATTGGAAATTATGTCTTGTTGTGGGTTCCCATTTCTAACGGCTCGGTTACACAGCTCGCCAAGTCGTTCGCGGAGTTGCGCGAGCTGAACAACGACGGGGAAATCAAGTACCCGTACAGCACCCGTGAAGCTGTGGGGGCGGTGCGGCACCTTCAGCAATTCCCGAACGAGGGGATTGAGGGGAGCTTGAAGAACTTGCTGGACTTTGACACTTACGATCCATCCTTGATGGCCAAGTTGCACTCTGTTTTCTTGAACAACGGAATTGTGTTGCCGGACGTTGCAACGATGGTGCGAGGGCAGTGGGGGGTGAAGGGCGGGAGAGGTGAGCGAGCGAGCCTGGACGAAGACGAAGACGAGCATACTTGCGATGGATCCCGAGAAATGGCTACAGACGGCTACACAATCCACTACTGAACTAACCTACTCAACTATTTTTGCTCGCTCGCTGCACTCGTGTTTCGTTGAAAATGCGCCTCGCGTCGCTCGGCGCAGGGGGGAAAGGGGTGGAGGACAGAGGGAGCGGATTGACTCTAAAATACAGAAACAAGGATGGTACCGAAGGCAAAAGTTTCAAGCCGCCTGGCCTGAAGGACCCAAAGTTTGGGCAGTGGGACGATAAGAACGAGGCGCACGTGGGGGGGAGCAACTGGGCCGGAGGGACGGGAGGAAGCAACACAGCGGGCTTGGGGGGGAGAGGAGGGCCTTTTCGGCTGGATCGCGGCCACAAAGTTCACCAGGTGAGTGACGAGGCCAAGGCGGAAGTGTCGGAGGAGAGTCAAAAACTGGCTCGCCAAATGGCGGAAGAGGCTCTGGCAGCCAAGCTCGCCGAAATTGAGATGGGCGAGGGAAAGTTCGCGTTGTACGAGGACCTGGTGGGCCCAATTAGAAGTGACATAGACCATCTGAGAGGGTCGCTGAGCGACGTTGAAGCGAAGAAGCTGGAGCGAGCGTGGCTGAAAGGAGTTGTGAATGGGAACGAAATCGACGACAGTCGGATTGTTGATGCGGCGATTGGGGAGAAGGCTGTATACAAAAAGAGAGGTTTTCCTGATGGAAAGAGCGTCCTGGTGAAACCCAAGAGGATCAGATTTGTGTTTGACTGCAGCGGGAGCATGTACAGGTTCAATGGGCTCGACAATCGGCTCAACAGGAGCTTGGAAGCCGCGGCTCTGATCATGGAGGGTTTCGAGGGAAGCGAGAATCGGTTCGATTATAGGTGAGTGAGAAGCGACTGGTCACAACGCACAAACTAAACTAACAATATATTACAGCATCGTGGGGCACAGCGGGGACGGACCAAAAATTGACCTCGTCAAATTTGGCAAGCACCCTCAGAACGAGAATGAGAGGCTGAAAGTGCTGAGGGGAATCGTAGCGAACACGCAGTACTGCAGGAGTGGGGATTACACGATTGAAGGGATAGAGGAGGCGATCGTCGATTGCAGGGAAGGGGTCGAGGGCGAGGACGAGATGGAGGAGGCCGATGAGTGCATTGTGGTCGCGCTGAGCGATGCAAATATGAAGCGCTACGGGATTACCGTCGACGAGCTGAGCAACGCCATGGTGGATCCTGAGGGGGAGGTCACGACACACTTCATCGCAATTGCGAGCTTAGGACAAGAGGCGGTGGATATTCAGAGTAAATTGGAGCCCGGGCACGCTCACTTTTGCAATAACACGAGTGACATGCCAAAGATCATTCGTGAGTTGATATTGAGCGTGAGTACGTGAAATTTTGAACCAACGACAATTTTGGCCAATTTTCTCGTCTATAAATTGTGTTCCTGCTTAAATCCCGAAAACCCCAACTATCACACTTGCAATTTTAAGAATAGGTTAGTTTCACCTCGCTCGCTCACTCGCTCTCTCACTCGCTCTCTCACTCAATGACTCACCTCCCCAACAAAACGAGCCAGCTCATGTTGAAATATCTAAACGCCGGCATGTTCTTCTCGCCTATGCATTTGCTCATCCACGGACAGTGGTGGTCTAGGCCCGCAATGCAAACTCCGCACGTCGCGCAATGGGCGGTTTCGGGAGGCTGGAATATTGCACAAAGGTCGCAGTATTTGTATTGTCTGTAAAGGTCTTGGTTCTCAACGACTTCGGGGGGCAGTGTCTTCGGCCCCACCACAATTCCAGGGTCCGATAGGCCGCACTTGAGGAGGAAGAAGTTCGTTATAGCCGCTTGGACGTAAACAAATGCTGAGAGGTAGGTGTGCTCCTGGGATTCAAAAACTCCAGCGAAGAAGAAGCTAGCGCCCCAAAGGAAAAAGTGTATGAATATCAGTCCTAAGTAGTGGGGGCCGACCAAACAGAATGAATGGGACCTGAATAGGCCTTTATGCAGGATAGTGGAAGCGCCAACAGCCCTTGTTTGAGAGTCGGCTGTGGATGTTAGTGATGGAGTGGTTTCGTCGTCATCAAAGCCAGATTCTATCTCGAGGGTAGCGTTTCGAATGCTCATTATTGGAAGAGCAACGATCAACGAGGACGAAATGAGTATTTTTTGGAAATTCTAAATCACCAAAACTATCACCGTGCCCAGCTCACAAACTCTAAACTATCAAATAGCTTTGTCCCCTCTTTATAGATTATCAAACATGTCGGCCGAATCACTCCTCGAGATCATATCGCCCCTACTTCAGCAGATCATGAAACTTGCATCTGAAATCGAGTCGTCCTTAAACATCTTGTCTCCCCCCTCTTCCTCCTCCCTCCCCCCTTCCACCTTGCTTCCCCTCCTCCACTCCCTTCCCCAAACGTTTCCTCCCCTAACAATCCACCTCACCAACCTTTCAACCCTAATTACCACCCCAACGATCCCTCCCTCACTTCTTCTCCAAATTTCAGCGTATTACCTCCTCCCCCTGACGGTCTGCCTTCGCGTGAGTGGTACATACAACAACATGGTCGCAAGTCGAGCTTCGGGGGTGGGCGGAAGCTCCGAAACCTCCGAAACCTATTCTGGCGGAAACACGGCTAGAGACGTGGCAAACAGAACCATTGAAGCCTCCGCGCACGCAATTTCAATTTACCTTGCCAGGTCAATAACAGTCACACAGACTGCAAAATCCTACCCCCCCCCCTCCAGTCTCTCGGTCTTTTCAACGGAGTGCATCGTCAAGACGGTGGTGTCTCTCGCGATGGCATTGCCTCCCGGAGGGAAAAAGGAATC
>Ga0302114_10000956_pt1 | contig 19551 bp, 15 predicted proteins | sample AG5_Surface_MG_FD_203107 | JGI IMG/M metagenome (GOLD analysis project Ga0302114, IMG submission 203107) | Marine microbial communities from Western Arctic Ocean, Canada - AG5_Surface | ecosystem: Environmental > Aquatic > Marine > Oceanic | place: Canada: Western Arctic Ocean | collected...
CGCCGCCGAGGGCGTCCGGCACGATGGACGCGACGGAGACGTACACGAACCGCTTGACCCCCGCGGCCTTCGCGGCGTCCACCACGCGGACGTTGTACGCGCCGTTGCCCTCGCGCATGAAGTCGTCATCCCCGGGCTTGAACACTCCGACGCACGAGACGACCGCGTCCGCGCCTCGCATCGTCTCGGTGAGCGACGCGACGCATTCGTCGGAGGAGAGGTCGCATTTGACGCCGCCGGAGGATCCGCCGGATTTGGACACGACGACGACGTCGGCGACGCCCGCGGCGGTGAGCTTGTCGCACACGCGCGAACCGACGAAACCCGATCCGCCGACGACGATCACCTTCATGCCCGACGCGTCACCGCCGGCCATCGCGCGGACGCGGAGGGCGGCGGCGCGGGGCTTAGCCGTCGCGACGCCGCGACGGCGGGTGAGGCGCGACGCGCGGGCGGGCGCGACGAGCGCGGCGGAGACGGCGGCGGTCGACATGGATAGCGCTGCTCGATGACGTGTCAAAGATAATGGCGGGAGTGCCGAGAGAGAGACACTCGAAGTTCGCTAAAAATTGATTGCTTATTCCCGTCCCCGTGTCTATGATGAGAAGCACTCAGCCGACCCTGGGCGTCGTCGCAAGCCTGGCCACCAGATCCACCGTCTCCTCCTCCCCGTTATCATCCCCGACGAAGCACACTAGCCCATCCCCGTACGTCGCCGCCGCAACCGCCGCGAGAAGAGAGTCCTCCGCCTCAATCTCCCCGAAAGAATCCGGTCGAGTGAAAACCGCGTGAATAGTTTCCACCCCCGTCAACAACGCCGACCTCGCGTTGTACACCCTGAACCCGCCGTTCCACCCGCGCCAGTGCTCACTAGACGCGTCTCTGGACGTCACGAGACATTCGTGGTTCCACGAAAAGTCCGCGCGCTCGCGTCCGGACGGCGCGAACCGCCAAGGGAGGTTAAACAGAGAAAAGACCCTCTCCGCGGGCTCGCCGTCGCCCTGAACCACCAGCACCCCGCCCTTGGACACAAACTCCAGCAACGACCTGAGCCACTCCGGGTCCGTCAAGAAATTCGCAGACTCACCCAAGGTATCCGTGCCGGTACCCCCGACGCCGAGGAGAACCGCGGCGCGGTGCGACTCGACGCTGACGTTACGACCGCCGCGCCTGTGCCCGCCGCGGATCTCGACGCCCAGGGATCCCAACGCGGACTTGACCGCGTTGGCGTACGTGTCGTCCTCCTCGTACGTGCCCCACCTGCTCCGGCCGCTCAGCACCAACGCGTTGTTCACGAGCGGCGCCGTGGCTTTGCCAGTGAGGTCCAGCACTTTGGAGTGAGTTGAATTGGAGTCGTCGGCGAAGGATACGCCGGTTCTTTTCGGTGACCAATTTTCGGTGACGGGACCCGCGTTGCTCTGCTGTAGCACGGCTTGGCCAAACTTCTTGAACCCGCCTCCCGTGCCCGTGGATTTACCCCCACCCGCGTTCTCGTTCTTCTTGGAGGACATGAAGGCGCTCAGGGCCTTATCGCGCTTGACGCCCTTCCCCCCCGCGCCCAACATGGCCATGACACCAAACTCTTTCATGTTAACCTTGCCGCCCTTCTTCGCCTGCGTCTTGTTGCGCCACATGCGCGCCATCTCAGCCTGCTTGGACTTCATCGGGGGCGTCGGGGGCGCGCCGGAGGTGATGAACCCGGGCTTTAAGGGTTCCCAGTGCGTCCGCTCGGCGAGCTGCTGCTCCAAAAAGTTTTTACCGACGAGCATCGGTTTCGGTTTCCATCGACCGTCCGATACCCTCGGATCCTCCTCGTCGGATGAGATGTCGTCCCACACCGCCGCCGCCGCCTTCTTACGCTCGCTCATCGGCTTGTTGCTCGTGCCCGTGTCCTTGCCGCCGGCCCAATCGCTGATCGTGCCGCCTTTAGTGCCCTTCTCCGCCGCCGGAGAGGTCTGATTGGAGGGCCCGGACTCGATCCGGAGCCGATCGACAGCCTCGGCCAAAGCCGCCGCCTTCGCGGGATCCGAACCGTCAAGCCCCAACGCCCTCTTCTCCTCCGCGGACATCGTGGAGGTATCGATGCCGATGTTACGCAAATCCGCGTCCGACGGGAGGGACTTTGGCGACTTGGCGGGGGATGATTTGACAACCGCGGCACCCGGGCCGGGAGCCTGTTTCATGCCCATCCCCGCGATGAAGTCGTCGTCAGCCTGCTTCATGCCCATCCCGGCGATGAAACCGTCGTCGAACTGTTTGGGCTCCGGCGCACGAGGCCGGGCATGGTACTCCGACGGTGGCTTCACCATGGACGCCACTTCGTAGTCGTCGAACGGGTCCTCGTACGGGTAAAAGGTGCCGCCGTGCGAGTACTCCCCGTCATCCTCGTAATCATTGTAATCGTCGAAGGGGTAAAACGTGCCGCCGTCGGAATACTCACCGTCGTCCTCGTCGTACCCGTACCCGTCGTCGCCGTCCTGATCGATCGGGTCGCCGTACCGGTCGTACAGGGGCGTGTCGTGCTCCCACTTGGGCCGGTCGGATTGGCGCGAAGACGCCGCGTCTTTGCGAGCGCCGTGTGGCGCCTTCCCGAGCACCTCGGCGATCTTTTTGTCAAGTGGCGTCTCCCCAGACTTGAACGCGTATTGTGACTGGCGGTTGTCGGGCGGGGTGGGCGCGCGGTACCCGTGCCAAGGGCTCGGGTCGATGTCGAAGTGAAGATCGCGTAGTGATTCCGTTCCGGCGAGGCCCCACCGCGTCGCGATCTCCGTCGCCGTCGTCATCGGCTCGCCGATTTTGATCAGCTTGAGGTGGTACGGGTTGTTCGGCACCTGCGCGGCTCGGCACAGCTCGCTCGTGTTCTCGTTGGACCACCAGTCCGGCACCAGACCTTTCTGTTCAGCCTTTTGGAGGAAATCTTTAAGATGCGCCAAAGCCTCGCCGCGAGCTTCGCGTCCCCTTGAAGCCTCCGAGTATCGACCGTATCGCTTGGAGAGGTATAAAAAGCAATCCTCCTCCTTGAGCTTGCACGCGTCCACTAAAACCTGGTACGCCTTCTGCGGAGACGATACGCTGCTGCCGTACCACAGACCGGCGCCGGGGCTCGGCGGGCCGTCGATACCTCCGCCCGGGGAGTCCTTCTTGCTCTTCGGAGCGCCGTCAAAGTCGATGAGCTGCTCCGCGGGTGCACGGCGAGTCTGCTTAGTCGCCGGGGTCACCTCGCTGGACTTGTTCCACTGCGGGTTGGGTTTGGACATCGATTTGAACTTGTTCTCGCTGAACCCGCGGCCGGTGCTCGTGACGTTGTTCCACGCCGGTTTGTGTTTGCCGGACACCGGCCGGACACGTTCCTTGGGCTTACCGGCGGAGGGCAAGTCATCGAACGGATCGTGCTCTTGTTCGCTCGTTCCGTATAGCGACTGTATGGTAATAGGGTGGTAATCGGTCAGTATTTGGGTGGTGATTGGGTATTTGAGTCGTAACGGTAACTGCCAAACACTCACCTGGTAAAAGTTATCCTCGGAGTAGTTGTCGTCGTCGTACGCGCCGGCGAAGTTTTGGTTCGCCGCGGTCGGTCGCATGAAGTGCTTCGCGCGCGGCAGCTTCGGACCGGTGACCGCATCACGTGGGGCCACCTCGCACGAACGACACTTGGGCGCGGACGCGTCCCACTCGCGATCGCTGAATCGAATTTGCTTTCCGAATAAACCGCAAGAAACGCAACGCCGTTTATCGGAATGCTGAATCCTGTTCACCCGTTCCTCCGCGCCCGTGTCGCCCCACCTGTCCACGTAGAGGTACGAACCGAACGCCTTGTTGTGCATGCGGTGGTACGTCTGCGGCGATCGCGCGACTCTCTTTGGCGTCCTCTTGGGCGGCCCGTACATGTCGAGCGAAAAGCCGTACTTGTTGGTAGCTCGGAATACCTTATCCTCCTCCTCGCGGTACAACTCGCCGTGATCATCCGTCGCCGCCAGGTACGAGGGCAACCGGTGGACGTTACCGAAAGCATCGCCCGCGTTGTAGCGGTCCTGCGCCAGCTTCCACTTGCTCCCGTCGTTCAGGCCTTTCGCGCCGTCCCGCGCCTCGATCGCTCGAAGTTCGTGCTCGATGGATCCGCGGTAGCTCAGCTGCCGGCCGCCGGGGCCCACTGGAAGCTTGATGTCGCTCGTGTCCAGCGGACCAGCCTTCTGCTGCTTCTTCTTCGAGTTATCGAGCTTCTTCAAGTCCACCGCTGTGCCGCAGCCGCCGCAGAAATTGGCGTATGGGTCGGGTTGTTTCACACCGCACCTGGCGCAGTAGTACTCCTCCTTGGGCGGTGAGTCACCGAGCGAACCGGTGCCGCTGCTCGGGGTCTTCAAGATACCCCGGGTGCCGGGGATGGAGAGCGGGTTGATCGCGGGTAACAAGCCGCGCGACGCATCCGTCCACACGTTCACCGCCGCGTTCACCTTCTTACGCTCCTCGGGAGCCTTGGCCTCGGCGAGCATGCCTTTCATCTTGGCGATGAGGTCGTTCTTGGACGGCGTCGGGGCGTCCTCCTTGAAGCTGACGCGGCCGGGTGACCTGTGCGAGCCGTTGAGGGAGTCCGGGCTCGAATCGTACCCGCCCGAGGTGTCCAAAGCGCGCGGCTTCAAGTTTGTTCCCGGAGACTGGTTACCATACGTAGTCGGCGCCGGACTGCGTTGGGGCTTTGGCGGGGAGATTTTCTTCTGAATCTCCGGGGACTCGATCGCCGCGTACACCGCGTCGAATGACTCGCGGCCGTTGGGTGACGCCACCTCCACCGCGTGCACCTTCTCGGCGAATTCCCGGCGCTTGCGATCGGCGTTTTCAACAGTTCTTCTTCTGCGTTCCTCCGGGGTGATGGCGCCGTGCACCACGGGGGATCGCGCCGGGTCGTAGATGGGCCCTCGGCTCGGGTCCGCGCTGGCGCTGAGCCGCGCGCGGACCTCCTCCGCGGCGAGGCGATCCGCGCGTTCCTCCGGGGACTCGCCGCTCTTGTACGTCGCCGGGGAGCCGCTGTTGGATTTGTTCGGCGTCGATGAAGTCCCGCTCCCGCCTTTACCGCCTTTGTTGAGGAGGTTCAGGGGTCCCGCGCCCCGGAGCTTCCTGTCGGCGTCGGCTCTGATGGACTCCACGGTATCGACGTGGAACCTGCGCTGCTCCTGGCGCTTCTGCTTGAGAGACTCGATCTCCCGCTTGGTGTTCTCCTCTCGTTCGCGGACTTCCCTCAGCGTGTTCGCGACTAAGGTGTCGGATTCGACCACGTCGCGGTACTCTTTCGTTCGTTTGAACTCATCCACGGTCAGTGGCTTTGGCCGTGGGACGCTGCGCTGCATGTCCTCTTTGTGAAACTTTGACTTCATCTGCGTCGCCACGGAGTACCCTTCCGGGAAGAGGGACGATCGGCGAATCTCCGGTAGCGGGGATGTCTTTTCGCCCTTGGCACCCTTGCCGCCCTGCTTCGCGCCGCCCTGCTTGGCGTCCGCCTTTTCGATCGCCTTACCCGTCTTGGACTTGCGCAGCGTGGACGTGGACGTGGACGATACGCGGTCGTCCTTGAGCTTCGGCGGCGGCGCCGCGATCGCGGCCGCCGCGAGCGCGAATTTCCCCGCGGATCCCCACTTGGACTTTGCGCACCCCTTGCAGTGCCGGTGGGACTCGACCTCCTTGGCCCACTCGCTCGACGCGTACTGGGACTTGACCCCCCACTTGTTGCACTCGGCGCACCGCCGTTGGCCCGCGAACTCGCGCGTGTACGTCATCTTGTCCTCGTTGAACTCGTCGTCGTACATGGCGAGGTCCCTTCGTCGCGTCGGGGTCATGCCCGCGGTGTTGGCGGACGAAAATGAATTCTGCCCGCCAGTGGATGATGCCCCCGCGGCCCTTCGCCCCGCTTGGCTGCCCGGCGTCCTCGCCGGGGACTGGCGCTTGTGCGCGGGTACGTAGTTAGGGTGACCCGGGTCGGTCGACGGACCGACGTCGTAGTACCCCGGGATGCGCGCCAGAGGGTCATCCGCGGGCGGGCCATTTCGCAATTCAGACGCGAGCCTCGCGTTTGGCACCTGTTGACCGCCGGGATTAACCCCCGCGAGGTTTCCGTTCCCACCGCCTTTCTCGCGTCCGATTCCGGTGAACTTGCCCGGATCGGACTCCCGAAGGCGCCGCATGGTCTCGTAGTCCATGGCGACCCTGCCGGAGCGACGTGGCGCGTCGTCCTGCCCGCCGCGTGCCCGATTAGTACGATTGTGGGAATTGGAGAATCCCGGTGTTATCTCTCGAGCAGCGGGGTCAAACTTTTTGGTGTCGTCTATTTCGTCTATTTCGTCTATTTTTCGTATGGCTAATTGGGTTCCAAATGCTAAATACACCTTTGATGTATGCACTCCTGGTGAGAGCACTGCGTTCAACAAAACTTCGAGAGCGGCGCATTTCCGAGCCAGTTTTTTTCAACATCTTTTGCTCCGAGCGAGAAACGCCCGCGTTCACTTCCACGATGCCCCCCGACGATGCACCCCCGATGGACGACGCCGCGCTCCTCGCGGCGCTCAACCAACCCCACGTCGACCTCTCCGAGCTCGTCGTGACCGACGTCAAGGTCCACGACGAAGAGGCTCTCATCCGGCGCGTCAACCTCCTGGAGATACTCACGGAGGAACACGAGGACGTCCATCCCCCGCCCGAGGAGGTCGTCTCGAGCTGGTGAGATCATTCATGCGTGAAACGCTTCGCCTCCCGCACCTGACCCGAGCCCGCGCCCACCATCCATCCTCCCCAGGTCCGAGCAGGACATCCGCGACTACTTCACGAGCGGCGGTACATCGCGCCCCTTCGGCAAGATGCACGCGCCCGCGTCACCTTCATCGCTCCGCGCCAAGTTCCCGGAGCCCGACGAGGACGCCTTCCGGGCGTGGTTCCCAGGGCTGCGACGCACCTCGACCGAATTTGTCGATCCCGAGGCGAATGGTGATTTTATTTTTATTTCTTCTACACGGGCAATTGCACTGACATCATGTTTTTAAAACAGGCAAACCGAGGTTCAGGGTCATCGCGTGGCCAAACGCGGGTAACGCCGAGGACATGTACACGAACGACTCCAACGTCAACCAACGACTGCCCACCTCCCCACTGCTCGACTGGAGCCGCAAGAACGGAGCGGAGATGCTCGCCGTGCAACTGCCCGGCCGCGCAAATCGACTCCGAGAGGTTAGTTTCTATTTATCACCGTATGGGCAATTAGAGTGAAGCGTGTTTTGTTTACAGAAATTCCACGTCTCCCCGCAAGACGCCGCGCGGGCGTTACTTCCAATCCTCGGCAGCCGTTTAATCGACGTCCCGTACATCATCGTCGGGCACAGCGTCGGTACGTGGCTGGCGTACGAGTTCGTCCGGGCGGCGCAGGACGCGGGGCTGCCGGCGCCGGTGAAAGCGTTTTTGTCCAACTTTCCCGTCCCAGACTTGCCGGTGGGTCTATTTGTATTGAGTTTATTTTCGTACAGGTACGGGCAATTGGAGTACTGACGTCGTGTTTGTGTGACAGGTTGACGAACGGCCGTGGAGTCCCAACCGCGGTATGACTGACAATCAGTTCAAGGATGAGTGCCGCGCGTGGGACGTCAACGAGGCGGTGTTCGGCCCTAACATGTGGCCTACTTACCAGCCGATCCTACGCAAAGATTTCGAGCTTTTCGACAGGTACGTACACGAGCGATGGGACGCCAAGGAGACTGGCGGCAAGGTGAGTTCATCTTCATTTACTCGTATGTTCTGATATAGGCAATCGTAGACTACTGAGGCCTTGTGTGTTGTTTTCAGTGCCTCGAACCCTTTCACTTCCCGATCACCGCGTTCTTCGGGCTCCAGGACAAGCGCTGTACCGAGATGAAGGTGTACCAGTGGCGGTTCTTCACCAAATCCAAGTTTGAGCTCATCGAGGTTGGGGGTAACCACCTGTTTCCGTTGGACAAGGACTGCAAGAAAGTCTGGCAGATGTGGATCGTCGACCGGCTCGTGGACTTCTCGGTGACCAAACTACTGGCAATCGACCCAGACGCGAAAGACATGAACGCCATCATAACGTAGTAGTGCTACGTGTAGTCACCCTGACGGTTCGTTTAAATACCTGAATTACACACAAACTAACGGTAATCATGGCGCCGCGGCGGCAGTAGCCTTCTTGCGCGCCAGGTACCGAGCCTTGGCGTCGTCCGCCTTGGCCTTTCGCTGCTCCTGGAGCGTCTGCTTCGAAAGTTCCTCCGCCGCGACATCCGCCGCCGCCGCCCTCTCCGCCGCGGCCCTCTCCTCCGCCTCCACCTCCGCCGGGTGCCGCCGGATCTCCAGCCCGCCGCCCGGGGGCCCGCTCGGTTTGTGCCGCTTCTCGGGCGCGGAAGGGTCGGCTCTTCGGTTCGCGTCCTCTTCAATTTTCTTAGCCTCGGCTTCCTCGAGCGCCTTGAGCTGTTCGTACGCGGCGCGTCGCTTGGCACCCTCGGCGTCGCGCCGTTCCTGTTCCCGCTTCCGTTCGAGTGCCGCTTCGTCTTCCTTCGCGGGCTCCGGCGCGGCCCGCCCTTTGTCCGCCACCGCGCCAGCCGCGGTGTTCCGGGACATGAGGTTGTGGTAAAAGCCGCTCAGGTCGCCTTTTTTGGCCACATCCTCCGCGGCTTCCTTCGCATCTGTGATCTTTTCCTCTTCGAGCCACTTGCGGTCCTCCTCCAGTTTCTTCCTGTACGACGCGGTGACGAACTTGTCCTTGTCGCCGTACAGGTGGTCTTCCTTCACCCGTTCCTTTAACAAGCGTCGTTCGTAGATTATGTCCTGCTCTCGGTCTCGTTCTTTTTGTTTGGCCATGAGAGATTCGACGTACCGGCTCTTTCGTTCCACGCGTTCTTCGTCCTGGCTTTTGACTTTCTGTTTACGCGAGTCCTGGAAGCCGTCGAAGTGCCCGTCGTAGTCGAAGATGGTGGCGTCCGCCTGCAACGCCTGCTTTTGCAGCTCAGCCGCCTGCGTGAGGGAGAAGACGAGTGAGGGTTGGGTGATCGATCTCAGAAAAAGAAATTAGCCGCTTAGGGTTGACGACGATGGCGACGGCGGTGCGATGCGATGAAGCGCGGTGAGTGGGGCGTCCGTCGCGAGATGATGAAGGAGGTGGATCGTACCTTGACGGCGCTCTTGGCGGCCTGCTGCTGCCTCAGAACCTCCGCGTTCGCCCGCTCTCGTTCATCTTTTCCATCCTCGTCGTCCGAATCCTCCGCGAACGCCGCGAGCGCGGGTTTGAGCGGACCCTTCTTGGGCTTACCGCCGAGGCCCTTCTTCTTCGCCGCGGGGTTGAGGCCGTACTTGAGCGTCGTCTTGACGCTGGTGTCGCCCAGGCTGTACCCCGACATGGTAGCGGGTGATCACCGACAGCGGGCGCCTGAGAGAGATGACAGAGAATCTTGAGGCGCGCGCGAGAAGTGACGGAAGTCCAGCGTGGCAAAGAAAATCGCCAAAAGATAACATCCCGCACCTCACTCGACGAGGCGCGCGGCAGCCGCAAGATGGCATCGCTCGCGGCGACGTGCCCGCTCGCGACGCGCGCGGCGTCTGGCCTCCGCGCCCCGCGCAGCCGCGCGATGCGTCGATGCGCCCAGACGACGCGCGCGTACGGGCAAACACCCTCGGACCAGTCCGGAACGAACAACGTTGGAAAGAAATCCCACCTCGCGAGATCGGACAGGACGGCCGTGGTGCCCAGGGCGACGAGCAAGGGATACGGGTACGGCTACGGGTTCGAGTACGGATTCAAGTACGGCCACGGGTACGGCGAGCCGGAGCTCGGCGGCAAGACCGGCAAGACCGTCGCGCCCTCCGCCACCTCATCCTCATCCCCACCCTCACCCTCCACCACCTCCGGATTCAAGGAATGGTGGGCCAAGGCTGGCAAGATCGACCGAAGCACCATCGCCGCACTCGGCGGCGCCGCGCTCCTCTCCTACGGCCTCATATCCAACATCTTCTACGTCTCCTCCCTCCTCGGTGCCATGTACTCGTCGTGTAAGATCCACGCGGCGTCGCCGTTGGTTGACAAGGCAGCCATGCAAACATTCGTCACGACCTACTTCGGGCTGTGGATGATACAGAACTTCCTCAGGCCCGCGCGCATGGGCCTGAGCGTCGCCATCTCCCCGTTCACCGACAAGATCGTCGAGTTCTTCCGTCGGTACGTCCCAGGGAATAGGAAACCGCTCGCGTTTGGGTTAACCGTGTTCTGCGTGAACGTCCTGGGTACGTTCGCGTACATGTTCGGCGGTTTTTTCCTAATCACCGCGTTGACGGGCGTGCCGTTGGAGCTCGGGAGTTTGAAGAGCCTGCTCGCGGCGGGTAAGGCGGAGGTGGCGGCGAAGGCGATCGCGAAGGTTTGAGAATAGGACGCGCGTTTGGAGTACGAATGAGAGTTGTAAAGATGTGTAGGTTTCAGGGTCCAGGGTTGCAATCGAAATCGTACTCGCTGTCGTAATCTGAATCCAGAACCAGCTCGGGGATGTCCCAGTCGAGAGCGCCGTCGGGTGCGTTGGTAATCATTACGCCTCGCCCGTGGTACTTTTGGATGCGTTCGAAGAGCCTTATGATGACCGTGCACTTGTGCTCAAAGTCGTACTTATCTCCATTGTATGACGGAAGTCCGATGCCCTTCCACACCTGGTTGCTCATCTTCGCAAGAACCTTGGGCATCTCAGAGCTATCATACGAGCAATCGTATGACAAAGGGAACTTCGGCTTGACTTGGTTCAAAGCCTTCATGAAACCGTCGGCGAGGGCGTGGCGCGCGGGGGTGATGGTGGTGCGGCCCGCAAACGTTTCAACAGCGGCGGGGATGTAAACCTTCGATGCGCTGAAGGCGCACTTGCAAATCTCAATGTCGAAGTGGCGCAGAAGCTTCGTCGCGTCTTTGACGTGGGGCTTACCGATGATGAGCTGCACGAAGCCATAGTCTTTATAGTTGTAATCAAAGAGGAAATCTCCACCGAGGGCACCACCGGGCATCCCGATGTCGGGGCCCATGCTGCTGCGGGGTGGCAAGACTTCAGCGCCCCATTTTTTTGCCAACTTGTAGTAGTCATCCTTGTAATTGGTACCACCGTAGTGGCCATGGTAGCCAACGTCCTCCTCTTGAATCATGGGCCGACGTGCGTATTCCTCAACGTGACTAATCACTGCCGACGCCCTGTTCTCCACGTCTCCAGCGAGATAGCGGTCCTCCGTGTACGAATTGTTTGTAACGACTCCGCCGCAGATCAGGCCGCAGCGCTGGAAAAGCCGGCGGCGGACCATAGGCGCGGCGTCCCAGGTGCAGAAGATGTCGACGTCGCCAGGGTCCCACTCCCCTGATCCACTCGGAACCGCGCACTTGACTCCCACGGAGCCGGCGATGATCATCTGCGAAGCGATACTTCTTGTGAGTGTGAAGATGCAAAATTGCTGTGAAAGCAGAGAGAAACTCACCTGAGGTTGCCCGGAGACGAAGTCCAAGTTGCGCTCCTCTTCGGGGAAGAGGTCGTCGATCGTGAACCCCGAACGTGCATCCTTCAATACTTCCTTCAGTCGGCGTCGCATCGACCACTTGACCAGCTTGATGCCGAGAGCTTCTTCTTGGTTTGCGTCCTCGTCGGCCGTCATGTCAACGACACCCGCGGGGCGAAAAAGCTTCTTGCTGGACAAGACCATGTTGAACACGTCTCCGGGTTCGAGGTGGGAGGCGATGTGGGCGAGGATCTCGTCGGGCATGTCGCAGAGCGTGAGCGGGGAGGTCCGCATCTTCTTGGCGGGCGTGTCCATGGCGGCACGGGAAGTGGCGGCGTCGATTGCCTCTTCCGAGATGTGTCCTTTCAACTTCCCATCCGAGGAATCGATTCAGCTTTCTCATTTCTGGGAACGTTCGCAAACCAACCGTTGAAACTTTCATAGCCCACCGCGCGGCCCCCAACCCCATAGATGGGAAATTGCGGCTCCTCCGGCGGCTCCTCTGGAGCCGCCGCGAGGGATAAGTATGAGGCTGGCCAGAAGCAGACGGCCGCCAAGCTGGCGGTGCGCACATTCCCCGACGTTCTACCCGATGTCACCCCCGGCCAACTTTTCTCCCGCGGGACTAATCTCTGACGGCACCCTCCCATCATTCCCACCCCCGTACCTTCGCAGAACCTGGGATGCACCCGCGGCACGGTGAGCGCGGTGCTCCGGCTGTATCGCCAGGCGGACACTAACAAGGACGGCCACGTCGACCTCGGCGAGTTCGCGCGGCAGTTCGAAATCGAGCGACGGAACCCGTTCCTACCGCGGCTCGTGCAACTCTTCGACCTGAGCGGCGATGGGCAGATGAGCGTCTTCGAGTACGTCGTCTGCCTGTCCCAGTTCGGCGCCAGGCGAGGACGCGGCGACCACATCTACTTCGCGTGGAGGCTCTTCGACGTCGACGACGACGGCGCTCTGACCAAGGACGAGTTCGTCCGCGTGCTCAAGAGCACATACATGCGGGGCGGCGAACAAAGACGAGGCGGGGTACGTTTATTTTAACCATCGTACGGGCAATTAGTTTGACGTCGTGTTTTGTGTACACAGGAAAAGTTCAACACGGACGACCGCGTCGGCCGAGGGTTTTCAAACTTTGGCGGCGTCGGGGGATTCGCCAAAGGCATCGACTCCATCATACGCGACATGGACACCGACGGGGACGGGCAAATCGGCCTGGCGGAGTTTACGGGTGTGATGAAAAAGTATCAACACTTCATGTCGCCCGCGTTTGACTTGTGGCAAAAGTTGGAAGGTGAGTTATTTTTAATTAATTCCCGTGTATGGGCAATCACACTGACGTCGTGTTTTGTTTACAGCCTTTGCGGGTCCGTGCGCTCGTATGTACGCGGAGGTGAGGGCGGCTGGTAAGTTGGACGAGCTGATCGACCTGGCGATGCACTCGAGTGATACGCGGCACGGCGACGACGACGTGGAGCTACGGGCGGATCGCGCCGACGATGAGAGTCTGTTCGGGGGTGGCACGAGTAAGCCAAAGCCAAAACCCAAACCCAGGCGCGACGTCGATAGGGTCGGAGCCGGCAAGCCCCGCGTGGGCAAGACGGGTGCCAAGACGGAGGACGTGGGCATGGCGGTGTTCCGTCGCAAGGCTGCGATGGAGAACCAGAAAGGGCGCCCGGTTCGGGACAAATACTCCGAGAGTGAGGGTGAGAGTGACGAAGAGGTTTTAGGACGACAAAGTCAAAGTTCGAGGGCGCCCGATTCGTATCGGGAAGATTCGGGTATGCGTAAACAGGCACCGGCGCCCGTCCGCACCAAGAAGCCGTGGCAGATGGACGAGCGTGACGAGCCCCAATTACCCGTGCGTAACACCCAACCCGTGCGTCGCGATGTGTACAGCGGCGGCATGGCGAGCATGGAGGATGACCTCGACGCCATGATGGAGCGTAAAAGTTCGCAAAAGATCGACACCGATTTTCGGCGCAAGGCTAAGGACGCGGAGACGCCGTCGCCGCTGCGTCGCATGATCAAGGACCCAAAGTACGACGGCAAGACGCAAGAGGAGATCGAGATGGAGAAGTTCATGATGGGCGGGGATTCGGACTCGGATCTGTCGGACTACGGCTTGGCGCCGCCGCCGAGGGCACGGGCGCAGCCGGTGCCGGGGCTTAACATTCGATCGAGCGGGCAGCCGGTGAACGTCGTGCAGAGGGACACGCGGACGGATGCGGAGAGACGCGCGGCGCTGAGGAACGATTACGAACGCGCGACGGGCGGGGGCGGGGGTGGAGGAGAAGGAGGCGGGGGTGGGAGGCTGAACGAGCGAGGGGGAGGCGCCACCCGGATGGGAGCGCGGGGCAGAAACGCGCCTCGGCAGGCACACGCGCCGAGAGACTGGTGAAATGATCGTATTACCCGTATACACCACGACTATTCAAATTTGTCCGAACGGGTCGGTGAGCAGGTACGCGCACGTACCACTGCACACCCACGCGTCCACCCCATCCTCCGTCCACGCCACGTGCCTCGCGCCCATCGCCATCGAACACGCGCCTCTCTCCTTATCGGACACCGCGGAATTCCCGTGAACTTCGCCGTCCTTATTCACGCGGACAAACTCGACGCCCACCGCCGTGCCAACCGCCAAACCGTCGCACCCGTCGCGCTCAACCACCGATAAACACCACGGCCCGCCCACGTCGCTGTTAACAAAACAACACGTCAGTCTCTAACGGCCCATACGAACATAAACGGAAATAGGAAATAGAAATAAACTCACCGTCCGGTGCCCACGTCCACTATACACACCACCTCACTCTTCAACGCGTCGAACTGGACCACCCGCCCGCCGGTGGCGCGGGACGCGTAGTACACGATCCCCCGCGTCGTCTCAGACCAGGCGCACATACCGGGCGCGGTGACGTACGACCCACCCCGGGGCGTCGGCTTGAACGAACATTTGAGCTCGGATTTAACACCGGGGACGATGGACACGCACTGTAGCATGGACGACCGCGCCAAGGACACCAAGATCTCACCGGACCCGATCGCGGGTTCCGACACGGACGCCGCAACCACCGGGTCGTCGGTGTCCGCCTTGCCACCCGGAAACAGTTGCTCCGCAGTCGCTGTAAGAGTTAAACACGGCGTCAGTCTAATTGCCCTAGTGAATGTAAAAAAGAAACGCACCGTTTGCGACGTTCGTGACGGCGACCGATCCATCCGCGGCGACGGTCAGTAACGGCCCGTGGTTGAGGAACACGGCGTGGACGACGGCGGCGCCGGACGGGTGCGCTTTGGCGTGACGCACGGGTCCCTGGACCCCGGGAGCCGCGCCGCCGACGCCGCCGCCGACCCCGACAACGCCGACTCCCCCGTCGCCGCACCCGATACAAACCTTGGTTCCATCCGGCGCGATGACCGCGCGTGTCGCGCGGGTACGCGTGGACGCGTCCGCGTGTACCTCGAGGACCTTCGCGCCCGAGTCGCAGTCCCAGACGCGCGCGGTACCGTCCACAGAGCACGTCGCCAACGCGACTCGACTCCCCAAAGATTTCACAGACGAGTTCGCTACGTCTAGCGGGTGCGCCTGCGCCAACGCTCGAGCGGTTCCGGTGGCGATCTCCACGAGCCACGCGCTTCCCGCCGATGTCGTCACCACGCCCCACGGCTCGGTGTCCGGACTGGTGTGTTTCGCGCGGAGGTTTGCGCGGGTGCTGGCGTCGAAGTTGGCGGCTACGACGGCTCCGTCCAGTTCCAACTCCCCGACTTCTTCCCACCCGCCGGCGTGAAGTTCGTTGATCCATACCCGAGCCCGCCGCGCGCCACCGACGAAGAGCCGTCCCCCGGGCAACGCGTTCACGACGGTGACCGCCTCGTTGTCGGGTAACGCGTCGCAGCACTTGACGAGGCTCGGGGGTGTAGGGTTCGACTTTGCGTTTACATCATTCGCGTTGTTGACACCGGTTTGCAGACTGGACCGCCACACGGAGCCCCTGGAGTCCCCGACGTACACCGACCCGTCCGAGCCGACGCATAACGCCGTGCACACAGGATCCCGGCTCCACCGCGACCGTGTCTTCTCGGTGAGGTCATCGAAGGCGATGCGCTGGACGGTGTGCGAGCCGGTGGTGCCCGTCTCGTCGGCGAGCGAGTGGAGCCACACCTGTAACCAAAACATGACGTTAGTCACATTGCCCATACAAGTATTAAAATAAACTTACCCCGTCTGCGCCTGCGATTACGAATTCCGGCAAACTCGAGTGTACGCACCACCCCACCGACGCCACGGGTGCCTCCGCGCGTACGCCCAGCACCTCGGTTCCGGTGGCGACGTCCCAGACGCGCAACGCGCCGTCGGGGTCCGCCGCCGCGGATAGGAGCAAAGCGCCCTCGGGTGAAAACTTCAAGGAGACGACGCACCCGCCGGCGCGTTCGTGTCGCATCTCCTTCAGGCACGCCCCGGTGGACGCGTCCCATATACAAACCACGCACTCACCCGGGCCGCTCGCGTCCGCACGAACCTCCGACGCGGACGCCGACGCGATCCGCCTCGTCTCCTGTACACAAAACACGACGTCAGAACAATTGCCCATACGAGAATGAAAAAAGACGTACCGGGTGGTGCGCCAAAGCGGTGATTGGAAACGGGTGCCGGCGGAGCAGCGCTTGTTGCCGCTCGCCGCCCACTCGTTCCACGACGACGTCGCACCCGGCGGCGAATAAAACCTGTAAGAGTTGAACAAAGTTGAACAAAGTTGAACCGTCGTTAGTCCAATTTTGCCGATAAGAGTTACAAAGGTTAAGATGAACGCACCGAACCGAGCTCTGGGATGTACAGCGCCGGGGCGGCGGCTGTTGCGGCGGCGACGGCTGCGGCGCTCTCGGTGGCTTCGTTACCCGCGGCGGATGCGCCGGTGGAGAGGCCGATGACACGCGTGGGGCGGATGGTGACTGGTTTCTTAGCCGCGGCGGCGCGCTCGAGCACGGGTTGGGCGACCTTTTGCTTCGGGACGGTTGGGTCGCGCTCGGGTGCCGTTTCAAGTTCGGTGGGCCTGTCCTTCGGGACGTGCACCTCCACGGGCATGTCCGCGAGCGATCGCCTGACCTTCGATGATTTGTCCGCAGCCGGGGCGTCGTCGTCAGGCTCAGGGTCTGACCCTTTGACCGGGGTGGACGCCGCGCTTCCGTACCGGCCGTCCGTCTTGAGCGCCGACTTTGCCGGGCTCTTCTCGTGTTTCTTGAGGATACCCCTCGACGAAACCTTGGACGGGGTCGCCGCGAGCTTGGGTTTGTGCGCGAACGCGTCTGACGACGTCCCAGCAGGGACTTCTTCGAGATCATCGCCGGGATCTGAACCGTCGGATAACGTCGGAACTGAACCGTCGTCGGAATCGGAGCCGTACGATATAGGAGCCGTATCCTCCGATGTGGGCTCGGCGAAGCTGACGTGATCGCGGGGCTTTGACGCCGCCAGCGCCTTGCCCGCCCTCGCGTCCACGTCCCACACGTACACCGCGTCGCCGCCGCCCACCGACACGCACCGCGTCGCCGCGTCGAACGCCACGGCGCTCACCGCGCCCCAGTGTCCCGAGTACGACTGATTCGGCACGTCGGCTTGCACCTCGATCGGCAGAAACGGTTCCCTCATTCCCGACAACGGCACCGCGCTCAACGATTTGTCTTCGCCGCCGACGACCACGACGGTACCGCTGGCGTCCACGGCGAGCGACGTTATCGACCCGGAGACCACGCCGCGGCACACGGCGATGGGTGCACCGTCGCCCTTCTCGTTCGATACGTCGTGCCTGGACACCGCGCCGTCGTCGTTGGCGATGGTCAAGCTTTTCCCGTCGGGGGAAAAGGCAAACGCGCGAACCTTGGATTTACCGCCGGTGTTCGCGTGTCTCGGGGGTACCAACGCGGGGGATCGGAGCTTCAAGCTGTCCGTCTCGAACACGAGCGCGGTCTCACCGTTGGGGCCGATCGTCGCGAGTAACTTGCCGTCCGGGGATACCGCCGCGCGTACGCGGTCCGTGGGCAACGCCTGTAAGTGAACACGTAAAGGTCAGTAAAATTTCCCGGGAAAAAAATAAAAATAAACTCTCACCGTCGCGAGGTACTTGACCGGGAGGTACCCGTTCTTGGCGTCGTACACGCACAGGTTACCTTCACCGCCCGCGGTGATCATCCTGGACCCGTCAGGGGTGAACTGAACCGACACGACGTCGCCCTTGTGCTGCCGGTGTTCGGCGATGACCGCGGTGGTCTCCACGTCGTACACCCTGCTGGATCCACCGCTGAAGCCAACCGCCAGCGCCCGCACCGTCTTGGCCTTCGTCACGTCTGATCCGTTCTTACCGTTAACCTGTGGGCGGTACGCGACGGAACACGCGCACTCGTTGGGTTCACCGACGAACTCGTACAGCTGTTCACCCGTGGCGCAGTCCCAGACGCGCGCGGTGCCATCCGCGGAGCACGTCGCCATCTGTAAACAAAACACGCCCCGTCATTCAAATCGCCATGATGTGGAAATTGTAAAAGAAACTTACCTCGTCGCGGTCGGGGGATGGGTCAAACGCCGCGGATGTCACCGCACCCGCGTGCGAGCGAAGCAGCGTGCGGTACGCGTGGCTCGGTATGTCCAGAACCCCGAGGCTGCCCGTGCTCGTGGACGCGCACACCTGAAGACCGTCCGAGCTGACCGAGCACGACGTCACCTGTGCACAAAACACGACGTCAGTCCAATTGCCCGTATGTAAATAAAAATAAACGTACCGCCGACTCGTGCTCGGCTTCCAAGAAAAAGTCGGAGAAATCCGTGGGCCACACGCGAAGAAACTTGTCATCCGACGCCGTCACCGCGAACCCTTCCGCTACGCGCAGGTCGTTGATTTTGCCGTCGTGCAGCTGGAACACGCGCTCGAGCTGACGCTTGCCGTAGTTGACCTGAACCACCGCGCCGGTCACCGTGGCGCAGAATAGCCGTTTCTGGTTCAAATCCTGTACACAAAACACGCCGTCAATCTTCTAATTGCCCATATACACGGAAATAGAAATAAACTCACCGCGAGCCCGTAGCCGATTTCAAACGCGACGACGGTGAAGTCGTTCAGTTCAAACTCATCCTTCTTTTGAAACTGTGTAGTCTTGGGCGCCAGCTTGGACAGCCTCAGGTCCCCCAAGTCCACGCTGCATCCCCGCAGTTGGCCTTTGCGAAGCCTGTAGGTCCGTATGGAGTTTTTCCCGCACGTCACGAGGTGGTCCTCCTCAAACGGTGAAAAACGAACGCAGTTGACGTGGTAGTCGGTCCTGTGTCGTAAGGTCATGGGCGCGAACCCGCCGTGCGTTACTGCGCCGATGTCCCACACGGCGATCATCTGCCGGCCGCTCGTGTCCGTCCCGGCAGCCACGACCGCGGTGCCATCCGGTGACACGTCCAGCGACTTCAACCCGGACGCGTGCGCGTAGAGCGTGGCGGCGCACTGCCCGGTCTGAACGTCCCAAACCTTGATCACGGGATGCCTTCCTCGCTGCCCGGTGACAAGCACGCGGCCGTCTCTGCCGAAGCACAGGAGGTGGACGCGCTCGGTGTGTCCGAACAGGTGGGTCTGGGTTCCATCGCGCGTGTCGTGCATCGCCACGACGGAGTTGACGGGGTACGCGACCCGGCGTCCGTCGGGCGCCCTGTTAACAAAACAAAAGTTTAGTATGGGCAAACAGTTAGAGAACAAAATAAACTCACCACGCGGAGGCACCCGGAAACTCTCCGGTGAGACCGATTATCCGACTCAGCACCAGCGCGGGTGCCACGTCAGCACCCAGCGGCTTCGCCGGTGGAAGGTCGACGGCGTACGGCATGCCCGTGAGCTTGTCCACGTCGCCGTGCGCGCCGGAGACGGGCCGGCTCGACGATCGAAGGCCGCCCGCGCCGCCGTCGCCGAAAAAACCCGCCTCGGGCCTTGGGTCTTTAGAGACGACGTACCTCGACGCGCGAGGCTTACCTATGGGTTTTTGTGTAGCCGCGGTGTGACCTGCCCTACCCGT
>Ga0302114_10000958_pt1 | contig 19544 bp, 16 predicted proteins | sample AG5_Surface_MG_FD_203107 | JGI IMG/M metagenome (GOLD analysis project Ga0302114, IMG submission 203107) | Marine microbial communities from Western Arctic Ocean, Canada - AG5_Surface | ecosystem: Environmental > Aquatic > Marine > Oceanic | place: Canada: Western Arctic Ocean | collected...
AACCTGCTCACGGCGGAGGCGCATGCTCTGCACGACGGCGCGGTTGCCGACGTGAGCCGGGAGCCCGGGAAATGTCAGGGCTCTGTCGAGCGCGGCGATGTCGTCGTCGGCGCGGGCCATGCAGATGGCCAAGCTGTTTCTGTCGCCGGTGCGGTCGCCAACCTGCTCACGGCGGAGGCGCATGCTCTGCACGACGGCGCGGTTGCCGACGTGAGCCGGGAGCCCGGGAAATGTCAGGGCTCTGTCGAGCGCGGCGACGTCTTTCGCCGCGCGGAAGCCAGCTGTAGACGTGCTGAGTCGATGGCGAACGTCCTCGCTGATTGTTAACATGCGCTCGATCAGCCGCACTCCCTGACATCGCACGATGGCGCGATGGATCGGGGAGGCCAGGGCGCCCGAGGCGATGATTCGCTCGACGGAGAGCAGATCAGCGTTAAGCCCGTCGAGCTCGCGCTTTTGCTGCTTGCACCGCGTGGACATCCACGTGTACAGATCTGACATCTTGATGTCTTCCATCGTGGGAGGTTGAAGGCGCCTGTCGCCCCTCTTCGCCCACGCGGCGAACGCGTCCGACTTCGCGTCTTCGAACGCGAGCTCGATCCAGCCGCGGGCTGCTTCGTTTTCCCCAACGACTTCAAGCGCCGAAGTTTCTCTTGCCCTTCGCTGCGCCTCAAGGTAAGTTATCCCCGGGGTCTTCGCCATCATCCTCAGCAGAAAAGTGTGCAGAACAGCCGACAGCACAAACCACGGCTCTTGCTTCCACCGCCCGCCAGGGGCCTGGTTCATGTTCCCCATTTTGTATGTGGAACCGAACAGGGCGATGAGTATGGGCTCGGCGACGTAGACCATGACGTCGTCTGGAACGCCGGCTTTGTTCGCCAGCCGGACGATCGTGTCCGGGCTCAGGATGACGAACCTGCCCTCCACCAGCGGCTCGTTCAGCTCGTGCGCGAGCTTCTGCGCGAGCTCGAACATCTCGCCCTTTAGCCTTGTAATGCAGTCTTTGAATCTGTCGCCGATGTTCGTGAGCGTACAGCCGCCGTAGGAGACGAAGAACGACTTGCATTGCCTGCACTCTACCGACTCGACGCGCACCTTGAGGGCAGCGCCAGCCACCTGGTGCGTCGTGTCGTCGCTCTCGGCGAGGCTCTTCGCCATGGCGCGGGTGGTGCATTTGGTGAGCACCAAGAGGTGGAGGTAGTTAGCGCGTTCGGCGCCCTCCGTTCCAGCCGTGCGCTTCGTAAACTCGGCAAAGAGTTCAGAGTTTGGGGGAAGGAACCCAAGGAGTTCGCGGGCGTCCTTCACCTCGCCCGTGACCGCTCCGATGAGCCATGCGCGCGTCTCGAACTCTTTGAGCTCACGCATCACCATTCCGACCGACCGCAGGTGCTTCGCGACCGTGACATCGCGGTTCCGGCCCAGCCTCGCACGACTTTCGCCGCAGAGGACCAGGATGGAGCACAAACGAATCGCACATCGACGTTCGCCGGGTGACCAGAACGTCTCATCCTCAGCGTCCGTCATCCTGGGGACCGCGTCGGTGTTGAGGAGCTCGTCGAGGAACTCCGCCGGCGTGTAGTCGGCGATTTCCTCCTCGGAGAATCTCTGGCTGAGGGCCTCCATGGCGCGTCTCCAGTGAGTGTCCCAACTGTATGCGTTACGCCGAGTTGCCACAGCTGTGGTGCGTCGAGTCCAGTCCGCCCAAAGTTGAGTGTGAATTTGCTACGAACCCCTCTCCACTTTAGACCGGCACCTCGTGCCTTGACGGTCTCCATCACCGATTGTGACATGCCCGTTCACGGCCCGTACGACGAGCACAACATTTACGAAGGAGGGCCGGCCGGCAAAGATGCTCAAGAGGTGGGGGCTGGGGCGGATCTTGGGCCAATGTTCGCGTTCGGTGAGACATCATGCAAGTCAGACGAGGACGAGGCGGCGTGGCGCGACAGGATCCTGCACACCGTCGTCAAGTTCACGATGGTTGTTCGGAGTGAGGAATGGATGGAGGTGGATACCAAAACCATCAGGGAGCTTTGGGAAGCACACATCGGGACGGTATCGGGCGGAATTGTAGGCGAGCGTGGACGGCGATTGAAGATGATTGCGTCCAAGATCCTCGAGGTGAGGGAGGAGCTCGGGTTGAAGTAACAAGCGGCCGGGACCAACGGAAAGCGGCGTCGTTAGACGACGCGTATACGCACGAGCGAAGGGTTGGACGGAACGTGGGCTTCCGATCTTAGAGCGTAGGTTGAATTGTAGCACGTAGCAGACGACGAGTGCTTCACAACTTTTAAGTTTGCTTGTTTTTCGTGTACTTCACGTCGGTGGCGCGGCGTGTTGAACGAGTGTGCTGCGCGCACTTCATAATGGTCGTACGTGTTCGTGGATTGTCAATTTGCATCTAGCTACGTCTACAACTCGTCCAGCGCAAGGTACCTACTAATCTCGCACGCCCGTCCCCGTTTCAACATTGCCGCGTCTTCCTGTGCTCGGTTCCTTTTCACGCGCTTCTCGCAGCTCCCACCCCACCCTTGCCTTTTCTCCATGGATTCGTCTCGCTGCCCACCCTGGTTCCCTCAGCCGCAGGTCCGTCCGTTGCATCCATCAGCTGGGGCTCGTCATTGTTGCCGTGCTGAGAGGGTTCGAACTCAGCCCTAGTCGCAACCTCAGTCGCAACCTCAGTCGCAACTTCAGTCGCAACGGGCTCCTGCAGCTTGAACTCCTGCCCGTCGAACTGCGAGATGTCGGCCCACTCGAAGGTCTCGTTCGGGGTGTTGATCTCGTAGGTGAGACAGTGCTTGTTGGTGGTGGGGCGGTAGTCGGTGATGATGGCGTCGCACCAGCCGCCCTCTTCCGGCCAGAACCGTTGGACGAGGCTGCTGACGAGCTCCTTTCCGTTGGGCTCAGGGCGGGGGAGGGTATCCGCGGACGTGGCGGCGGGCGGGGTGATGCCCATGTTCGCGAGGGCGGTCGCCATCCTGGCAACGTCTTCCGTCGATGTCCCCCACTTCAGCCTCTCAGCGTGGGACATCTTGAAGAACGCTTCGCGCGCGAGGACCGCACTGTGCATAAGACACGTCACGCCTTTTGTATCCTCCCACCTTGAGCGCTTCTCCCTCGACGCCCAGTAGGCCTCGAGGTGGAGAGCCCATTCTAACGGGATCTCGACACGCATATACTCACGCGTCCATCGTTCCTCGTCGCTTGGCGGGTCGCCGTCCATCGCGAGCTCGTCTCTGCGACGACTCCACCGCCCCCTCCGGAGTTGAGAGTTTTCACCGTTTATACCTTCGAAGAAAAAAATGTGTCGTGTTTCTCAGTTGTCGAGTTTCACGCTAGAGCTAACCCGCTAAAACTGCACCGGCGGCAGCTCCGCATCCACCAGGTCCGGCAACGGGAACCGCAACATCGCAGCCACTCCCGTCAGCTCACCTAACTGCTCCCCACTGGCGTGCGCCGCGGAGAAGATGTACGCCTCGCCGCCCCCGTTCCGCACCTCGTCGACCAAAGCCGCCCACCTGTTAAAAAGAAAAACACGACGCAGTCAGTCAAATTGCCCATACGATGGTCATACGAATTGCCCATACGGAAATAAAAATAAACCCACCGCCGCCGCTGTCTCGTGTCCGAGGTGCGAAACAAACCATCCGTGATGAGCAACTTGTCGATGGCGAGCTGTAAACAAAACACTATGTCAGCCAAATTGCCCATGTACAAATAAAAATAAACTTACCATGTCATGCGCGGCGAGGACGTGGGCAGGGCCGTACAGCGCCCTGTCCGGCCGGTCCGCCAACGTCTCGAAGAAGGCATCCAGCGCCGCAACCTCCTTCGCCGCCTTCGTATCCGCGATCCTTCTTGAAACCTGTCAACGAATAAAACACGACGTCATCACTCTAATCGCCCGTACGATGTACATAAAATATAAACGCACCTCCGGGGACTCGAGCACTTCCCTAAGTGCGCCCTTGAACGCGGTGGACGCGTGGCACTCTAGAAACTTAGACCGGTTCTCGATGATCAGCCTCTTGTCCTGCCGAGCGGCTTCGAGGTCCACGTACTTCATGAACGAATCTTTCGCGAACCCCGGCCCCGCGACGACGACGCACTTGACCTGTATGCACACAAAATAACAAAACACGTCGTCAGAAACATTGCCCATATATCGGAAATAAGAATATACGTAAATACAAATAAACTCTCGTACCTTTTCAAAGTCCACTTTACTCTCCAACGCGGCCATGACGTTCTTGTGGAAGGTGCCCAACGCCTTTCCGTAGCCCATCGCCGCGGCGCCCGACTTGCGCGGCATGGCCTTCTCCACCTTGGCCTTGAACACCGTGACGCTCCCGCCCACGAGCGCCAGGTTGGCGAGTCCCTCGGTGATTAACAGCACGCACACATCTGCAAAAGAAAAAAACACGACGTCATACTAATTGCCCATACAAAGGTTAAGAAAAACTCACCGGCTGACGCGGCTGGATCGGCGAGCTCTCGCAGGCGATCGATGTCGAGTCCGTCCCACTCGTCCTTCTCGATCTTGACCGGTCGGTTAACGTCGAGGTCCAGTGTGTGGTACGCCCCGAGCTTGACGTGTTCCGTCTCCGTGGTGTTCCGCCCCTTGACCCGGCACGCCTCGCCCTCGCCGTCGTAGGAGACGTCCTCCACCTTCAGGCGGAGTCGAACTTTAACGCGCTCGGACTCGGCGGACCCGCCCCCGGTCATTCCGTCGCCGTCGCCGCCGCGGGTGACCTTGCGGAACGTGACGGCGTCGACGTGGTCATCGACGCGGATGAGGTTGTAGACGTGCCACATGTCCTCCGGGGTGTCGGGAACGAGCCGGACGTGCCCGCCCCCGCCCTTGGTGAACGCCTCCTCCAGGAGCTTCATCGCTGCTCAGATGCAAAAGGCCCGGATGGGAGACACGAGATCCCTGCGCTGCCGCCGCCGCCGACGACCCGGTCGAGGCGATTCACGCGCGATATCACCGCCCGCGCGAGATCCAGCGACGATATTGGGATCGCCGCGGTGGCGCCTCGGATGGTCGGGTAGACGCGCGCGTCCCGGACAATGGCGGGGCGAGGTCGGGGAAGTCAGGTTGTCGAGGGGGAAGTTCACAAGTTCCGATGAAATTTTTCGTCAGAGCCGTTATCAGAGGCACCCACCTAGGGGTGTGGCACGATGACGACGCCGAGGGCGCTGTTCACCCCCGCGACGTGGTCCGAGGATGACTCGGACGAGGAGGAACACTTCCGCGAGATGGTCCGCCTCCGGATCCGGCACGAGGAGCGCTTCAAAGACGTCGACGACGTGAACGCGGACGACGCAGACGCGGATGATGCCGGGAACCCGCTGGATCCAATCTGGGGCGAGCCGCCGAGGACGGCGGGGCGCGCGCCGCGGTCGCCGGACTCGGACGTCGACGAGAACACCGACCCGTGGGGCGACTTCGGCGCGTCGCCGAGACGACGCAAAGGCGGACACGATGTGGACTCGACCCGGCGGATGATGGATGATTCATGGAGCCCAAATGCAACTTTCATGCCCCGAACCGCGGAGGTTCGCGGGCTCACCTCGGAACTCGCCAAGCTCGGCATCGACGTCCCGTACCACGCATCGCCGGGTGCCGAGGGGGGTGCCGACACAGCTGTGCACGCCGCCGCGCTGGGGCGTGAGACGCGCGCACAAGGCCCGCGCATGAAACCCCCGGTGGACCACAGACGGCATTCAAGCGCCAAGCCACGATTGAAAAACAACACGATGAAGCCGAGCTTCGCCGTCCCGGCGTCGCCCGCCAAGCCACCGCTCTACGCCCCGCCTTCCTCCTCCTCCTCGAGACCGCGCGGACGGACACCGAGGCGGCCGACCGCCAACCGGTTAACCGCAATTAGGCATTCGAAGCTCACCGTGGAGGCATACGAGCTCATCTCGCCCGGCGCGTTGAAAGAATCGATCCACCGCGGCGTCTACGCGCACCTATGGTGGAGCGGCGGACGGGCGAGTGACGACAGTTCGGGTGCCGAGGGTGCCGACTCCGAGGGGGGTGCCGACTGCTTCCCGTACCCGATCGGGTTCACGGTCCGCGCCACCCTCCGCGGGCGAGGCCTCGGGGCTGATGACGAGGACGGGTGCCCGAAGAGGCTCGTCGGAGGCGTGGTTCGTCGATCCCACCATGGTCACGCGAAAAGATCCATTGGGAATGATCATCCATTCGACGAGCTCGGGTCCGGGGTCTGCGTCGTGGAGTGCTGCGTGGAGATGAGCGGCGCGTCCGCGCGCAAGTTGGCGAACGAGCCGACGCATAACTCCGCGTGGGACGGACCGTGTTTCCGCGTGACGTGGATGGGCGGCGACGCGTCTGTTTTGGGCTCGAAGGTTCGAAAGCCGCGGTCGAAACGGTGGAACGGAGGTACGTTTATTTTAATTCTCGTATGGGCAATTAGTATGACGTCGTGTTTTGTGTACAGGCAAGTTGACGAAGCCCACCGGCCAGGGGAGGACGCCGTCTAGAGCGCTCGCTTCTTTACTCGAGACGCTCGGGGTCAAGGTGCCGCTTCATCTTCCCGTGAACGGTGACGAGGTGTTCGGGTTCAGTTCTGGAAACTTACCGGACGCGACACGTGTCCGCGCGCGATTGGACGAGCTCGCGCGAGTCGGGGGTGACGTCGCGCCGGTTCGGCTGCGGGAGCCGAGCGGCGTCGGTCTCGCGTTGGTGCGGCGCGGTGCGTATACGGGTACGGGCGTGGCGCGAGATGGACCAGTGGTGCGTTCACAGAACGACGATGCGAAGGTCGTCGGTTCGAATCCTTCGTTGGTCGCCGCGGCGGTGGCGACGCCGGACGTGTACATCGGCGCAGACGGCAAGGTGAGAGGAGTTTATTTTTATTTCCGTATAGGCAACGTGAATGACGTCGTGTTTTGTTGTGTACAGGGTGAGTACCCGCTGCTGCCGGGGTACCAAGTCGGCTTCGAGCTCGCGCCCGGGGTGCACGTGACGTGCGGTTTAGTGTTGAAGCCGGTACCCAAGGAACCCAAAGGTAGCGGGTTCGAGCCCCGGATGGTGTTCAAGGTTGAGCGAAGAGACGGACCACGGCTGGTGGAGTCGATGTGCGCGAGCGCCGGCGATCCGGAGCGGTGTTGGAAAAAGGTGAGAGAGTTTATTTTAATTCGCGTATGGGCAATTCGATACTGACGTCATGGGTGTTTTGTTTACAGATCCCTTCGCTTCTGCGACGATGCGCTCGGGACGCCGTGCCCGCGCGTTTCGCCCAAGGATCGGACCCGAGCTCCGGTGTGTCCGTCTCCGACGACGATCGGTTCGATGGGATCGGCGCGCACCTCTTCGGGCTGGAATCGCCGATTGTGCTGGACCTCTTGAAAAGAGCCAGGCGAGAATGGGCCGCCGCCGGGAATGACGAGCATCTCATCGAGAAGAACGTCGGCGAAGAGGGCGACGGAGCGGTCGAGTTCCCATGACAGTGACGTTGATCTTGTGTACATCATCATAGAAGAGCTTAATCTACTTCTAGCTAGAATGGCGTTGAAGCGACGTCGGTGAATCGTGAGTCGTGAAATCAAAATACTCCCGAGTCACGTCGTCACCATGAACGTCGTCATCACGCGGGGATCGGGGAGTCCGGCCGCGGGCTGGCCGCCGACATCGGCGCCCCGCCCCCGCCCTCTCCGCCCGCGATGAAGCTCCCGTACGCGTTCTCGATCATCCCCACGAGGTTACCGCACGATCGGTTGATCATCGCCGACAGCCCGGTTTTTGACCACACCCGGCGCATTCCGACGGCTTCCGCCTCCATTCGTCCTTTGCGTTCGTCGGATGCGTCGAGCTTGGCGCGGTTGTCGACGTCCGTCCGGAGTTGCACGCGCGCGGTGACGGCGGAGGTATCGTCCGCGTCGGGGATATGGCGGTCGCGCTTGCGTGTGGCTGAATGAGAGACGTGCTTGGAGTGACGCTTGGAGTGGCGCTTGGAGTGATGATGATGATGATGATGACGGTGCTTGCGCTCGGGGTGGTGCTTCGTCTCCTTCTTGCGTCGTTTCGCCACCTTGCTCCGCGTGTGGTGATCGTGCGCGTGCGTTTGGTGCTTGCGTTTGTTTCCAGAAGCCTTCTCGTTTGTTTCCAGCGAGCTCAGCGAAGACGTCTCCCCATTGGAATCGCTCGAGTCGTCTGAATCTGACGCGTCTTTCAGCGAGTCGGTCCGCGCGGGTCTGTGATGCGCGAGAATCTCCGCGCGTGACTGCGCCGCGCGTTGTGCCGCGCCGCGCGTATCCCCCGCGTGCCTCTTCGCCTCCTTCGCCGCGGCGCGCGCGTCCCGTCGTTCCTCGCGGATACGTTCCTTCTCGGCTTCCGCGGCTTGTAAAACCGCGATGGCGGTCTGCACCTCCGTCTTTGGTGACTCGGTCCTGAAGAGCGGGTTGAGATGCTGCGCCGCGCGGGGCTTGCACGGCCGTGGGGATGAGACCACCGGTGTGTGATCGTATCCGCGTATGGACGTGGACGCTTCGAGCGCGACGCGATGCAGCGTCGGCGGGGCGAGCCGCGAGTGGTGATGATGGATGCCGTTGTCGATTTTGCTGTGCATTTGCGCTGACGCGGCCGAGGGATGAGGATGATGGAGCCCGACCGCGCCCGGTGTGTGCGCCAGTGGGTTGGCGCTCGACAGCCTGTTCAGCAGCGTCTGCCACCGCGGGGGCGTGCCGCTCGATGCGCATCCTCTCGTGGGCGATGCGGGCCCGTGCGCGAACGGCGTCGGGCATCGAACAGGCGCGTCTCCGGAGGAGCCCATGGGAGCGCTCGGCGTTTGTTGGTTAGACTCGCGGGAGTTCTCGAGATAGATTTCGCGAGACGAACTTCCGTGTCGTCAACTCGCCGCGGATGCTTCACCGCGCGGGTTCGCCGCGTGCGTCGGCGTATCGACGATGTATCGATAGTGCAAAGATGCGTTTCCAACCTTTCGCGCGGGACCGGTGGGCTCGCGCGCTCGGTCGGGGAGGCGAGGATGTTTGGGCGCGGGTCGGGGTTGCACTTTTCTCTCGAGAGTTGCGGACGCCGGCTCCTTGCAAATAAATTCGGATAGGGGAGATCCTCCGTTTCTGATTTGGCGCGGGGACAGACACGTCGGATTCGCGTGGTTATGGGTCTTCGTTTTTGCCACTCGATTTAGACCAACGTTTCACGAGTCCGTGCCCACAGAGTCGCCGCAAGAAGAGATTTTAGTGCGCTTGGAGAGCCAATCAGAGCGGCGTATTTTCGATGAACAATCGATCCAACTGGCGAGTCGCGAGTGCCGGCGTGTGTTTTCAGGGTGAGGTGAGGCGCGCGGGGGGGCATAATCGCACACGACACCAGTTGCATACCCCGTATCAACCACACACAAAATGGCCTGCATGTCCCTCTCCATGAAGTGCGCGGTCGCCGCCAGTGAGTACCGCCGCGATCGGACCCGAACACGCGCGCGTTTGAGATTGAGATCGCCCCTCGCGCGCATCGATTTTAGCCATAAGTGGCGATTGTTGACGAACCCCCCGACGCCCGATCTGGCGACGTGACTTCCCCGCTGACCGCGATCCCCCGTGTCCTTCCCGTGTCCCTCGCAGAGCCCGCGGCCCGCAAGGTTGCCCGCAAGGCCACCGGTGAGTCCCCGTTCCACGTCCCACGATCGAACCCGCGGCGCGATCAACCGAGTTGGAGAAGTTAGTTCCAGCCCTAGTAGCGCGTCTTGACGTCGATCTGACCAATTTCCCCTCATCTCTTCCCATCCGCAGTCGCCAAGGCCACCGTCGCCAAGGCTTCCGTGCCCAAGAAGGCGGTGCTCTCCGCCGCGGTCACCGGCCTCGTCGCGCAGACCCTCCCCGCCCTCGCCGTGGTACGTGCACCTCCCCGAGAAGAGAACCCAGCGAGAATCATCATGCAAAAAACCGAGTCGAAAAGTTCGCGCCCCTGACCACCCTTCCCTTTCCATCGCGTATAATTCATTCAGGTTGACGAGCGCCTCAACGGCGACGGCACCGGCCTCATCCTCGGCATCAACGACGAGCTCCTCGGCTTCATCCTCCTCACCATCCCCGCCGTCATCTTCTCCCAGTTCTTCTACGCTCAGAAGGATGACGGCATCGCGGCGGGCGGCGAGGACGACGACTCGGGCCTCTCCCTCTAAACACTCCGCCGTGTCATGTCGGGAAGTTTACCAACGCCGTATTATGGAATTAAGATGTTTAGCCGGGTCGTTTTGAATGAATGATGAGCATCGGCGTCGTCGGAATCACGAAATACGTTAGTACCTTCACTCTCTTCGTCCTTACATCATCGTTTGATCACAAATTGCTAATTAGCGCACATTCATCGGTGCTTAGTACCACCCGCGGGGGAGTCCATGATGGACGCGAGCGCCTTCTTCGCCGCGGACGCCAGCGACCTCTTCGCCGCGTCCGCCTCCGCCTCCGCGACGAGCACCGCGGCGGACTTGCGCAGAGTGCTGCTGAACCCGAGGCCGTCCATGGCCGTCCTGAACGTCTCCGGGAGGTCCTCGGTTCGAACCCCGGAAGTGCCGAATGAATCATCCGTGGGCGTGCGGAGGGACTCGCGGTAGGATGAATCGGCGGGGGTGTGTGGGGTCCCGGCGCGCGCGTTGAACACGGGCGCGCGGGCCGCGGCGGCGGACGGCGGGATCGGTTGATGTTGATGCGGGCCCGTAGATCGAGAAGATCGTTGGGGCGCCATTGACGACGACGTCGACGCGTCGGCGGTATCCAGGCGCGGCGATCTCTCGGACGTCGCCTGCACTCCCGTGGCGGCATCATCCATCGCCGCGCGCGTCCCAGCGGTGGCGTCCAAGCGCAGGCACGCGATCGCGGACTCGATCGTCGGCTTCACCAGCCGTTGAGTCATGACGCACCCGCTCTTGAGCGCCTCCGTCTTGGCCCGAAGCTCTTTGATCTCGCCCAGCACGTTTCGCAACTGCGTCGGGGAAACCATGCGCCGACGCAGGTCCTCGAGCTCGAGATCGAGCCGCGCGGCCCGTACCTCGGCGGCGAGCTCGAGCGCGGCGACCGCGGAGGCCTCCTCCGCCTCGTACGCCAAGGCGAACTCGGATTCTTCTTCGTTCACTTCCGAATCCTTCGCCGCGAAAACCGCCGCCCGCGCCTCGGCGACCTCAGTCGCGGCGCGCGCCCTCGCCAGCTCCGCCACCAACACCGCCCTCTCCTTCCACCACGTGTCTTCCTCCGTGTCGTCCTCCGCGTCGTCCACGTCGATCGGCGTGTGCCCGGGCGTCCTCACCTCGGCGACGGGCTCCGGCTCTCGATCCTTCTCCGCCCCGACCCCCCCGTCCGGACCCCCTTCCGTAGACTTGTACTTGGCGACGATCTTCTCGACGATGGCGTTCGCGCCGACGACGATGGCGCCGCCGGCGGCGTCGTCGACGTAGTACCCGCGCTCGATCGCGGCGGCGACCTCCTCCTCCATCGCGTCCCTCAGTAACTCGGCCACCAATCGATCGTCTTCGTCGTCAATCGATGACCCGTTCGTCGCTCCCTCCGCCGGCTTGCGCCGCGTGGTAGCCGCGAGGAGCGCGTGGAGCGCGGTTCCCGGCGCGGTCGACGCCACAGCCCCCGACGCGAGCGCGCGATTGTCCACTCCATGCGCGTTCGTCTCAGCGGCGCGCCGGGCTTCGCGCCCGATGACCGCGGCGGCTGAATTCATCGATGATCGCGACGCCCCCGTCTCAATCAGGGACGCGCGCTCGGCGGCCCAGCGGAGCTTCGCGGCGGCGTGCGCCAACAGCATCTTCCGCGTGAGCTCCTTGGCATGTGCCAGCTCCGCTTGGACCCTGCGCACAGCTGTGTCGTTCGCGCGTTCCCACTCCGCCTCCTTTTGGTCCAACGCCTCGTTGACGTGCGACTCGAATCGCTCGGCTTCGCGCCTGAGCTCCTCGCGGGAACTGTCCGCGTCCTCCGCGGCCGCTCGCGCTTCCTGGACCTGCCCCTTGAGCGCGGTGATCTGTGCCTCGAGCGCGGCGTTCTGTTCGTGCAGTTGCGTGATCTTCGCCTTTTGCGCGGAGGACATGGCGCGTTGCATCCGTAGCATCCCGCCCATCGCCTCTTCGCTCTTCGCGCCATCCGTCTTGGCGAGCTCCAACTCAGCCTCCAGGGAGATGGACTTGGACCTCAACGCGGCGAGTTCGACGGAGGATGGGTTCGCCGCCAGTGTCTTGGCCTCCGCGAGCTCGTTTTCCAGCGCGATCACGCGGCTTCGAAGCGCGGCGGACTCGATCGGGGAGGTTGGAGCGGTGGACTGACCGATCGCATTTTTATCAGACCCGGGGGTGCGAGCTCCGTCGGGAGTGCGAGTGCCGGGTGAGGGTGACGTCGAGTTTGTCGTGGTTCCCGCGGGTGTATCGCGCGGCGTTGGGTCCATGGCGACGGGGCCTTTGGAGAGGTCGCCGCCGACGCCGTCCGTGCCCAACGGCGGCATCGATGTGTGTCAAACAGCGACAATTTCGCCCAATTCTGGCCCACCCAAGAAATAATTTTTGACGCCGGTTTGATGAAAAGCGTAAAGCGCGTCGCGGCGCCGTCCACACCCTTCGCCTCGCCCACGCCTCGCCGTTCCGACCGTATCCGAGTCCTCGTCGCGATGAGCGCCTCATGTGTCGCGGCATCTGCGTGCCACGCCGTCGCGCCCACCGCGCGCGTCGCGTCTCACCGCGCGTCTCGCGTCTCTCGCCCCGCTCTCACGAATGCGAAGAAGAAGAACGCGTCGACGCCCCGAGCGGGCGCCAGGGCGGCCGCATCCGCCGGCGGTTCCGCGTCGCACGCCCCGGGTTTGCGCGCGGTCTGGTCCATCGACGCCAAGTGAGTCACCGCGCCGAGGCATCCCCACGAACCCTCACCGACGACCTCACCCCCATCGTCGATGCTTGAGACGCCCACGTGCCCAATTCCTAACAGAAAATCTCCCTCTAATCATCAATCGATCCCCCACTGCTCAGGTACGGTCACAAGGCTAACGCGGTGGAGATGCTTCGCGAGTGGGTCCACACCGTCGGCGTCGCCGCGGGCCTCGACCCAACGCACGTCTCCTTGCTCACGGGCGCCATCGGCTCACCAGAGTCCAGCGTCGAGATGGAGATTGCCGGGTTCGGAAACATGGCCGGTGAGTTTCTTTTTATTTTCGTCGTATGGGCAATTCGAGTGACGTCAGTCGTGTTTTGTTCATTACAGAGATTGACGCCTTTTTCAACGCGATTCCGGGTGCCGAGCACCGTAAGTGGGGGGAACGATTCGCCGCGCACGTCGTGGACGGCTCGCCCATCTGGCGCATCGTCCGTGTCGTTCCCGTCCACGCGCCACCGTCCACCGTCAGCCAATCGCGAGCGTCCACGTCAGCGTCGGTCACGGCGAAAGACGGAGCCGAACTCGTCTTTGCCGACGCGGATGAAGATTCAACGCCGGCGGAGGATCCAATGGCGGCGGCTATACGGAAGGCACTGGAGGGTGGGTTCGAGATGCCGGCGAAGGTCGCTCCACGGGCGCCTAGAAGACCGAGCGGGATACAGTTCGACGGCGTGGATGTGTTCGAGGCGGATGCATTCGGTGACGCGAGTGCACCGGGAGGGCTGGTGTTTCCGTCATCGAATGAGAATGAGAATGAGAATGAGAATGAGAACGAGGATGGGGAAGGGGATGAGGATGGGGAAGACGCGGCTTCCTCTTCGGCGGGTGGATCCGACGAAACGGACGACGGCGGGATAGACCTGAGCCAGTACCCGCCCGGGAGCAAGGTGGTGACGGACTGGAAGGGCGACCCGATGGTCATCACCCCCGGCGACAAGCTCCCGTTCGTCTCTTGAAGAATTAGTCTTCTTCGACTTTTAACAATCACAATCTAGCGCTAGTGCTACCATGGCATCTCCTCGCCCCGCCAGTTGAGGAACTTGCCGCTATCCTCCGGCGTGAGGGACTCGATGAGCGCGACGATCCCGGCCGCGCTCTCGCGTGGCTCCAGCGGCGCCTTGATCGTCCCCCCGCGGCTGCCCATGTCCGTGTTCATCCACCCCGGGTCAACCGCGATCACTTTGACGCTTTTTGTTTTCGGATTGGTTCTCATCTCCGCGGCGGCGCAGACGGTCATCATGTTCAGCGCAGCCTTCGTGGTGCGGTAGACGACGTCCTGGGTGGTGGCGGACGACGCGCCGAGCCCTGACAGCACCCGACCGATGCTCCCCATCCGTCCCGAGATGTTCACCACCGTCGCGTCGGGTGCTAGGTGCGGCAAACAATGCTCCAGTACTCGCATGGAGCCCATGACGTTGGTGTTGAAAGACCGCGTCCACGCGGCGTAATCGACGTTGCCGACGGCGCATTCTCGCCCGATGCACACCCCCGCGTTGTTTATGAGCACGTCGATCCGCCCGATACTCTTCAACGCGTTCCTGAAGTTCGAGTTGAACGCGTCGGAACACGCGACGTCCAGGGTTATGATGACAAACGACGTGCATCCTTCGTGGCCCTGGCGTAACTCATCGTACAGCGTGTCGTGCGGCGGATCGCCCCGGACGCAGACGACGACTCGCCATGCCGGCGGACCGTAATCGCCATCCTTCGTCTTGTGAACGTACTGTCGCGCCAGCTCGAGCCCCAACCCCCGGCTGGCGCCCGTCACCAACACCGTCTTCATCTCGCGTGTGTGAAAAAGTGCGTCTCGAGTGCTGCACGCAGCGCTTCCTCGGAACTCGAAGTGGAAGTCGGCTCAATGATTTTGAACAGTTGATCGGGGGCGCGGGTGTCGCGGCGATGCGCGTCGAGGTCGGCAGGCATTCGATCGACCCGCGGGACGTCGCGGGGGTCACCCGCGGCGCGGGCGCGCGCGGTCTCGAGCTCACCGTGCACTGCTTCCCGCCCAAGAAGGTGCGCCCAGATCGCGCGATGACCCCTTACTAATCATCTGCCGCCGTCTGGTGAAATCTACGCCGCCCGGCCGTCCGCCTCATCCTTTCCCTGACCGTCACCCTCGATCCCCACCCTTACTCCATCAGGGCCTGTTCGGCCGAGTCTATCACCGAAGCGGCGATCTCCGACGGCCGGTGACGCTCAAGTTCAACAGCGAAGCCGAGCTCTTCACCGCGCGCCGCGACATCCTCCGCCGATGCATGCCGCACGGAAACCTCTGGGGCTGGGGCGACGAACAGCGGCGCGACTCGATCTCCGCCGCGAACGCCGACCCGCTACCGGAACCCACGAAGGCGCGGCTCCTGGTGCTGGTAAACCCCGCCGCGGGGAAAGGACGCGGCGTCGCGGCGTACGAACGCGACGTCGCGCCCGTCCTCGCCGCCCTCAACGGATGCGGCGTCGTCGTCGAGATGCGCGTCACCGCCCTCAAGGGCGAAGCCATGAAGATAGCGAAACAACTCGACCTCGACGCGTACCGAGCGATCGTCTGCGTCGGAGGCGACGGGACCCTCGCGGAGGTATTCAACGGGCTCATGACACGCACCGACGCGTCCGTGGCGCAGTCATTCCCGGTCGGAGTCGTACCCGCGGGGTCGGGCAACGCGGTTGCCAAATCTTTGAGCCATCGAGTGGGCCAGCCGTGCGATAATGTGACCGCGGCGCTGGCGATCGCGCGGGGGCACCTGGTCTCACTGGACCGAGCCGAGTTCCGCGCGGAGGAGGCGGCATCGACGACGACGGAGAAGGACGGCGCGGCACCAGGGTCCCCGCGGCACCAGGCGAGGAGCGAGCGTCTGCCCATCGCCATGCATTCCTTGCTTTCGCTTTCGTGGGGGTTCTTCAGCGACGTGGACATCGAGAGCGAGCGGTGGAGGTTCTTGGGCGGCGCGCGGTTCACGGTCGGCGCGATCGTCCGCGTGCTGTTCATGCGTCGTTACGACGCTAAGATCCGGTTCCGGCCGCTCGGTGCGGAGGACGCCGCGGACGCCGCGTTCTTCCTGGAGGATGGGTCATCCGACGAAGAGGAGGACGACGGCGCTTTTTACAACAAGTTCGACATCAGCCGGAGCCGCAAGCGAAAAGGGAGCTACGCACCGTCCGGCGCGCACAGGATGGCGTCGCCGCTGGACGCGCGCGCGGCGAAGCGCGCGGCGAAGGCGGCGGCGCGGGGTGCCAAGGCTGGCGTCGAGATGGCTGATCGTCCGGGGTGGCGAGAGATTGCCGGGAGCGACGTGCAAGGCGTGTGGGCGCTGAACTTGCCGTGGGCCGCCGAGGACATGTTCGCGGCGCCCGCCGCGCAGTGCTCCGACGGCGCGTTCGACCTCTTGGTGTTCAAGGGCCACTCGCGGCTCTCGCTGCTTCTGAATCTCTTGAAGCTAGACGCGGGAAGGCACGTGCCTCACTCGAGAGTTACTTACGTGAAAGCGTCGGAATTGGAGGTCGTCCCCGGGGCTTCGAGCACGGGGCGGGGCGGGTACATAGCGGTGGACGGCGAGCTGGTGGCGCGCGCGAGGGAGATCGGCGGGGGCTTGGGTGGTGACGGGTCGGCGCCGGGTGGTGCCACGACGGTGGTCACGGAGAGCGATCGTAACTGGCGTGTGCCGTACGGGCCGATGTCGCTGCGGGTGGTGCGCGGGTCGGCTCGGGTGTTTGGGTCGTCGCGAGGCGGTGGCGAGGAAGTCTGAGTGCGTGTGATTTATTAGTTTGGGGAAGAATAATTCTTTGGAAATACCACTCGATCCGCGAAAAAGCCGGATTTGATCATACCTGTTGACGTACGCGTCCGGGTTTAATTATGGTTAGAAGATCAGGTTTATCTCGCCTTTTTTGTCATCGGCGGCTCTCCGTGAATCTCACAGTGACCCGCACCGACGGGCACGATAGGCAACAAGGGAGAGAAGATGTCCGAACCCGCGCCGGCCCAGGTTGAGGCGCCGCCCGTCCCCCAGGACTCCGCGACCTCGGTGGCCGCCGAGCCCGCCGCCGAGGGCGGCGCCGAGGGCCAGTCCAAGAAGGGTGCCAAGAAGGTACGAGCGCGATCGGTGAATCTCGAGGCCCTGATCGTCACCCGCGGAATCGGCGCGAGATCCCGGGCCGCGCGGGCGCCGCGCGGCCCGGCGATCTCCCCGCGTGACTCCTCTCGAAGTCGCCGAGTATCTATGCGCCGTGTTCCCGCTCTCGCACGAACGCCGCACAGCTGTGCACGCGCCCGCCCGCCCGCCCGCCGCCGAAGTCCTCGCGACCGAGACGAAAAAGTTCCGGCACCTTCCCATCTCCGCGGACTCACACGAACCACCCGAACCCCGTCGCTGACATCCCACGTCCCCCCGACCCGTCACCCGAAACACAGGCCGCCAAGGAGGCTGAGAAGGCTGCGCTCAAGGCTAAGAAGGCCGCCGAGGTCGCCGCGCGCGAGCTCGCCCAGCAAGGCGGACCCGACCACCTCGCGCACAAGTACGGCGACGCGCCCCTCATCCAATCCCAGGCTCGCTCTGGAAAGGTCTGGACGCACGTCAAGAAACTCGACGCGCCGTCGTCGCAGTACCAGACCGTCTTGCTCCGCGGGCGCGTGCACAACGTCCGCGGCAAGGGCAAGTCCGCCTTCCTCGTCCTCCGCCAGCAGACGGCGACCGTCCAGGTTACGTTTTTCGGTGAGTTTCTTTCTATTTATACATTCCTTTTATCATACGTATGTGCAATTCAACTGACGACGTGTTTTATTTATTGTTAACAGTGGATGACGTGAACGTGTCCAAAGGGATGGTCAAGTGGGTCTCCAACCTCACGAAGGAATCCGTGGTGGACATCCAAGGTGTCATCATGGCCCCGGAGAGTGGCAAAGTGGAGTCGTGCACGCAGCAGGACGTCGAGCTCGTCGCGCAGTCCATCTACTGCGTCTCCCGATCGGTCCCTAGGCTGCCCTTCGAGGTGAGAGTTTATTTCTATTTGCGAGTTTATTTTCGCACTTGTGTAGGCGATTGGACTGACGGTATGTTTTATTCACTGTTTACAGATCGATGACGCCTCCCGCCCCGAAACGGACTTTGACAAGGAGGACTGCACGTACGTCCGCGTGGGCCAGGACACGCGCCTGAACCACCGCGTCATCGACCTCCGAACACCCGCGAACCAGGCCATCTTCAGGGTTCAGTCCGCGGTGTGCGAGCTCTTCAGAGACGCGCTGCGGTGAGTGTATTTTAATTCCCGTACGTATGGGCAATTGGACTGACGTCGTGTTTTTGTTCACAGGGCGCAAGACTTCATCGAGATTCACACCCCGAAGCTCATCGGCGGCGCGTCCGAGGGCGGCGCCTCTGTGTTCAAGCTGGACTACATGGGCCAGTCCGCCTGTTTGGCGCAGTCCCCGCAGCTGTACAAGCAGATGGCGGTGGAGTCCGACTTGGAACGAGTGTTTGAGATTGGCCCCGTGTTTCGAGCCGAAAACTCAAACACGCACCGGCACCTCTGCGAATTCACGGGGCTGGACATGGAGATGGCCATCAAGGAGCACTACTTCGAGGTCCTGGATGTGCTCGATAACCTGTTCCTGCACATGTTCGACGGGCTCAACGAGCGGTTCGCGCACGAACTGAAAGTTGTCTCGCAGCAGTTCCCGTACGAGCCGCTGAAGTACCTCAGGCCGTCGCTTCGACTCGAGTTTCCGGAAGGTATCCGGATGCTCCAGGAGCACGGCGTCGAGGGCGTGGACCCGCTCGGGGACCTCAGCACCGAGCACGAGCGCATCCTCGGCGCGCTCGTCAAGAAAAAGTACGACACCGACTTTTACATGCTCACCAAGTACCCCGCCGCCGCTCGGCCGTTTTACACGATGCCCGACCCGGCGGATGCCGACTACAGCAACTCGTACGACATCTTCATCCGCGGCGAGGAGATCATCTCCGGCGCCCAACGTATTCACGACCCGACGCTACTAAGAACTCGCGCGGAGGAGTGCGGGATCGAGGTGGATACGATCCAATCGTACATCGACGCGTTCAAGTACGGAGCTCTGCCCCACGGCGGGTGCGGCGTCGGGCTGGAACGCGTGGTGATGCTGTTCCTTAACCTGGGGAACATTCGGAAGACGTCCATGTTCCCCCGCGACCCACGGAGGCTGGCGCCGTGAGGGATCACGCGTGCGAGAGAGTGCGTTAGAGATTCATTTCATTCATCAATGGCCAGGGCAAAAAAATATCCTGAAGTTGTTCACTCGCTACCTCACTCGCGCCGCGTTACACTACACGGCTCTACTACGGTCATCCGTCGCTTCCCCGCGGCGTCGCGACTTGTGTCCCACCCGTGTGGGATGCTTTAGAGTTATTCTCCACGACCGGGAAGACTCTCCACGCCGCCGCCAGCCGTTCCCGCTCTGCCCTCATCTTTTCATCTTCGATTGACGCGTCTCTTGCTCGGACCCGCTCTTCGCGAACCGAAGCCTCTTCTCTCCACCGCGCGAGCTCGATTTCCTCCTTGGACGCCCCGCCCCCGCGCGTGGTGATCCGCGGCGGCGCCAGGTTCTTCATGTACTCCACCGTGTTCGTCGTGTGCGTCGATCGCATGTCCTCGGGGAGGATGGAGTC
>Ga0302114_10000959_pt1 | contig 19530 bp, 20 predicted proteins | sample AG5_Surface_MG_FD_203107 | JGI IMG/M metagenome (GOLD analysis project Ga0302114, IMG submission 203107) | Marine microbial communities from Western Arctic Ocean, Canada - AG5_Surface | ecosystem: Environmental > Aquatic > Marine > Oceanic | place: Canada: Western Arctic Ocean | collected...
TCTTTACAGGTTTAGTTCTGAATAGCTCCATCCCGTCGTACTTGACAACAGCAAACGGGTCCGACTTCCCGAGCAGGTCCGCGCTCGCCAGTCCCATTGCCGACTCGACGCACACCGAGCGGAACAGCTTCTCGACGATTTCCGTCTCCGAGCCGAAAACCAGCCTGATCGACCCTTGTACGAGCTTGTTTTGCCTCGGAGTCATTCCGGCGTTAGGTTGGAGCGGCAGCACCCGACGAGTGCCTCCTTCGAAGCCAGTGCCAGCGCCAGCGGCGAGGGACTCCCCGCTGAACGATACTTCCCCGAGGAAATCCCCAAGCCCCATCATGTCCATGTCGTAAACCTGCAGCGTCAAGTCGTCTCCCTCCTCGACCCGATCGCTAATCTTCACTTTGAAGTGCTCCTTAAACACCGGACATAGCGTGTCATTAACAACTCTTGTTCGGCCAATTTCCACCCCCAGCCACTTCACCACGACGACCGGATCGCTAAGGCCGAAGAAATCGGCCTTGGCCAGACCGAAGCAGTCCAGAATGCTGAAGGAGACGAAACGGGAGGTGGAGGAGTCGGAGGCGGGGCCGAGAGTAAGCCCGAGGCGACCCTGGACTAGCTTGTTTAACTTCTTGCTCGCGTTGTTCATCGGGCAGAGCTTTGCCAGGAGGACGTCTTTTGGTGGTTTGACGAGGACCTGATTTGGGAGTTTTTGTTAATTTAGTTAATTTAAACACAGGGATTACATTGAAACACAGGGAAATATTTCACTTACCTTCTCATCGAGAACCACCTGTCCAAGAAAATCCCCCTCCCCGCTGAAATCCATGTCCCAAACCTCGATCTTCAGCTCCATCGCCGTACCCCTCGGCGGCGGGCTCAGCACGAAACTGTTATTCGCCGTCCAAACCGGGTCGCACGTGTTATCGCAAACACCCGTCTTACCGATCTCACACCCGAGCCAGAAAACCTTGCAGAACGGGTCGCTTTGGCCGAATGTGTCAGCCCGGCCCAAATGGTGCCCGCTGGGGATTGTCAGGAGGAGACCGGAGTCGTAGATCTGGCCGATTCCACTAACGGAATTGCAAGCGATCGACTGGAGGACTTTTAGGCTCCAAGTTGCTTCGTCGAGCTGCCAGATCTCGGCGGCGAAGCTGAAGAATATCGGGTTAGTAGCAAATATTTGTTGTTCGCCTCCATCCATCCATCTATCCATCCGCTCACCTCGTCAGCACGTTGTTGGCGATGATCTTCAGCGCCTCCAGATACACGTCAGACGCCGTGACGAAGACGTCGTCGACGATAAGCTCGAACTTCTCCAAGTTTGTGAGCTTTCGCTTCCTGTCGATGCTGAGGCCGAGCTCTTTGCCCGCAATCTCAAGCAGTGAGACCTGAAGCGAGTTATACAATTTTGAGTTGAGTTGAGTTGAGTTGAGTTGAGTTGAGTTGAGTTGAGTTGAGTTGAGTTGTAGCCATTTTGTGCGGCTCGCTCCGCTTCGCTCCGTGTCACTCACCACGCCATTCTCTGGAATCTTATCGTCGCTCCTTCCCTTGCCGACCAACCCAAACGAATCCACTCCTAAAACTCCCACCGAGCACTCTCCGTTCTTCAGCGGCGCACAAATAAACGGATACGAGTGGTTGTGAATGTTCCCCAGCAACAAGGGTGGGTTCTTCATCGCAACAACCTTCTTCTCCAGCCCTACCTTAGCCCCCCCGTTGCTATCTAGCATGCCCATGTTTCCAGCCATGGACATCCTCTTCCCCTCCTCGGCGGTCGTTTCCTCGTAAATCAAGCTCGGCAGCCCCTTCTTCCCGATCAGGTTAAAGCTGAGGCCCCGCCCCCGGGAAATTTCCTTTCCGGTCATACTGCTTTTCGCGCCGCTCATAACGTAGCGAATCTGCACCGAGCGAAGCGAGGTGCATTTTTAATGAAGCAAGAGCAAAAACGAATGAAGCGAGCCAAACGAATTGAGTGGGTTAGTCAGTAGTGGATGTAGCCTTTTGAAGCCATTTCGCAGAATTCATCGCTCGAGTCTTCCTCAAAGCTCTACAAGCCCGCTTCGCTCGCTCACCGTCCCCCCGCCCGGCTGTAGCAAGCCGAAGTAAATGTTCGTTCCGGGGAGGCAGCGTTCTAGGATCATCAGCACCCTTTTCATCAGCAGCGACTGGTCGCTCCTGGCCCAGTCGCTGCAGGCCTTCTTAATCGCAACCACCGCGAACTTCCTGGTCGCAACCCTCTGCTCCCTCCCCCTTATGCACCGCAAGCTCTTCTCAACTTCGCTCGCAACAATTTTGCAGAAAGTTACGTCCTCCCCCCAGTCATACCCGGGCAGCCTTTCAACGTAGATCGCGTGCAGCACCCCCTGCTTCGGGCCGATTTGCTTCCTGTTGTTAACCATCATCCCCCCGTCGAAGATCGGCGCTAGGATAGTTTGCGGGGCGCCGTGCAGCGTGAAACCGCGCTTTCCCTTCGCCCTGTTGAACACGAATTGGTTCAGTTGCTGGCTCTGCAAATTGACCCGGTTGTGTGATTTTGTGATGTCGAACTTTTCTGTGTCGCAGGTTCCGCCGATCTTGCTCCAGACGTCAATTTTGCTAGGGTCGAGCTGGACGCCGCCTGAAATTCCTTTTTGGGAAGCCGACTCCTTCGATTCGAATTTGTAAGCAATTGTTCCTTGAATATTTTTCAATTTGTTTTTCATTTTTTCGGTCGTTTCCTCTTCGTTCAGCAAAATTTCTTCATTTTCGTCCTCTTCGTTGCCCTTGCCCTTGCCCTTGCCCTTGCCCTTTCCCTTGCCCGCACCCTTGCCAATTCTTCCCCCCAAGCCTAACTCACTCTCCAACTTTTTCCCTGTGGGATACATGAATTTGTCACCCTCCACAACCACGCCACCCAAGTGCTTCCCCCTCCCACTCGCGGTCATCCCATCGTAATCGTACACGTCGATGCAAAGCTTAATTTCCTTCGAATTCTTCTTATAGTCGTCCTCTAAGTACGTGAACGAAAACGCGTTGGAGCCCTTCTCGCCCTGGCCCCACTTGGGATCGACAGTTTTCTTCTTCACTGCCGTTTTCCCAATTTCGTCGTCTCCGAAAGTAACCACGACGAACGGGTCGTTCTGCGGCCCGTACCTCTTGTCCATGGCGAGATTGTAGCATGCAATGATGGTGATCGTCATTTCCTTGACCCCGTCGTGGTCCACGCCGTTGACCAAATTCCCAAAATCCCCCCCATCGAGCATCATCCGGAGCTTCATGCTTCCCTGGACTAAGTTCTGCTCGCTCACAGGCATGCCCGCTTTACGCTGAAGGTTGTAGGACCTCTGAGCGGGGGGCAGGTGCATAAAAAAGTCGGAAAGGAACTCCACCTGACCGAGAAAGGATCCGAGGCCAACAACGTCGTGGTCCCAGACTTCCAACGTTAGGTTCACATCGTTTCTGGAGATTTTGCCGCTGTTGCTGTTGTCCTCCACCTTTTCCTCCTCGTCTCTCTCCTTCTCCTTCTCCCCCCCAATAATCTTATCATCAATAAACTCCGGTAACGTGACGCAGAAGCTCTCCCGCTTCCACACCGGATTCAAGCAATCGTCAACAACCTTGGTCCTCGCAACTTCCTGTCCAAGCCACTTCACAATTACGAAAGGGTCCGACAGCCCGAACTTATCCGCTTGCCCTAGCCTTGCGCAGCTTAAGATCTGCAACCGAAGGACCAGTCGCGGAGTCTTCCTCGAGCTCTGCATCGAAAAGTTGCCTTCTTCGCCTTCGCCAACAAGTATACCCCGCATTTTTTCGTTTTCAAGGTCCGCTTCGTCGTACACGCTGTTGTACACACCCCACTTCAGCTGCAAGCTACCTTTTACAAGCTTATTGTTTTTTTTGCTCAGTTCTTCGTTGGGGATTAGAGCGAATGAGGCTGCGCCGAGCAAAATGAAGCGAGGCGCAATTTTTTTTAATGAAGCACGAGCCGAACCAAACCAAAGCGAGCCAAACGAAATGAGTGGGTTAGTTTAGTAGTGGATGTAGCCGTCTGCAGCCATTTCGCGAGATCCATCGCAGTATGCTCGTCTTCCTCAAGGCTCGCTCGCTTCGCTCACTCACCAATTTCAAGGGGAGGAGGGGCTTCCAAGAGTGAACTGGCGTTCACGCCAACCATGCCCAGAAACGCGCCTGAACCAACGCTGTCGGAGTCGAACACTTCCAGCACCAATTTTGCCCCGGTCAAATTATTCGGCAAAACGAAAGAAAACCTCTCGCTGCTCCACACTGGGTCGCAACTATCCTTAATCACCGCCGTCCTGAATATTTCCTCTCCCAAGAAAGTTGCTATCACGTACGGGTCGCTGCTGCCAATGAAGTCAGCCTTTGCCAGCTCCTTGCAACCCACAATATCCATACTCACTTCCCTTCTCAGCGGCACAAGCGTTGGCAAGCTGCGCCGAGCGAGGCGATATTGTGCGCATTTTTAATGAAGCACGAGCGAACCGAAACCAAGCGAGCCAAACGAATTGAGTGGGTTAGCTTAGTAGTGGATGTAGCCATTATGTATGTAGCCATTTCGCGGGATTCATCGCGAGTATTCTCGTCTTCCTCAAAGGCTCGCTCGCTTCGCTCGCTCACCTCATCAAATTCTTCAGATTAGACTGCAAGTAGTTGTCCAGCAAGTCCTCGGTGGGCATCGTCAAATCGTGCTCGAGCCTTTGCAGTGGATTTTCCCACGCATTCAAGGTGCTTAGCAGTTGTTCTTTCGCAGGTTCGCGCAACAGAGCCTTCTGTACCGCCTCAATCGCTTCTGTCATCTGTCCGCTCTTGCACAAGCACTTGGCAAGGCCAAAATACATCTTACCCCCGATTTCCCTGTTCTTCAAATCCTGGAGCTCGTTCTTCTTGACATTCACGCTCTTCTTCTGTTTCTTCACGCCCTCCTCGTGCAACCCAACAGCCAATCTGTAGAATTCAGCCGCCCAAACATTGTGATCAACTGTGCTCGCGCTAACCGCTATATCCAGGAACAACTTGTAGCCCGTAAAGAACTTGTCAGCGCTAACCTTTTTGTCGAAATCCTCCCTCAGCTCGTACGCCCGCGCGTACGTCTCTTTCGCGAGCTTCTTCTGGTACTTGTCGTTCAGCAGATCGCCCCAAACCTCGTGGATTCGACTTATCAAGCACATTACGTCGCTCTTCGTATAAGGATAGTGCTCGTCGAGCTTGATAGCCGTATGCAAGTGCTGAATGAGTTGATTGAGTTGATTGAGTGGGTTAGTTTAGTCAATGGGGGCACGCATCTCATTTTATTTTATTCCAACTTGACTTGTCTCTCGGCGGCTCACCTCGATGGACTCCTTGTACTCGTTCCTCAAGAACTTCAAACCGGCCGCCTTCATTCTAACCGTGCCCATTTCTTTCGCGTTTGGAAAGTTCTTCATTATGCTCTCGTACGCTTTCAGAGCTCTGTCGGTGTTGCCCAGGTATAGGGACGTTTCCGCGTAGGATATGTGATTCTTACTCTTCGTCGCAACTTCCAAGTGATTCAGCGCAATGTCCCAAGCCGCCCTCGCCTTGACCAAGTGCAACCTTTCACTTCTCAGCCCCGCAAGCTTGTAGGACTTCAGGTGTTGCGTGGCCAAACTTTCCCAGAACAGACCGTCGCCGTCGTACCCGTAGTTCGCAGCCTTTTGCAACAGCACGCTGCTCGCCCGAGTGGTTCCAAGGTTCGGGTTGCTGCTGCTGTCGATGCACAAGAATCCCATTCTCACGATCATATCCACGTTCCTAGGCTCCTCCAAGAGCTGATCGCGATAGTACTCCCGCGCGGCCTCTCTGATGTTTGACCGGAGTTTTTGCCATATGTGCCTTGTTTCGACAGTTTTCACAAATTCCACTGCATTCTCTTTCTTCTCCTCGTTCTTGTCTGAAACCTCCTCCTTATCAATTATCATTTCGCTGTTGTTATCATTAACAATCGACACGTTGGTGCTAGCGACCAACGATGCGCTTGCGCTCCCTGCACCGGCATAGTCGGACAATAATCTTGGCAGCGATATGGCAGAGCCTTTTGTTTGGTCTTTGATGGTTTCAACCGCAACCACAGCAGCAACTGTCACGTCCACGAAACGATCATCAATCAAGTTTCCCCTGTGCAACGCGCTCATCATTTTGTTTATGCTGTTGTCGTCGCTCGATTCCACTCCACTATCAATAAGATTCATCACGTCCACCTTCAGTCCCATCTCCGTCAGCTTCTTTTTGGTCTTCTCGGACTCGATAATTGCCTTCGCGCCACGCTCCACCTTTCCAATCATCGTTCCAGCTATCACCTCGCTAGCCGTGTTGGAAATTGTCCTCAATTTCCTTGCCTCTCTAAGCCTCGCTTCCTCCTCCCTTTCTTCCTCTTCCTCTGCCGCTTGATCCAAGAAGCCAAGCAAAAAACTCTTTTTCATTTTGTTCAGCGCAATTCCGCCAATTTCGCAAATAACGTCGTACACGGAGAGGCGCAACTCCTTCTCGAAAATTGTTTTCGGTACCACATCGTTCTCGTTCCTGTCCAAGATGCCAGGGTCGAGACCGTCCTTGATCATTGCGTTCTTAATTGCATCAGTTGGTACGCCAAGTTTTTTCATCTTCAGATAGCGTTTGAACGTTTTGCGCCTCCTAATTGCTATATTGATTTCGGGCTTTTCTTCATTTGGAGCGGAAGAAGCGTTGGAATCAGCAGCAACAGATCTGTTGCTGTCCTGTGAGTTTTCCACGGCGAGAGCTCCAAAATTTTCGATTTCCGCTGCCGTCGGAAAGTCAACCGTCTTGTCAGACAGCCCAGGATTTTGCTTCGTATATTTCTGGTTCTTATTCCCTATGACCCCCAGGTCGAAGCCGAAGTCTCCCTCTTCTTCTTTCTCCTCTTCCTCCTCCTCCTCAAATTCAAATTTTTGCTCCTTCTGACATTCGGTTTTTGGGCGACTTTCCTTCTCTTCATTAACGTCCATGTCCATGTCCATGTCCATGTCCATGTCCATGTCCATGTCCGTGTGGTAACCCTGCTGCACAAGAATGGCCCAAGGATTCACCTTGAGTTTCTCTTCGTGCTGCTTAATCACCTTGAGGCTCACTTGGTGGGGCAATAATTCTTGCTGTTGCATGATTCCGCACGTGCGTGCCTTCAAAAGGTGTGTGTTACTCGCTGCAAAATTCAACCACTCCAACTCCCAATCCCACTCTTACCTTTCTCAAATAATCTTTCGCCATGCTTTCATCCCCGATTCGTTTCAAGCTCTTGGCGTAAGCCAAGTAAAGCTTTCCAGTCGCCATTGATCGATTTTCTCGCTGGGCCGAAATGTCAATTGCTTGCTGGTAGAAGTTGCAGGCGATCAAGAAAAACTCTTGCGATGCGGCCATCTCGGCGTAAACAGTCCATGTCTTTGGGTCATCCAGCCACTCTTGGCAACTCGAGTACTCACGGTCCTCGTCATTTCCGTGGAACGATGCGAATCTTTGCCTTGTGTTGAGAATGCTTACAGATTTGGAGTTGTTGATAGCCGCCTCTCTCTGCGCACGGCGTTTCTCCTTCCTTGCTGATATTTTTGCCTCTGTACTTTCTAAAGTATTTTTTTGCCCTTGCTCTTTTTCTTCTTCTTCTTCTTCTTCCTCTTTCCCATCCTCTCCCTCCTCGCCGCTACCAAACCGATCATAGAAAATCTTTTGGTACGCGCTCGCTGCAAGCGTTTTTTTCATGTCAGCGGCAACATGTTTGCTGTTTGCTCCTTCCGCCTCCGCCTCTGCCTCTACCTCTACCGCCGCCGCAGTTCGCTCTTCTCCATCGCCATCGCCGTCGCCATCCTCAATAGCCCCCTTGGCCAAACTCCGCCCCCACAAATCCACAATTCTTGCCATGACGAACATTAAATCCGACCTCGCAAACACACCAATTTTTTCCACCTCCAAATCCATTGCTGCATTTGCGTACGCCGCTGCCTGTTCCCACAATTCGAGCTTCATCAAGACGCTCGTTGCCCTGATGTAGTAGATGCCGATCCTAGGGTGGTGTGGAAAATGCTTCACAATGTGGCCGAGAATGTTCGCCGCCTTCTCCCGGTTTCCCAAATGCAGCTGAATCCGCACACAAAGCTCCCAATTTTCGCAGCTGATTGCGTTTTCGATGTGCTTCATGGCTTTGTCAAGCGTGTTTGCTGCGTACTGGAGGTGAATTCGCTGCGTGTTGAAATTCGTTCAAGTTTGGGTTAGTGGTTTTTCTCTCCTTCCCCATCCCCGTCCCCTTCCCCTTCTCTGCCTTATTCACCTCTGCGTTGCTGCCGCTCATCTGCCAAATCTTGAAATGGCTAACTGCCAACTTTCGGTAGAACTCTCCGTTACCCTCAAAACCCGTGTCTTCGACAGCTTTCTGCATCAAAATGCAGGCACACTTCATCAGCCGAATGCCGTTTCCGTTCTCGTTGAAGCACAACGATCCCATCTTCGCCAAGTGTTTTCCGCTTCCTGTCTCCATCTGCTTGATTTCGGTCTCGGCGTAGTGCTCCCTGCTAATCCTGGTGATGTTGGCCTTGATCTTCATTATGTGAGGTTGCACCTTGTTCACCATCTCATTCTTCATCCTTGCCATGGCGAGGTCTCTCTCTCCCCCCTCGTTCACGATCAAATAAGTTTCCATCAACACCTCCAATCCTTGCTTCAACTCCAGGTTGAACACGTTCTGCTCCTTCTTCCACCTTTCTAGCACCAAAATCACCCCCGCGTCCACGTTTTCTTTCCCAAATTTGACCACGTTCTCCATGCTAATGATTGCATCAAACTTCTTCCCAACATGGTATTGAGCATTTGCAAGCCCGAACCACATTGCGCTCTCCATCCGGCTGCTCTTGCACCTTGCAAACGCAGTCATGTACAGATCCACCGCGAATCCAAAGTCCCCGCACATCTCGCATTTCTTTGCGTACTTCTGCCAAGTCGCACCGCTGACCAGCCACTCGTTGACATCTTCATTGCAGTCCTCCTCTCCCTCGTCTTGTAACTTCTCCAAGACGTTCTGGTAGCTCAGCTGAGCAATTACGGCTTTCGTGTCGTCGACCTGTTGCCACTCCTCGTAAACGTGCGCGAGCAAGAACTCCAAATCCAATGCGCTGTAAACCAGTAGTCCCAATTTAGCCTTCTCGATGCACTCCAGAATGTGGCTGCACGCCTTGGCGTAACTCTGCATCATTTTGTACACCATGGCAAGTTGGAGCTGGGTTGTTGCAAGAAGTTTGATATTATTTTTGCAGAAGCGTTGTTTAATCAGCCTAAGGGTGATAATAGCTGCGCCGCGAAAATAATTGTTGATGTTGGATTAGTTATGGTTGTAATTGCCGTCACGTCACGTCACGTCACGTCACGTCACGTCACGTCACGTCGCGTCACTCACCTGCTGAGCTCTTTCCCAAGAACTGCTGGGTTCTCGCCAACTGCTGCCACACCTCCACATCAGCGGCGTTCACCATGCTGCTATTCAGCGCGGTGCTGCAAGCCACAAGGCTCAACTCCAAGCATTGGATTTCGGCCAGCAACCCGTCGTTTAACCAAGTTTTGAACAGCGCCTGACTCAGCCTCTTCCAATACGGGAACGGCCCAACTTCGTCGGCGCCCCACTGCGAGCGTGGATTAGATTTGATTTTGGTTGGGTTGAGTAAATTGGTTTTGACAACAAATCCCCACACCACCACTCACTCACTCACTCACCTGCTCGCTAGCCTTTTGCAGCAGCACCGCGCTCGCTCTCAGCAAGCTTGCCTTTGCAGCAGGGTTGCTGTCGAAGCAGAGCAAACCCAGAACCGCAGTCATTTTTGTGATGCTAACGAGCTCTCCGCTCGCCATCTCGATTCCTGTCGTCTTGTGGTAGACGAGCATCTGGTGGATTTTGATCTTGTAGTACTGCCTCGCGGCTTCCTGAATGTGAAGCTTCAACTTGTACCACGGGAGATTCCTTTTCTCTTTCTCAACTGAAAAGTTGGTGGACTCCAACTTGACAATTTGCGACTCTCGTTGCACCAGCGCAATCCTTTTGCTTTTCGACCTCACGTCCAGCATTTCTTGTGTCTTCACGTGCTTTAACCGCACCGCGTGGCTGGGGTGCTGCTTCCCGTCCATGTAGACGCCCAGGAGCTTCCCGATCGAAAGAGCGACGTCTTCCTTGAAATGAGGGACGGGATTTTTCCACGCATCCAAAGTTACCTGCATTTGGGTATTATTCGGGTTCATCGCAATAGCATCCTTAGCCTTCTTGATGGCTTTTCCAATGCTGCCGCACCTGTAGTACGCCTTGGAAAGCCCAAAGTGTAGTTTGCTGTTCTTCTCGCTCTTGCTCGGATCTTTCATGATGGCTTCCTTGAACAAGTCCGCCGTGAACACGAAGTGACCCCCCATGCTGCACCTGTCCCCGTACTCTCGCCAAGTGTCAGTGTTGTTCAACCACGCTTCAACGCTCTCCTCTGTCGTGTCGCCCCTCTCCAACTTCTGGTTGAACACTTTTCTGTACCCTTGCATCGCAATTTCCATCTTGCTTTCCTCCGCCTCTGTTTTGGCCCAATTCTCGTAGAACCGGCTCATGAAGAATTGTAAATCGTTCATGCTGTAGGGTTCTGTGCCGCCGTGCTGCATGCACGCGAGCAAGTGAGCGCACGCTTGGTCAAATCTTTTCAGCTTCAGCAGGAGCACCGCCGCGTGAAAGTTGATCCTAGCTATGCCGTGGTAACTGGGAAAGTTTCGGATGATAGTTCCCAGCGTTTGAGCGGCCCTCTCGTTTTTCCCTAGCAGCTTGTTTGTGTACGCGGCCTGCACCCAAACTTCCACGTTCGTTGCATTTTCCATGAACTTTAGGGCCTCGTCCATGGCCTCTGCGCTCTTCTCCAAATGTAACCGCTATCAATTTGTGGATTAGATATTTGGTATTGTCGTCAATCACTCACTCACTCACCTCACTCCTCAAACCTTCACTCAACCAAGTTCTCATGTGCATGGCCGACAAGGTTTTCCAAAACGCGCCGTTGCCCTTGTAGTCTCTCTCGCTCGCGATGCTCAACAGAACCGCGGCGCACCTCATCATGGACACGTTGGCGCCGTTCGTGCTGGCGCACAGCATGCCCAACTTGACCATTTTGTCCACGTTGTCGGGATCCTCCAGAAGCTGAAGTTTGAGCGCATGTCTAGCCGCAACCTTGACGTACTTCCTTAGCAACCTCCAGCGCCGGGTAGATTGCTCGCTGAAAACCCTTGTCACAAAAAATTTCACGCTACCCTGGACCAAGTTGTTTTTTTTCTTGGTCAAGGCTGGGTTCCTGGTCAGCTCCATGATTTGAGCATGGGGCGATGGGTATAGCAAATCTTTGGCATCCATCCTAACCATTCCAAGAAAATCGCCAATTTTCACACCGTCAACGTCGAATATCTCAATCGTAAGCGTTTTCTTCCTCATGTGATTTGGAATAGTAATTAGGAATTTTTCTTTCCACTGCGCGTAAATTGAATTGAATTGGAAAAGAATTGGGGGATTTAGTTGTTGTTTCGTACAACAAAGCAGCAACAAACATCACATCCACATCCACATCCACATCCACATCCACATCCACAACCACATCCACATCCACATCACTCACCTCCGGGTTCAAACTGTTGTCGATGCACTTTGTTCTGCCCACTTCAGTCCCATTAAACTTCAAAATGGCAAGGGGGTCGGACAAACCAAACGTATCCGCCTTGGCAAGATTTGAGGCCGACAGCAAGTTGATCTCAGCCTCGATGTCCATTTTATTTTCGCTTTTCAGCTGTTCAATTTCGGCCTTGTCCTCTGGAGTTTCGTCGTCGCCAACTGTAAACACGGCTGGCGCTGGGGCAAACTTGATGCTAATTTTTCCCTGCACAAACTTGTTTTTCTCCCTCGACAAGTTTGGGTCGGGTTTCAAATCGATTATGTAGGTCGTGTTTGCCTTCAAATTCGACAAAGCCAGTTGGTTTAAATTGACCTGTCCCAAGAATTCGCTTTTTTGCTTGTTGTCTTCGTCAAATACGTTGACAACTAGAGAGTTGTGTTTCAGGAAATGATTTTTATTGTTGCTGCTGGCCGCCTCCCTCTCCGCCTGGCCCTCCGTCTGACCCTCCAATTTTTTTTCCTCTTCCTCTTCCTCTTTCTCTTCCTCTTCCTCTTCCTCACCCTCATCCTCACCCTCACCCTCACCCTCGACAAAAAACGTTTTTTCCGTCACGAAACCCAGCTCGAAGGTCTGGTTAGTCCAGAACGGATCCAGCGTGTTATCCCTCGTGACAGTTTTTCCCACCTCGAGGTTGTTGAAAATGACCTCGCAGAAAGGATCGCTAGCCCCGATTAAATCGGTCTTCGCCAAGCCCTTGCACGACATGACTTCAACAATTACACGTGGAGTAACCTCCAAGTCGATCGGCTCCTTGTTTACCCCTCCGAAAGGCAATGGTTGCGCGCCAGACAGCTCCAAAATGTCGATCTGCTGGGCGAAACTAATATTGCTCCGCAGCGCCTCAAGCGCTGCACCGTAAACATCCTCGGCCGTCGCGTTGTAGTCCTTCGTGATGTTTTCCAAGTACGTCAAGCTCTCCTTCTTCAATTTTTTGTCAATGCTCTCGCCCAGCAGCTCTCCAACCTTGGCCAGGAACTCGGGAACGAATTTCTCAGGGTGTTCCTCGTCTGCCCTCCCCTTGCCGGCATTGTCAAAGCTGTCAACGCCCAATATCCCCTTGACCAGACTCCTGTTCTTCAGCGGCAAGCACACGTATGGAAATCCTTGCAGCCGCATGTCGATGAAGCTGTGTACGTTCATGGCCTTGGCGGCGCTCTCGTTTCTCACTAAGACCATCTTCCCAGTGTCAATTGCCTTGAAACTCACGCCCTTGCCTCTTTTCAGCCTTTTGTCCTGCATGCAGCTATCTCCGCTGGCCCCCAAATATTGGATAATGTGCCCACCAGGCTCCAAAACTGTTGCCCGAGCCATGGTTGTGTTAGTGTTAATGTTAATGTCAATGTTAATGTGCGGCCACTCCAATAAACGTACCTCCCATGTAGATGTCACACTTCTCCAAGGGCGTCACCAATTCGTTTATCGAGTTCTGAATCATGCTTTTCACACTGGAAATCGCCCACTTTTTGGTAATGTGATTGATATTTTCGATGGCCGTCTTCCTCGCCATTTTCCTGTACTCCCTTCCTCTAACGCACGAGAACGTCTCTTGAGCGACAAAAGCTAGCTTTTCCAGGAATTCGCGGTCCTCCGGCCAGAGTGCGTGCGGTTTCCGCTTCAACACTATGCAGTAGAACGGAACTTCGTCCTCGCTTTTTTTTCCCTTCATCTTGTTCATCATTTTACCCGCCATACCCTTTTGGCTCTTCTGATCAGAGTCGCGAAACGTAGCAACTATGAACTCGGGCCGTTTTGCAATGATCGTGGCGTGCGGTTTGCGAAATATTTGGTTAATTTCATCAAAAACCTGCGCCGAGCGAAGCGAGATTGTGCGCATTTTTAATTAAGGACGAGCGAAACGAGCGAGCCAAACGAATTGGGTGGGTTAGCTTAGTAGTGGATGTAGCCATTATGTCTGTAGCCATTTCGCGCACTTCATCGCGAGTATGCTCGTCTTCCAAAAGGCTCGCTCGCTTCGCTCGCTCACCTCCGGAAACATTTCACCTCGGGCAATTTTTGGCCCGGTTTCCAGTGTGTACTCCATTAATTTGCTTCCTCCCCAACAGGCAATTTTCCGCATCATTCCAATTTTAGGCTTAACTGCAGCTTCTGCCTTCTCCCTCTCGTCCTTTTCCTCCTGTGCCTTCTTCGCGAGCTCGTTCGTACTCAATTTATTATTATTTGATTTGTCTCCCCCCAGTTTAATCTCCAACCTGGCTTGAACCAGCCCGGCTTCCAGCGTTGCCGCCACAGCCATTGCTTTCGTCAAGCTCCGCCTGTTCCTTTTTTTGTTTTTGTCTGTCTCGGCGCTCTTCCTCTCCGTTCGGCTCATTTTCAAGCTCCTTCTCAGATCCCGCTGGGTCTCGTTTAGCTCGGGGTGAATTTCGTACACGTCGATGCTCAACGCAAACAAAATGTGGCGCGTTATTGTCTCCACGGAAGTCTTTATAACGTCCTTGGGCGACAGGCCAAAATCTTTCGTCAGCTGCGCCGAGCGAAGCGAGATTGTGCGCATTTTTAATTAAGGACGAGCGAAACAAGCGAGCCAAACGAATTGAGTGGAATAATGTTAGTTCAGTAGTGGATGTAGCCATTATGTCTGCAGCCATTTCGCGCACTTCATCGCGGGTATGCTCGTTTTCTATAAGGCTCGCTCGCTTCGCTCGCTCACCTTGCTGAACTCCCCCAGAACCTCGGCCATCCTCTGCTCGAACAGCGCCTTCCCCAGATTTTTGCTTGCTTCTGAAACGTACTGCACAATGCCGTGCTCAGGCTGCGGCTCATCGTCTCTCCCCTTCGGAACCGAATCAAAGCCGTCCATTCCGCAAAATCCAACCACGCACTTGCCACTGCTTAGCGGAGTGGCAACGAACGGCCAACCATTGTTCCTCGGGTTGTCCTTGAAGTTGTATGGTTCTTCAACCTGTGAAATCATTGATTTTGTGGTTAGACGCTGTGCTTTGCTGTGCTGTGCTGTGTTTTACGCTTCGCTCGCTCGCTCACCTCGTGCCAAATCACGACAATTCTCTCTCGCTTGACTCCAACCTCTTTTTTATTGTTTTCGTCATACAGCACGTCGTACTCGTTGAAGCCGCAGTTTTTCGTTATCACCCCCGGGAAATATAGTTTGCCGTACTTCACTTCGACCGTCGTGCCCACCGTCAAAACTTTTGGTTGGACATTGACCTTGGGTTTGTCAAATTGAACAATTTTCGTCGAGTCCAAGCACTTGAACGTGAGCCCTTGGTACGGGTTCAGCATGCGGTCCTTCATGTTACTTTTCTTGGTGGTTGCCGTAAACTTGAGCTCGTCTCCTCCTTGTTGGAGTAAGGAAACGTAAATGTCGACGTTTGGCAAGCAGGTTTCGAGCTGTGGTGTTGGGTAAGGGTTAGGTTAGGTTGGGTTGGGTAATGACTTGCTTGGTTCGCTTGCCGCTCGCTCACCTCGTCCACAGTCCACTGCATCAAGTTTATTGGCAACACTCGCTTCCACCTACTACACAAATTTTGCACTCGACCCAAGCTTTGAACGCGCTCCTCGGTGCGCTTTTCCCTGTATCTGATGCACTCGTTTAGTAAACCCACCTCCGTCGCGACGTGGTTAATGAACTCCAGGTCCTCTTTCCAGGTGTATTTTTTCGCTCGGTTGACTACAATGCAGTACTTGGATTTTTTGGGGCATCCAATTTGGACCATGTTATCGTCATCTCCGACGTCAAAGCCAACGTCAAAAAAAGGCGCAACGAGCACGTGGTTGTTGCCAGGCATCTCAAATGACTCCATGGGTGTAGCGTAGTTTGTGGAGAATTCGATGATTTCAGGAGCGTGAGAAATTTGAATTGTTTTTGTTTGTGTTGTTGTTGTTGCTGCTGCTGTTGTTGTTGCGGCTGCTGCTGCTGCTGCTTCTTTTTTTGCTTTAAGCAGTGTTTTCTCGGAGTCGTGCGTCTTCAGCATTGGGGCTGAATTGGCGTGTTTCAAGGTGCGCGAGTTACGCCCAAATTCGTCAGATTCTAAAATATGGTTGTTCTGGTCTTCTTTTAACTCGATGGTCGGACGATCGGTCTGGCGACGCATCTTTCCGACTCCTTGGTCCAAGTGAGAGTGGTTGTTGTCAAGGTAGTCGTGGAAGAGTTTTAGCTGGATGTCGTCCAAGTGCCGCAAGTAACGCGGCGCCTTTTGGGGTTTCAAGTTTCCCTCGAGATCGGTCTTTACAATGGAGTAGATTTCTTTCTCCTCGGTTATCTCCCAGATTTCAGTCTTCTCCGACATGAGTATGTTCTCGGTGCAGTGCTGGATTGTTTTTTTCAAGACGTCGTGCACGGTGAATAGCGGGTCTTTCGTCAACGACCGCAAGTCTTGGATGGCCTTGAACTTTCGAATGTGGTCGATGGCCGTACCAAGCAGTTTTCCAACCTCCCGCAGGTAGATTTCAACGTCCTCTGTCAAATTTGCGTACGCCCCAAGCTCCTTGGGGTCGACCTTGACGAGTTTTTGCGTTTCTTCCAGTGTAACATTCTCCTCAACGAAATTGTCGTCCCAGGTAATTTCGAACACTGTGTGGTGGGGAATTAATTTTTTTGTTTGGCTTTGGCTTTGGCCTCTTGTCGGATCATTTACTCACCTGGTCCATGTTTCCGCGGGAGGCCGTTCTCCTCACGGCTTACGGATGTAATTGAGCCCCTGACCATTCCTGCACCGACCTCCTCGACCATTTTCTCTCCCTCCATTTCTTCGATCGCTTTTTGGAGTTCCTCGGCCGAGCCGTTCTCGATAGACTTCTCCTTAATTTTTTCTGCAGAGAAGCCATCGAGGGACACAAGAGAAGCCTCTAGTTTTAATTTTGCCTTCCTCTCGCGAGCTCTCTGTGTTGTTGGAGACGGGGGTTGTGGGACGCGTGTTTTTGGGTGCCTCCACACGTGCACGGCTTTGATGTTGGCATCGTTTCGGGATAGGAATGGTGCCCATCGTTCTTTGAACTTGAGGAGGCGTGCGGAATCATCCTTTGGGTTGGGTTGGGTTGGGTTGGGTTGGGTTGGGTTGGGTTGGGTTGGGTTGGGTTGGGTTGGGTTGGGTTGGGTTGCTTCCATAATTGAAAAGAGGACCATTTTCCATTTTTCGCTTCGCTCCGCTCACCTCAATGTTCTGCCCAACCGCGAACGAATCGACGTTAAGAGTTCCAACGATGCACTGTTCACGTGCCAGGAGGGGGACAATCACTGCGGGCAGTGCTCTGTCCCTCCCCATGATGCGAAGTTGCCCCGCTGTCGTTTTCACGTGATTGGGCTTAAGCACCTCAACCTCCGCCAAGGCAACCTCGTCAATATGTGCAAAAGTGTCTTTGCCAAAGCCAACGCTTTTCGCAGTTGATGCCCTCGACTTGCTCATGCCTCCGCCTCTGCCTTTCATGCTTCCCCCTCTCGTGCTTCCCCCTCTCGTACTTCCTCCCTCTCTAATGCTGCCAGGACCGCTTGGAAACTCGTCAATGATCTTTCTGGCGACCACCGTCTCGTTATTGTCGATCGCGCGGAAGGAGAGTCCGTCGCTTCTGCGACGAGCGAAGCGATGCGCATTTTTAATCGATCAGGGGGGAGGCGAGCGAGCCAAAAAATTGAGAATAATGTTAGTTTTAGGTGTGGCTCGTATACTCGTCTTCCTCAAGGCTCGTTCGCTTCGCTCGCTAACCTGTGCATAAGCAGGTCTTTCACAGTTGAATTTTTGGATGTAAAGTCGAACTTGATGTAATTTCCGCCTGGCTGCAGCATGCCAACGTTGATGTCACACCCCAACAGTGAGTGCTCTAACTGCATCATGGAGGTATCGATGAGGTGGTTCACATCCAGGCGGTTCACGGAGATTTTTGTTGTTCGCTGTAGCCTCGTTAAAGAATGGAGAAGGCTAATTTCCAACTTGCGACCATACTCTGATCCTATATCATATACGGATGTGAGCGAAAAGTTGGTGACGAGGGAAGCTGCACGAACTAGTCTGTGAGCGTGCTCGTCCTCTGGGTTTGTCATGCTGCTGAAGGCGGTTGAGAGAGCGGTGGAGGGCTTCGGGGGTGGATACAGCTTCATGAGCTCGGCGTGTAAGAGTGACTTTTTAATTTTGTGGGAGATTGCCTTCTCATGCAGCTTTTTTTGGAGCTTCTGCGCCTTCATTACGTCCTCAAGCTCGTAATTCGGGTTCTTAGCAGAGTTAGGGGAATGGTAGGACTTGAATTTCTTCACGCCGGCGGAGGGTGACTTGGATTTTAATTCATCATCATTTTTGGATATGATTGTTTTTACGTTTTTTGAATTTGGGCCTGTCAACTTTAAATGACCATCCATCTTCTTTATATCTTCTTAGAAGTTGTATAATTTGATGTTTTGTAATGTGTGGGTTTTCTTCCGTAGGAATGTAGTGCGAAAAAAAGCCTTGGAAAATTAAATTTTTAAAACCTTTTTTTAATTTTTAAATTTCACTTTAGCTTATCTCAAGTCCTGAAGCTGCAGACACTGCTTTCTAGAGCGTAACGTTAGCTAATCAGACTACAGCCATCGCTTCTGCCCAAACTTTGTTTTTGAAATGCAAGCCTTGCCTAATTACCAAAACGTAGTACTTGCTCATCTCCCTGGAATGAACCAGGGACAGCTACAAAACCCAAACCTTCCTGCATCCCACCAACGTCAGGGAAACAACTCCAATGCTCCTTCTCAAATCACATCTGCAAGAGACCAACGACTTGCTGAGAGGGAAGCCAAGCGACGAGCTAACAAGTCGAACTTGAAAAAGGCGGAAGCTAATGATTTCTTGGACAAGCTGAACCAGGATAAAGTACAAGCCCAGTTCAAACCGCCATCCCAAAATGACTTAGGGGGTGGTGGTGGTGGCATGGGGGGTGCGTTTGCAAAGGCGGGGTTCGGTGCGGGTGAAACCAACGATTTCTTCGCTGGTGCTGCCCAAGCTGATGACCCATTTTTGCAGCGAATTCAGCAACAACAACAACAACAACAAAAACAACAACAACAACAACAACAAAACCAACAGCAGCAGCAGCAGCAACAACAGCGCCAACCACAACAACAGCGTCTGCCACAGCAACAGCAACAACAACAGCCGCAGCAGCAAAAGTCTGCTGCGGCCGAGATGAAGTCTGCCCGCGACAAGGCATATGAAGAAAAACGCCTTCGTCACAAGGCCGCTAAAAATGGTGGCGCCCCTCTCCAACAACAGCATCTGCAACAGCAACAGCAGCCACAAGAATTCCCACCGCAGCAAATGAAGGTTCGCATGCAACAACCGTTTGATAATCAAGTTAACTCTGACGATCAAATGGTTAATGCGCGTGACGAGCGGATTCAGCAGGCAAGAGAAGAAAGGGTCAGGCTACAAAAGGCGCAAGAGAAAAGGCAACAAGAGAGAGACCAAGATGATCGGCAGCAGCACCAGCAACATGATCCGAAACAAGAAAAACTGGCGAAACAACAACTTTACGCCCAACAGCTGCGGCAACAACAAAATGAGATGAAGACGACACTCCGACGACCCCACGAGCTGCAACAACAACAGCCGCAGCAACAGCAGCAGCGCTACCAGCATCCTCAAGAAGCTGAAGACCCGAAACAGGCCTACGCCAACGAGCTCCGGATGCAAATGGCCCAAGACAATGAGCGCAAAGCGCAAGAAAAACGGCGTGAGCGCTCCATATCCCCCGAGCCGCTACACAATAACAATACCAATAGAAATAGCCGGAATCAAAATCAAAATCAGCAACGAGGCCCAACGAATCCGAAGGAGGCCTACGCCAACGAGCTCCGGATGCAAATGGCCCAAGACAATAAGCGTAAAGCGCAAGAAAAACAGCGTGA
>Ga0302114_10000960_pt1 | contig 19512 bp, 24 predicted proteins | sample AG5_Surface_MG_FD_203107 | JGI IMG/M metagenome (GOLD analysis project Ga0302114, IMG submission 203107) | Marine microbial communities from Western Arctic Ocean, Canada - AG5_Surface | ecosystem: Environmental > Aquatic > Marine > Oceanic | place: Canada: Western Arctic Ocean | collected...
GTCCCCCCCCCGTCCCCCCCCCCCCCCCCCCCTCCCCCTTCCCCTGCCCCCCCCCCCCCCCTCCCCCCCCGTCGTGCTTCACAACCGCCACAAACTTGGTGTGCAAGTGCGCCGAGAACCAAAAGCTCGGCTTGATGATTTTCAGCAACTCCTCCGCCGGCTTGCTGCCCAGGCTCCCGTCATACACTTCCTTTCTCAAGAACTTTTTCTGCCTCAAGAGACCTTCGGTGTCGCCGTGGTGGGCAATGCCCATGGGCCAGTCGTGAGAAATTACAACGTCGGCCGTTTTCAGGCAGCTCAGCTTGAAGGCGTCCGATCGGCGCACGTGGTATACGGAGCGTAGGCTGCGATCATCGTAGGGAGGAAGCTCCCTGTGCGGCATGTCGTAGTGGGCCTGGTTGTAGATGCCGGACAGACCAGAAATTCGCACCTTCTTCTTGTTGCGACCGAGATTGAGAAGAATGGAGCCGGAGCGCCCAAGGTAGTAAATGTTGGGGGCGACCCAGCCGCCGTAAAAGAGCTCCTGGAGGGCGCAGGAGGCCTCGTGGTTTCCGCCAATGAAGACGGTCAAGACCGGGGCAACTTTCGCGCCTGAGTAGTACTCGTGAAAAGAGCCAAGCGCCTTGTACTTGTCTGGGCAAGACAGCGACGCGTAGTCAGCCTTCGAACGAAGCGACTGAAAGTCGCCGCAGCAAATCAGCAATGAGGCCTTCGTCTTGTTCTTCTGCTCCAACGTTCGCAAGTTGCTGTAGATAGAGTTCAGCTCTCCGTGGCAGCAACCCTCCACCGCAATCACAGTGCCAGAATCAGATTCGGAATCAGGAATTGAATTGTCGAAAAACATTTTGGAAGTGTTTGGGTTTGGGGGAGGACTGAAATTGGATCTAAAATTGTTGTTGTTGTTGTTGTTGTTGTTGTTGCCGTATTGATTGTACTGTTGTTGCTGCTGTTGCCGATTTTCATAGCCGCGGCCGCGGCCACCTCCACCTCCACCTCGCCCTCCCCCACCACGATTTTCATAATTGCCACGACCACCATTGTTGAGTTGGCCTCCACCTCTACCCCCATGACCCCCACCTCGACCCCCACCTCGACCTCGACCCCCACCCCGACCCCCACCACGACTGTTGTTGTGGCCAGTACTACCAAAGCTTGTGGGCAGCATGTTCAGAGGGTTTGGATTGGTACTCAAAGCAATAAAATTCGGAGCAGCAGAGAAGGCCGCAAAGCCTTGGGGAGGCGGCGGAGGGGGTGGTGGATTGCCTCCGAAGGGATTTGGATATTGGTTAGCCATAATTTACTAATTGCGCCAAAATTGTCTGGGGGCAGAGCAACAAGCCAAAACTAAAACCTTCCATATGGATGAGCCAGATCTCAACAGCTCTGACGAGGTAGAAGCCTTCCTTTCCCATGTTGGCCTAGCGAATGTTGATACAACAGCAACTTCAGACGACCTCACAGACATTGTCTCGTCACCCCCAACTCCTCAAACCCCTAATTTTCCTACTTCTCCCGAGCCTCCTATTCCTCAAACCCCTCAACCCCCCCCAACCCAAGATGCAGGTTATGATGGGGATGGGTCTGACGCAAGTGAAAACGTTGACGATTCTGTAGAAAATGAAGTGACATTCAATGCTGAAGCCCTCCCCCCTCCTGATCCTACACCAACACCAACTTGCTCGATATCGGTAATTTTCAACCGAATATTGGCCTCCAATGGGTTTGAGTCCAACATCACCTCCCTGCATTCCTCCCCTGATCAGTTCACCAAGAATCTTGAGCTTGTGATGACCGAACTGACCAAGCACCAGCAAACAATCGAAAAAATGTCCTACAATTCTCCGAATCACCCCAACAGCTCGATGAACCTCTCCTTTAACTCCGTCTCTGACGAGCAACTAAAGGCCTCATCCAACGTTGAATCTCAAAAGCGAAAGCTTGATTTACAGCTCCTTGCGAACGATAAATTGCAAAAGACGATTGATTCCTTGAAGGTGAGCGAGCGAGAAGCGAAATCTTACCCTGTGTTCTACTCACACACTTACACAACAATCTCAGAAAAAGGCGGCGACAGAGATCAGGAAGCTAAAAACCACCAATGATAGCTTGACCAGATCCGTGCAGCAAGAGAAGCATCGCATCAACGCGAAAGATGCAATCATTCAGCGATTGACCGACAAGGCGATGCTCGAGGAGAAGAAGAAAACTAGCACGAATGTGCATAGGACGGAGGTGTTCAAACAAATACAACACCGCATCCCTCGAAAAGCCTCCCCAGTGGATAACCAGACTCTGGACGTTATCGGCATGTACGAAACTCAGAAAGAGGAAACGGAGGACGAGCTCTATTCCCTGCGAAACGAGGTCCAGCAGCTCAATGAGTCTCTCCGAGAGAAGGAGAATGTCATTATGAAGAAGGAGTTTGACGGTGCCTGGAAATCCACGGAGGAAAATATCCACTCGATGACCGAGAAGTTCAAAGAGCAGGAGAAGGCCAACCACGTTCTCCAGCAGAAGGAGTCGAGGTGAGCGATCTGCTGGATATAATGTGTCTTCCCTTGCTAACCCACACATCACATCACATCACATCACATCACATCACATCACATCACACACTCACAGCTTCGCCAGAAAGCTGGAGAAGCTCGAAAATGCTCTCACCTCCACCAAGAACCAGATGGCGGACGTTCAGGACGAAAACGCTAACCTCATACTCGAGCTGAAGGCTCGACCCTCGGTCAAGACCCACCGACAGAGCGAGCGCCGCATCGACGAGCTCGAGCGGAAACTCTACTCAGCCGTTGAGGCCGCGTCCGAGTCCGCTGATGTTCGTGAGTTGAAGAAGTTCATGGGTACGAAGGCTCTCATCGATCAGGACAAGTCGAACCACCGGCTGAGCCTCGAACGGCTCGACGCGCTTCCCCGTGAGATTTCAAAGGAGATCCTAAAGCAGACGTGCAGGGAGCTCGAGATCAGCGACGTGACGCTGATAGCGCCCTGCATCCAGAAGCTGAACAAGGCGATGCTGATGCTTCCGAGGATGGAGCGCTTCATCAACGACGTGTGCGAGCTAGTTTTCGATGGATTGGGCGGCGGAAGAAGGACGATGGAGGACGTCGTTCCAATTCTGAAAAAGCAGTACAAGCAGGTGAGTGAGCGAGCGGAGCGAGCGAGCGTAGCGACTACTTGACTGCGAAAAACACTAAAACTAAAACTAACAAAAACATTATTCCCCTAACCACAGCTCAACAGCTTTGGGAAGAACGTAGAGTTCAAAACAGTGGTAATGGGAGAGCTATGCAGGAGGAGCGTTGTGCCCAGCGATGCAAGGAAGGTCGACAAGAAATCTGGTATTACGTCGAGGACGCCTGGCATGACGCCGGACATGTCCGACGAGCAGGCGTTGAGGGCGATTCGCGATCTTGTAGAGCTGGAGAAGGCAATCATGGCGAGAGACGACCTGTACTCGTCTGCCGAGAGTGTGGTGAGCAAGAATCCGGACCTTTTCGTGAATCGGGTCGTCCTCCACTTCAGATATTTGTTCGGAATTAAAAACATGGAAGGGGTTTTCCCCAAAATGAATGAGGTTTACCTCTTCTGCAACGAGTGCGACTCGTTCATGAAGGAGCTCAAGGTGGTGTTTGGGCTGTCTAGCAAGACCACGACGGCAAACGTTATTAAAAGTGCATTGGATATTTGCGGAGAGATGCAGGGGGAAAAGACTATGAAAGCGAGGGTTGGAGTTGGAATGAAGTCAAAGACGCGGGAACAAGAGGAGGAGGAGGAGGAGCACGAAAACTATGTGGTCATGTAAATCCGATCCGTTTCCCAACCGATCCGTTTCAAATAATATTATTTCATTTGTTATTAGTTTTGAACTTAGAATTGCAGACTCTTCATTCCCAACAAGTTTGCCGCGGTAACCTGAGCCTTGGCCAGCACCAACATCTTCAAAACGTCGGTCGTCTCGTCACTACTCCTGCATTCGCAAATAGCTGTTTTATACAGGCCAATGACATCGCTCGCCTCCTCGATCGTTTTGCACAAACTCAATTTTAACTGCCCCAGGTGAATGTACGCAGCCTGAAACTGGGGGTCGACCTCTAAGCTAGTCTCCAGCAATTTGATGGCCTTGGCGCTCGTCTCGTACGGATCCTTCCCAGCCGCCTGGTTATTCATCAAGGCAAGTGCAAGGTTTACGTACGGCGTCGGGTTCGTCGGCTCACATTCGATTGCCTTCTCGAATGACGATATTGCGTTCTCGATGTCTCCCGTCGCAAAGAATAGCTCGCCCTTGTAGCTGTGGACTTCGCTCGAGCGAGGCGCCAGGCTCGCGGCCGTTTCCAAGCACCCCTCCGCGTCACTGTTCTTGGAGTTGTGCATGTAAATTGTTGCCAGCCGCAAATGGGCGATTAGGAAATCGGGTCGGGCGGAGAGGCACTTCTCCAAGTCCGACTGAGCCGCGTCCAGGTTTCGCTTGAGCATGTTCAGGTTGGAGCGGTGGAGCAACGCATCCGCGTCGTTGCCGTTCACCAACAGCGCCTTGGCGAAGAAAGCCTCGGAGGCCTCCAAGTCGCCGCTGTCCATCTTCACACCGGCGCTCTTGACCAAAATCTCACAGTTCTCCGGCTCTGTTTCGAGGCAAACTTGGTAGCACTTACTGGCGCCCTCCAAGTCGTACCGCAGGTGCTTGCAGATGCCAAGCCACTCCATCAAATCCAAGTAGTGGCTCATGAGTGCCTTGCAGTTGGCATCCTGAGCCGAGCAAAGCGAGATAGTGCGCAGTTTTAATGAAGCAGGGGGGAGGGAGTGAGCCAAACGAATACATATTGTTCATGGTGATGTTAGGGCTCGTCTTCGTATTCTCGTCTTCATCAAGGCTCGCTCGCTTCGCTCGCTCACCTTCGCAATTATCTCCTCGGCCTTCTCGAAGTCTACCGTTGCGGACACAAAGTCCAACGAGAGGGCGTGTCTCCTCCCACGCTTGAAGTGGAGATCGGCCCGCGACGCATTGGTCGGGGACATGTTGCTCGTCCCCGTGTTGTCCAACGTTTCGGTAATTTCCTCAACGGTGCCGTCCGCCTTGCTTTCGGATCTCCACAAGTCGTAGCTAGTGAAGCTGCGCCCATTGCAAATTGAATATTTTAGAAAAAATAAAGCGCCATTCAATGCGCGATTTTTCAGCGCGAGTATTGTATTCGCTCACCTCTGGAGCAGCTGAACGATGGCGTGCTTCGACGGGAGCTTCGCCGCAATGGTCTCTCCCTTGGCCTCCAACTCGCGAAGGTGGTCCTCCTGCATCTGCTTGACAGCCGCGAGCTCCAGGGGCATGCACTTCACCGTTAGCTCCTCCAATCTCGACTCGTCCACAGGTGGAGCAATATGCTCTCCTTTCATAATCTTATCCTTGTTCAAGTGCATGAAGTGAAGCTGGAGGGCACAGCACTCGGCGAGCGCATTCATCATGTCCCCCTTGGCCTCAAATATGCGAGCTTTTTTGCCCCTAGCTTTGACATGACCCTATAAATGAAATGAAAATGAAATGGAAAATGAAATGAGTGCTTGTGTGGGTGGGGGTGGGATGGAGCGTATAATTTCATTTCCCCCTCACCTTATCAATCTCCAACACAGCATCGCAGTCAGCTAGGGCGAGATCCTCACCACCGCCTTTCTCGTACATAGCTGATCTATTGTTGAGCAAGGTGATCTTTTGCTTCGTCAAATTTGTAGAAGGGTAAAGCTGCTGAATCTCGTCGCAGGCCACAATCGCCTCAGTGAAGCATTGCGCCGCTGCAATGTAGTCCGCGCCGTTCTTGTAGAGGGCCTTTCCCTTCTGGTCTGCTTGGGTAAGTCTCTCCTCGAGGATTTTTTTGTGAGCTTTCGAGGGGAGGGTGGAATCACCGATGGTGTCGGGGGAAGGGATGAGGGCTGGGGAGTTGGGGGAGCTTGGATTTGGGTTTGTAGTTGGGGTTGGGAGGGAGGATTCAGGGGAGCTCAAAGATTCCTTTGTTGTAGGGGGGGGCGGGGGTAGGGGGGGGAGGGGAGTATCGTCGCCAGTTGGAGGGGTACTACGCGTCAGTTTGTAAATCACAAAGAGAGAGGTGACAATACCAGTCGCAGTCGCTGCCATGTAAATGTTGAATGCCCTTCCATCACGAGCCTGAAGGGATTTTAGATTGGCGATGAATTGCATCAGAATGTATGTATCGCCCTTGACTTAAAAGTGTGGGGGGTCAAATTATGGGACCACAAAAAAAGGTGCATTTGTTTATTTTCCCCCATAAACAACAAAATGGCTAACGAAATCCTTTCAATGGTGGCTCTTGTGCATCTCACAACGGAATTCCCATCAATCGCAAAAAAACTCAAAAATCGATTGGAGACAAAGCTTGGAACAGAATTTACGTTACAACACAGCACTGTGGTTGCAAATTGGGCACACATTGTAAATAAATTGTCACCTGTTCCTGCTCCTGATTCCAGCAGTGATTCCAGCAGTGATTCGAGCATTGACTCCAGTAGTGACTCGAGTGAGTCTGAGGTCGAGATGAAGAAACCAATACAGGCACCACCAGTTGTGGTTGCTTCAAACGATAGTGAAAGTAGTGATAATAGTAGTAGTTCGGACAGTGAATCCGATTCTGATTCCGATTCCGATTCCGAGAGTGAAGCTGAGATAATAGCCCCAGTAATCAACAAGCGAAAGGCTGAGGCGCTTGCCACCGACTCGCAGTTAAACAGTAAGAAGGCCAAAGTCGTGGCCGCTCCCGCTCCCGCCCCCGCTGCTGGTGCTGGTGGTGAAAGTGATGTTTCTGACACCGATGTGTCTGATACTGATGTTTCCGATGATTCAGATTCCGATTCATCTGACTCCGACTCTTCCGATTCTGACTCCGACTCCTCGGACTCAGACTCAGACTCAGACTCCTCCGATTCTGACTCCTCGATTGAGGGCCCAGCAGAGCGTGCAAAAAAACTCCACGAAAAACAACTCGAAGCAAAGAAAAAATCGGATGCTGCCAAGGCTGCTGCTGCAGCATGGACCCCTTCCCCTCCCCGATCCCCGGTGCCTGTGGAAATTGTGACAACCCGCGGCTCCGATGGTGCTGCAGCAATTGGTCAGAATGGCAAGCCTTTCTCTCGTGTTGATTCGGAGCACTGGAACGACCAAATTACGGAGGAGAAGAATAGGGACAACAGCTATGCTGGAACATTTGGTGATCAAGGGTTTGGAAATGCAGCCAGTGTCAAGCTAATAACGACACGGGGGAAGGATTTCCGTCACGAGAAAACAAAACGAAAAAGGAGTTATAATGGATTTGCCAAGAACGGCGGGGCTATCGACGAAGTGGTTAGATCAACGAAATATAAATACGATAGCGACTGAAAATTTTCAATAATCTTACAGCCAGTTTTACAGCCAGTCTCACCCCCCCTCCCCCCCCTCCCTCCCCCCCCCACTCACATCTTCTGCCGATAATTTAGTTTAATTCCGTCCTTCAACAACATGTTTTGGGCAATGCTCAACAATCCCTTCCTCTGGACCAAGCTCGCCGGCAAATTGCTTTTATAGATCTTCTCGTTGTCCTCCTTCAAAAACTTGGGCACCCCGGCCAGCACCATGCCGCTCAGAGCGTGCCTTAGCCTCCACCTTGGCGCGCATTCCTCCTTCCCCTCCCCTTCCCCGCTATAGTAAAGGAGTTTTAAAATTCCCTTCCTCGGCATGCCGTCTTCTGTGAACCACGTTATTGGCAGCTCCCAGCCGGGGATAATCTTATTACCCCGATCCCACTGAAACGTCTCCCCCCACCAATTTTCTCCTGGCTCCACGACAGCCAAGTGCAGCAGCGCCTTGCTGATCAGCCTCTCCTCCCTTCTGTGCTGGTTCAGCTCGTAGTAAATGTCAGGCTTCAACGGGCTCCACACGTTGAGCCACCCCAGCCGAAACACAATATCCGCGTTCTCCTCCTCGTCAAGCCCCCCCAATACCATATCGAAATTGTACAAGTCCACAACCCTGGTGTGCAAATTGGTCACCAGCGTCAGCTTCAGCTGCGCCGAGCGAAGAGATGTGCATTTTCAACGAAGCACGAGAACGAGAGCAGAGAGCGAGCAAAAATAACGTTGAGTTGTGAGTAGGTTAGTTCAGGAGTGGATGTAGCCGTATAACTCTTCTCTCAGTCTTCCTCAAGGCTCGCTCGCTTCGCTCGCTCACCTTCTTGTCCTCGCTACTGATTCCAAGGACCGCAATGAACTTGTCCAAAATCACCCTCCCCTGAACCGAACTTATCCACTTGGTCGAAATCACATCTTCAATAGTGCTGAGCAACCTAACCGCGTTGAACTTTTTCCTCGCCCTGGTTTGGATTCTCGCGGCAATCTTGACCATCCCGCTCATCCTCTTCATCATCCGGAAGCTAGAGGACGCAGTTTTCAGGTTTTTACCCATTAGTTTCTCACTGAATTTGTTTCCGGGGATTAGCTTTGGGAGCTCCTTCGCCATGTCCCGGTCGGAGAGCGCCGCATTGATGACAGTTCCGCTTATTGCCTCCATGGCCTGCCTCTGTGCCAAGCCGACCGTATTTGACTTATTGAGGTGCGGTTCGTCACCATCGCTATCGCCCTCTGTGTTCGTTCTGGTGCGGGTCCCTCCCCGTGATTTTGCGCGGGAGTTTGGCCGGGAAGAACCGAACGGATCGTCGTGGTCGCTTTCCTCCTCGTCATTTTCGCCGTCCTCGCCGTCTTCATCGCCTTCCTTCTTACGCGACCTGATCTCCCCGTAAAGTTCTGCTAACCTGGTTCCAAACTTTGAATTGTCGCGGTCCAAACTGTCGCTCCACAACCCGTGTTCGAAGTCAAGTCTCATTTTCCTGCGCATGTCCTCATAGGCGAGTTCTTCCTTGACCTTTTGCTCGGGCTCCAGCTGAAACAACTGCATCAAAACTGCAACGAACCGCTGATCACTTAAACACTTGCAATCATCCCCTGGCCGCACCGTGCTAACATAATCGAACTCCAACATTCCGTGCGTTTTGATCGGGTCGAGAAACTGGGTGGTGACCCTAAAATCCCTGTTCCCCCGAAAAACTTCATTCCGAAAGTTCATCCAGTTTCCGCACTGGCTCGTGTCCCCTAGCCGCTGCCTCCTCCTATTGCTCGTCTCGGTGTTGTTGTGTGCTCCCAGGGTTCTCAGACAAACTCGATCGATGTCCTTGCTCAAATCAAGTTTGTAGTGCCTGGTGCTGAGCCCCATGATGGGAAACCACGCGTTCCCCATCAAGTTCTGCAGCCTCCTCTTCTCGCTCTCTGCCGTAATGATCGCGCTCGCCGCGAGCGTGATCTCGCTCCTCTGCTTCACGTCCTTGGAACCGTCGTCGTATACAACATTCACCAAGTTGTGATCGTCTGCCTCGCAGCACACGATCATTGCCCGGCGGTTTCTCACTCCGTCCAACACCGTTGCCTTGCTTCCGTGAACCCACGGGTCCTTGTCTTTTAAATTCATGTCGATCACGAGTCGAGCTTGTTGGCTACTCGCGATGAACGGCAGAATAACCTTCAATGTCTCCACCCTGTCTCCCAGACCCTTGAGCAACTCGTCGAAGATCACCTGAGCCTCCTCCAATCCGAGTCGCATCAAGGAAAGAGTCATCATGAGCATCGCGGTGGACTCTCCGTTTGTTTTCTTCACTTGCGAAATTACTCTGCGGTTATTATGGGTTAATTTTATTTTTGTTTTTTGCGTATTCGCGTTCGTTTTTTTCATTCACTCACTCACTCACTCACTCACTCACTCACTCACCTGTTGAGCGTCGTCTCATTTGTGGCAGTCCCCTCACCCCGCTCGGCATTCACAGGATTGTAAATCATCTTGAACTCAACCTTTCCAACATTCATAGCTCGCCACGGCTTCTGTTCCCCCTTCAGTGCCATGAAGGTCATCTTGAACGTCGACTCGTTGATCTCGTCCTTCAGCTGACTCAAAAAATCCATAAATTCGTCGATCTCGATGGAGCCAGAATTGTCCACGTCGAACTGAACGAAAACCCTGTCCAGCTCTCGGTCGGTCACGCCCCGGCCGATCTCGTCAAACACGCAGCGAAGCTCGTTGCGGTCGATTTCCCCCGAACCGTCAACGTCGAATTTATTGAATATCACGGTGGGATCCTTCTCGCCCGATATCCATTTCGCCAGCTCAGTTCCCTCGGTAGACGCGTTCTCGATGACCACCCGCTCCAAGTGGATGTGCGAAACTGCACCATTTTCGTCCGTGAACTTCATTTCGACTATGTTCTCCTCCACTTCACTTTTGGTCGACTCGGGAGACAGCAGGCAGCAACCCTCCTTCTCCGCCACAAAACGTAGCAGCTGCGCACGAGCGAACCAAACCAAAACCAAGCGAGCCAAACGAATACGAATACGAATTGAGTGGAATAATGTTAGTTCAGTAGTGGATAAAGCCAATATATTATGTCTGTAGCCATTTCACGGGATTCATCGCGAGTATTCCCGTCCTCATCAAGGCTCGATTGGTTCGCTTCGCTCGCTCACCTCCAGCAGCACCGCTCTGTCGTAAGGCTTGTTCAGATGGAGCTCGGGATGAAGCTGGTCAGCAATCTCATACAACTGCGCTCGAACACTGCGCCGAGCGAAGCGAGGCGCATTTTTAATGGAACAGGGGGGAGGCGAGTGAGCAAAACGATGTTATGAGTGGAATTATATAGTGTTATTTTAGTGGCTCGTACTCTCGTCTCGCTCGCTTCGCTCACTCACCTGTTCGGATCCTTCATTGTCACCTTGCCCAGCCTCTCCTCCCCCATATAACTGTCTAGGCTGAGCACAATCGCTTTCGATTTCTCGGAAAAAGCGTCGGACTTTTCGAAAATTTCTCTTCTGCAAAGGTCGGCGTCGGCGGTGAACAGACCGGAAGGGGCCTCCGGATCGAACCAGCACATTGGGTCGTGAATCTTGAAGTTGCACCCGTCCAAGATTAGCTCGAGGCGATCGCCCAGCTCCATGGGCAAGGACATGAGAGTCTTACCGCCAATGAACCCGAGCGGATTCCCGCTCATGTTGATGGTTTTCAGTTTGTGATTCTGCCTCAGCGCGACAGCGATGCAGAAGGACGCCTGGGGAGTGATTGAATTGGACGCGAAGTCAAGCTGAACAATCGAGTTGTTGACGATCAGCGACTGCCCGACGGCCATCCCCCCCATCGCGCCGAAGGCGTTGTAGGAGAGGTCAAGCTCGGTTAGGGAGGTGTTCACCGCCAGCGCCTCCCCAATCTCCACCGCCGAGTTTGCCCTGATGAGATTCCACTGTAGGTTGAGTGATTTGATGCGACAGTTTGAGCACGCGAGCATCGCCGCGATGGCCTCCCCGCCGGTGAAAAGGTCGGGATTCACCGTGTTGAGAGCTTCGTCGATGCCGATTATGTTCTTCGATAGGTCCAGCTTCGTTAGGTTGATGTTTGTCTTGAGCGCTTCAACGAATCTATATTAAATGTTAGTATTAATATGCGTTTTGATTTCCATCGCGCTTACTCACCTAACGCATTCGCCGTCGTCAATGTCGCCGTGTGACAGTGCGAGCTCCTTCAAGGGACAAGATTCGGCAGCGATGTAGTGAGCAAGCTGCTCAGCAGCCTCGCCGTCAATTTTGTTGTAACCCAAATTCAAGCTCAACAAGTCTTTCTTGTCCATCAAAGCTTCGACAATTCGTAACACCCCCTCGTCACTCAACCTATTGTCACTCACGTCTATTCTCTGTACCTCTGGGAGGTCGACCAGCGCGTTGGCAAATACCTCGGCAAGTTCGTCACCCATCCCCTGGTGGCTGAGATTGATCTTAATTGTTCGGGATTTTCGAATGATCGGCGTCATTCGAGGAGGTAGCCCCAAGCCATCCCTGGCTTGGATGCAGCCGTAGAGGAAAACTGTTCGGGGAGTGGCCTTACCGTGCTTCCCCGCGATATTCTTCAAGTAGTCAATGTCGAAGTTGAAGTTCTCGTCCTCCTCATCCAGAAGAGAAAGTGGCGGGACAATGGGGTTGGAGTCCGTTTTCTTCTCCTCCTCCTCCTCCTCCTCCTCCTCCTCCTCTGGCCCGTCCAATAGCGTATCGTACTGTTCCTTCGTGAAGTGATTCTTCTGCCTGTAAATATTCTGGCTCAGCTCAATGTAATTTCGGCGAGCCTGTTGTCAGGGAATTTGATTTGATTGGTTGGATTGGGTGATTAGCTTTTAGTTTGTTGTTTGGTGTAGTGGCTCATCACTCACTCACCTTCCCGTAGTCGTCCCCCCCAGCAAGATATCCCCCGAAGTAGTTCTCAAGCACTCGGGGGTCCACCGCTTTCTTATGCTGAACCATGCCCTTCGCCCTGCTTCTCCCCAAGGTCCTCGTATCCTCTTGCCCGTTCATCATCAAGGACGCGTTCGATTTGCCCATGGACTTGAAATTCGCCTGGCGAGCTTCTATTATGTCAAGAGGGTCGCTGGCTAAGGGTGATTTGCGCCCATAGCTTTGCGGCCCGTCTCTATCCATGTCATCTTCTTCTTCGTCGTCGTCAGAGGTGTCTAAACCGAGGGAAGCGAGGTTGTAGTGCGACAACTGGTGGTGCCTGTCGTTGTCAGACTCGTCTTGTGACTCAAAGTCCGTCATGTTATCCAAATGATCCGCAACTTGCTTGTACGCCTTGGTGTCCTTCACGCTCGGCCGTTTTATTATTTGCTGGCGGGAGTACAGCGTTGGGGAACTTTGGGAGGCAGGGAGCCTCCCCCCCCCCCCCGCCCCCGTAGGAGAATTGTTGGTGCCGTCGCCCTGCTTACCGTACAAGCTATACTGCCGTATCCGTCTATCATTTCCGGTGTCTATGTTGCTCGGGTGGAGATCGTGATTCTGACTGAACCGCTTAAATCCGCTCCTGGGCACAGTGCTTCCCTGCTGAAAACTGCTCTCGCTCGGGAAAGGCATGCTCTTGTAGCCCTCGGTCGTCTTAACGCCCGTCTGGCCAATCCACCTGTCCCAAAACGTCCCGTCTCCGTCGCCATAGCGACTTCTCGTGCCAAGCTTGTCGTTGTGCTCCAAAATCGAGGAGTGCTTGTTTTTAGTAGTTGCAGCAGCAGTACTGGGTGAGCCCAGATTCTTGCCGTGGGTGAAACCAGCGTGCTGGTTGTCCGACTCGACAAATGGAGATATTACTTTCCGCATGGCGGTGTTCTGGTGGGTTCTGTCTACGTTCTCCAACACTTGTTTCATATTCGTGCCAATCTTGCGCTGCGGTTCATCAACGAACCGGTGAATGCGCTCAAGATTGAAGTCGGAAAGGCGGAAATCGCCAAGGTTAGCGGTGGCCTTCAGCGATGAGAATTCACCAACGTGCTGAATGTCAACATTGTTTTTTCCGGACTTTTGAGAATCAAGCGTGGAGTTGATCTTCACCTTGTCGGCGAGGCCAGGCTCCTGGTATGGTGAGTCATTGTCTGGTTGTTGTGAGTGGTCATTAAAACCCGTTTTACGTTTGGTGCTGCTCATATTGTGGGTTGGGTTGGGTTGGGTTGGTTTGGGTTGGTTTGGGTTGGCTGGGTTTTGGTTTGGACTGAGTTGGGCTGCTGGGTTGAGTAGTTGAGTTGGAGTTGGGTTGGGTTGGAGTCGATGTAGATCTTCAATATGAGGGGGAAATGTTGTTGTCCTAATCAATCTTTATTTATTTAGGAGATTTGGACACGCTAAAGAATTAACAACTGAAAAAGTTCACAAATTAGAATTTACTTTTTTTTCGGCCGCCACAGCATGAGCACGATGAGTCGAGTGATGGGAACATACACCCTATCCGAACGAAGTTTTTGGGGAAGAGTCCCAACCAACACTCTTAATAAATATGTGACTATATTTGGGAAGATTTTCCTTGTTTTTCCCAGGATTCTTCTCCTGGGAGTCTGGAATCTCTTGGCGCTGGGGTTATTGGCCATCACTGCTGTCGTTTCTACAAGAATATTTAAGTGCATGGTGTATTGCTGGTGTCGTGGAAACTTACTGATTTTCGGTTACTGGTGGATTGCAACAACGGGGAAGGTGCAAGTTCCACAAGATGGATCTTGTATTATTATTTCGAACCACTGCGGTTGGATGGAGGCCATGTACATAATGGCGATATACTCACCGAGTTATGTTGCCAAGAGTTCGATTAGAAAGATACCCATAATTGGGCTCATAGGTGATAAGTTGAACAACATTTGGATTGATCGCTTTGCGAAAGGGGGTGGAGGAGTGACAGCTCAGATTATCAACAGAATGAAAACAGGAGGCAATATAATAGCTATTTTCCCAGAAGGGACAACATCAAACGGCACGGCGATTGTCAAATTTCGCACCGGAGCGTTCGTCCCAGCTGCACCAATCGTGCCGCTGATTTGCAAATATAGATGCACACTTGGATTTGATCCAATTTTCTGCAGCTTGAGCACAAAATGGCATATTTTGAATTCACTTGCACAACCTGCTCACAGGATGTCCGTTCAGTTCCTTCCAGTGCAATACCCCAATGAGGCCGAGAAGAATGATCCAAAGCTGTACGCCCTAAACTGCAAACAAATGATGGTCACCGCGAGTGGGCTGACTGACACAAATGAAGAATATTCGGACAAGCTTGAGTGGGAAAAGTCCGTTGGGTACATGAATAAAGAACTTGCTGCGCAACAGCACAAGGATCAGGAGCTCTTGCTGCAGGGGCAAGTGCCCCAAAACAGAGTATAATGTAGCGCGTCAAAGATCATATTTTTTACAGAATTTTATGCGCGGTGTGTTCCCCGTTCCCCGTTCCTCTATCATACCAAAAACCGATCGTCAACCAAGGTTTTGTTAGCCACGTTCGCCTGCCCGAAAGCTCCTCTCAGCCAAACCAGCCCTAAATGCATGAGATACGTCATCAAGATGCTAACCGCCGTATTCCCAACCGTGACGTCGAACACGTTGAACGTGAGCACGTTGTGCATCCACAGGTCTGGTTCTATTCCCAAAAATACAACCTTAAGAAATCGGTTCTCTGTCAACCAGGTTTTTTTATCTGGGTAGAAGATGCATTTGCTGTTCGATGTCCGAATGTCCGCGGGAGGGTTGCCCATGAGCATGTCCAGCAAGGGGGGCTCTGCAAGAGATTGAAAAGTGTTAGCGAAGTGTTGAATGTCGTGCATCATGCCGCCTTATTACCCCACCCCGCCCCACCCACCCCATATCACTCACTCACCTCTCACGATTCTTTTGAGCTCCTCGCTCCTCGGGGGAGGACTCTGCTCCACGAACGACTGCAAAAATCCGTTCAACTCCTTCAGAGCCTCGACCATCCTCTCCGGCGGCGGTGTCCGCCCCTTTCCTCCCGCGCGCCCGACCATGTGACCCAACCGCCCGCTTTGCTGCGCCAGCGCAGCAGAGTTCTGCTGGTGCAAGCTGCTGTAAACTTTGTCAAATTTCCCTCGGAAAGTCGGCGAGGTGAAAAGTTCGAAAGCTTGGCAATCCCTTGGCGCCCCTGGAGCGTCCAAACCTCTGTCGGTTGTCAGTCCCGACTCCTCCTTCTTGAGCTGCTCGGTCAGTTGCATCATTGAACCGTCAGCAAACTCGTAGGGCGACCTGCAGTGCAAGTAAAACCCGTGGTAAGGCTCGTCCATTATGAAAACCGATATTTTGGCAATTGTACACAGATCGATGAAGACTTGGCCGCGAGGCTCCTTGTAGTATCGTTCGTAGAAAGCAAACTGCCACACCCACTGAACAGCGAACATGACGAAGAAGTACCACGTCGTGTTGCAGAACCGCAGCGCCGGGTTGATGTACCCCGCACTAACATCGTCAATGTTTGGCTGCATTGTGGCATTGTTCTCCAGCCCAAGCCCGTACAAGAAAAATCCGATGAAGAACAAGCTGAATTCTATGCTCGTCTTCCTCGACGTCTGCATCTCGTTCCACTCGTTAGCCACCATAATTGTTCGCCAGATGGAAACGTCTTGCTTGGGCGTTTTGGACTGAAATTGCAGCGCAGTGAGTTTTTGGGGTTAGTTATTGTGTGTTCGCTGCAAACTGTGCTGTGCTGTGCTGCGCTGCGCTGCGCTGCCGTAACTCACCTTCTCCCAATCCACAAGAAATATATCGGTGTTGCACTGCTGGTAGATGACGTACAGCAAGTACACCGTGTGCGTCCAGAATAGCGCATGAAACATGGCAATGTAAAAGAAATACTCGTTGTCGTCATCGTAGTACTCGTTGTTGGCCGGCATCAAGACGAAGACCGTATCTTGCAGTTTGAAGAAGACGAACCTGCGCCGAGCGATTTCAATCTATGGGTTAGTAATGTGGTGTTGTGTTGTTGTTGTTGTTGTTGTTGTTGTTGTGTTGTGTTGTGTTGTGATATTTTGTGGCTCGCTTCTCGCTCGCACACAATCTCACCAGTACGCGCACATGCAGAAAACGAAGGGGAAGAAGACCACCACGAACGTGTGGGCGAAGAGCATCACGACGTGGAGCATGTACATCATCCCGACCTGCTCCTCTCCGCCGCTCCCGCCGATCTTGTTCGTGCGGTTCTGCCAGTTCCTGATCCGTACCATCCAAAGCATGCCAGCCACCGCACTCACGAACCCAATTAAAATGTCCGTGTTGCTCCAGAACTCGTCGGTGTTCATTGTGTACTCGGTCTTGAAGACGAGCACATCCTCCGCGAGCATGACTTTGTCACCGATCAGATCCACCTCCTCCTTGTTCGTGCCGCGGTCCGCGTAAGCTGACGGTTTGCGCTCGTAGTACTCGATCGTGAGGATAGGGGGGTGGATCTTGGACGTGTCCTGGGTTGTGATCGACGTTCGCAGGACGATGCGCTTGGCGTAGCGAATCACTTCCAAGCCGTTGTTGCCCCTGCCGCTCATGTTGTCGAAGAGGAAGAACCGCCTGGTGTACTCGTCGTCGCCCTCGTCAACCATGTAGTTGTTGAGGTTCGGGAAGTCGCTACCGTCGACGAAGTTCCTGTGCAGAACGGGAACGGGGTAAAGACAGAGCCCACCCTCGCGGAAGCCATCACAGTCCGCGGAGCTGTCGGATCCTTCGTCCACGACGTACATGTCGTAGAAGAACATTTCCTCCCGGGCCAGGAGCTGGAGGTCGCAGGTGTACTCCTCACGCTGTGACGTTCCGAACTTGAGAAACTTGGTAGACGAGGTGGACCCACCACCAATCTCCGTGTTGGGGGAGGCGGTGCCGCAGTAAGAGAACTGCGTGCCGAGGTCCTCCATACCCACGAACGTGCCGTTCAACGAGAATTTGGCAAGCTTGTAGGTCATTATGTTGGTGAAGCCGATCAGCTTGGTGAACGACATCTGCATCTTGATGTTCTTGTCGGCGAGGATGGTTTCGGGCGAGTCTGAATAGTAGAGCCAAGGGGCTCCCAGCTTCCAGCCCTGCTGGTCGTGGTAGTCAGAATCTCGGTTCGAAACGACAACTTGGTCGAACTCGGAGCACGCAGTTGAGTCCTTGTCGTACATTTGCATCACACAGAGGTTTGCAAGCGTCTGGCAAGCTTTCAGTCCCTCCGAGTTCATTCCGGAAAGGAACTCGCACTTGGACGCTGCGTTGGAGTAGTAGTGGTCGAAAGTGGTGGAATCAACTGACAACGAGTTTTCTCCCAACACGGGCTCCAGGAAATAATTTTCCTGAACTGCGTTGAACTCGACCTTGTTGGACGAGCCGGACTTCGAGGGAGAGTGCTTGTAGCAGAACTGGTGACCGACGGACTCTTGGCCGGTGATGGTGTAACCAGCCTTGCACACGCACTGGGGTGCTGCCCCCGCTGTGGCAACAATGAACTCCATGTTGGCATCAGGGCAGGTGGCACACGTATACGCGGACGGAACGAAGTCCTTGCCTGTGATGTGATGTGGGGTGGGGCGGAGTGGGGGTGGGGCGGGGTGGGGTGGAGTTTGTAAGTCGGGTCGGGTCGGGGGTCGGGTTGTGTTGTGTGTGCGTACCCCCTTCAAAATCACTCACCTGCTGTTACATAAAGTCCAGCAGTTGCGTACGAGTCAAGGATGATTGCAGTACCAGCAGGACACTTTTTGCAAGTCTTCTCGGTGGGAAGACCAGTCGTCGCATCAAATTCCTCCACCAATTTGTAACCAGTCGCGCAAGTACAATCATTGTCGGTGACGGAATTGAAAGCAATTCCGGTGTTACTGATATGAATAAATTGGGTTAGTTTTGTGTTGTTTGTCAGAAATTGGCCGTGTACAACGAGGCAACACAGCACAGCACTGAATTGAAATTAGTTTTCAACCAGCAATAAAATAACATCAGCAAGAGCTTCGTGTGTTTATTTAAACCACTGCGCAAGATTGTGCTAATGTTGATGTTGCCCCACTCACCAAGTTACGCAGCTCGCTTTGTCGAGAGAAACTGCTTCGGAGCATGTATCATCACATTTGAAGTCGTAACACTCTCCAGACTGTAGGTCTGAGACGACACAAGTCTCAGGGAGCTTCTTTAACCCCACTGGGCAAGTGCACTGCATTGCATTGCCATAGACATCAAGGCTGCTGGTATCCGGAATCTTGTTAAGGTAGTTTAGAGACCCATCGTTGCACACTGTGCACTTGAATCCTGCTGAATCGAAGTACTCAGTCAAAGGATCACAGAAAATGTCTGGAGGAAGTGAAACGAGCTCTGTCTCAGCGTTGGTGTGGGTGATTAGAAGAAAAAGGAACCACAAGAAGTTGGCTGTGGACGCCATGATCGTGATCGTGTTTGTTTGGACGATATATAAAAGAAACAATCAAAATTTAAATTTTTTTTTTTTCACTCAATTTCATTTGAATCAAGATATTAAAAAACTTTAATATGAACACGTCGGCTGCTGTTCTACCGGCACTCCTGATTGTGGCTTTCTTTGTAATCTCGGGATTGATGAAGTCTAGCACACATCACAATACACACCGACAACCCCAATTCAATCAATATGGTGGGCCAAATGATGCCAAAGATGGGAAATTCTTTTACTAGTTTCCTCCTGCTTCCAGACAGTTTCAGTCAGGTAGAAGTGGCTGATAAATTAGATTGAACTTAAATTGTAAAACGCAATCAATAGATCAAACATTAACAATTTCATCAATCAATTTTGATTATAACACAGTATCCAAGTGCTCAATCTTTTCGTGATCCCCATTATTTTCTTCGGCATGTTTGTGTTTATCTCTTGAATAGACTCCTCTCGCGACACCCCCAAGATCTTCATCCGCGAGTGACAGTCCGATGAACTTGTGAACACCCGCGGTAAACTCTTTCAAGCTCAAGCTGCCGTTCGCATCTAAATCGAGTCGCCTGAACAAATCTATAACCCTCAGCTTCCGTTTGTGCATAACCTTCTCGAACTTTCCCATGATGATGCTGCATTTGTTCTCCATTACCAAGTCTTTGGTCGACATGTTCCCTCTCTTCAAGCAATCTTTGAATTCTTCCGCCGTGATGAAACTCGTGAAATGG
>Ga0302114_10000964_pt1 | contig 19481 bp, 21 predicted proteins | sample AG5_Surface_MG_FD_203107 | JGI IMG/M metagenome (GOLD analysis project Ga0302114, IMG submission 203107) | Marine microbial communities from Western Arctic Ocean, Canada - AG5_Surface | ecosystem: Environmental > Aquatic > Marine > Oceanic | place: Canada: Western Arctic Ocean | collected...
TTTGTAGGTGGTACTACCCCAACAAGCATGCCTACTACTTTTGTAAATGACACAACTCTATTAACAATAGAAGCAGCTGTTCTTAACGGAAAAACCGTGACCGGTGATGGTGATATTACATTGTTCGATGTTGTATTAGACGATCAAGTATTTGGTGGTATTAATGCTTCAACAGGTACTATTACATTTGTAGGTGGTACTACCCCAACAAGCATGCCTACTACTTTTGTAAATGACACAACTCTATTAACAATAGAAGCAGCTGTTCTTAACGGAAAAACCGTGACCGGTGATGGTGATATTACATTGTTCGATGTTGTATTAGACGATCAAGTATTTGGTGGTATTAATGCTTCAACAGGTGTTAAAACATTTGTAGGTGGTACTACCCCAGCAAGCATGCCTACTACTTTTGTAAATGACACAACTCTATTAACAATAGAAGCAGCTGTTCTTAACGGAAAAACCGTGACCGGTGATGGTGATATTACATTGTTCGATGTTGTATCAAATGGTCAAACATTTGGTGGTATTACACTCTCTGTTGGTGCTGCTATTACATTTGTAGGTGGTACTACCCCAACAAGCATGCCTACTACTTTTGTAAATAACACAAATCTATTAAGAATAGCAGCAGATGTTCTTACAGGAAAAACCGTGACCGGTACTGGTGCTATTACATTGAGTGATCCTGTATCAAATGGTCAAACATTTGGTGGTATTACAGTCTCTGGTACTATTACATTTGTAGGTGGTAATACCCCAACAAGCATGCCTGGTGTTTTTGAAAATAACACAAATCTATTAACAATAGCAGCAGCGGTTCTTACAGGAAAAACCGTGACCGGTGATGGTGCTACTACTATTAATGGGTTCATCGCTGGCATTGATACAAGTAATTTCCGTAATATAGTGCAAGCAACTTGTCAATATGAGGTTGATGCTAATGTCACTTTTGAAGGTGATTATAAAAATTTATCAACCACACTTAAGTTTAAAATTTCAGCTAGTTATACGGCAATATTTTCTCAAACTGACGGACATATAGCAGAAATCTTGCACTTCGCTTCCTCTGGAGGATCTCTTGGCGGTACTCTTTCGGCAGAGGCGATGACATTTTTAGGTTCTGGAACACTTCAACTGAATATAGGTGGAGTTGTTGATAATCCATTGGATTTGACGGAACAACCAGGTTTTGTAACATTCCAAGATCCAGACTTACAAACTCAACTCGCTGGGGAATATACCGTCACCGCCACCACTCATTATAATCTTACCAAAACCAATACAGCCATACCTAATATTGTGATTGCAACTGTATAATCATAAAAAAATATAAACAAATAAAATATAATATAATATAATAAAAATAATAATCATAATTTTTATTATAAGTAACAATAATTAAAATAGACATACATGATAAAAATACTATATCATCCTCTAATATGATTTAAGTCTATTGGACTTAAAATTAAAATTCGTTGAGATCCATTATGGACAGAACGTTAAAGTCGATATAATCAGGATAACGCGCTCCGAATTGAAATTCTGATATTAAACTTACAATAGAAAAGTAATCCAATAATCAGGTCTGACCTCACTTCAAATGGAATGGAAGTTAACTGGACCGAGTTCAAAGTGAAAATATTAAAGGTCACCAACCCAAGGTCCCCGATATCAGTTAGTCAACGAGAATATTCCGTATATTCCGTAAATACACTTGTGGCATCCCAGGTAATGCAGGCCTCGGGTACGCCGAAAGAACTTGTACGTTTGAATAATTATGATGTAGAGGATGTAAAAATCCCGACCATCCTCTCATTGAAAAATATGGCCCTCAAATCTACATTGGAGAACAATCCGGACGCAATATACCACAACCAGAACCCAGCTATCAATCTATTAGTACCCCCATAAGTCATCGCCCTCGGTTGTCAGAATCAAAGTGAATTATTTAAACAAATAATTACTAAAAATGGCGTCCAAAGGCAGAACAGAGCGCAAAGTTACCGATTATGGCGGACTTTCGAGCTTAAGGCATGTCTACACTCGCCCCGACACCTACATCGGGTCGACCAAAAAGCTATCGCGGGATGTTCTCGCCTTGGACGTCGAAAAGATGAAACTTGTCACCAAGACAAGCTGTTTGCCCCAAGGGGTGGAGCGGATTTTCTTGGAAATTCTGTCTAACGCTGGTGACAACACCGACTCATCGCGGCGGGCCAAGGTCGATCCCGGAACGATAGATATGACTGCCGATTCCAAGACCATCACGGTCAAGAACGGCGGGCTCCACATCCCAGTGAAAAAGGTCACGCTCGTAGAGGAGAACGGGAACACGCGGGTCGAGGAGTTCAAAGAGGGAGACGAAAACTGGGAGTGGTTGCCGGTGTTCATATTTGGGCACATAAGGACGTCCAACAACTACGACGACAAGGTGAAGAGGATGGGGGCGGGGAAGAACGGGTTTGGGGCGAAACTTGCGGCGATCTTCTCGAAACGGTTCAGCGTCGTCATCGAGGATCCCGACACCAAACAGCGTCTCACGGCGACATGGCTAGACAACATGTTCATGGAAAACCGCGACCAGAAGCCGGCAATCGAAGTGGTAAAGGACAAGGCGATCAAGAAAGGAAGCGTAGAGGTGAGCTGGGACCTCGACTTTGAGCGGTTCAAGATGAAGGAGTATTCCGTAACGGACCTAAGCATTTTTGCTCGGTTTGCGGTCGACTTCTCATTCACTTGCAAGGTAAAGACCTCGTTCAACGGCGTCGAGCTCGATTACCGCGAGATGACCAAGTACGCCGGACTTTTATGGTCCGAGGAAAGCCTCAAAAACAGTTTTATCGATTATATATGGGAGCCAGGGGCAGACAAAAAACTGACCACCGCTACACAGAAGACGCAAGAAAGGCTCATCGCCAACGCAAAGAGGCCCGAGAACATCCCCGAGGTGGAGATCATGGTGATCGACACGCCCGACAACGCGGTCAAGATTTCGTACGTCAACGGGCTGATGACCTCGGATGGCGGAGTCCATGTTGACGCCGCCGAGGAGCCCATCTATAAGAAGATTATGGAGGTGATGAACAAGGGGATCAAGAAGGGGAAGAAGAACACAATAACCATCAAGAACGTTAAACCGCACCTGTCTTTCATCGTCAACGCGCGGTTGAGTGATCCTGACTACAACTCCCAGTCGAAGACCAAACTGGTGTCCCCGGAAGTGGACGTGAAGTATAGCGAAAAGAACACCCGGAAGATCACCGAGTGGAGGATTATCCAGCGCCTGTACGCCGAGATCGACGCCATCGCCTTTCTGAAGACCAAGAACACGGATGGATCCAAACGGAAGCACATCGAGTGCCCAAACGGGGAGGACGCTAATTTTGCCGGCACCAAAAACTCGTTAGATTGTACGCTCTGTATTGTCGAAGGTCTCTCGGCCGCAAACTATCCACAAAAACGCATCTGCCTTATGGACGGCGGGAAGGATCGCTACGGCTACCTCCCGATGCGGGGCAAGGTGCTCAACATCACAAACGCAGGGTTGATGCAGTATTCGGAAAACGCCGTGATTTCGAACATCAAGAAGATGCTGGGACTCAAAGAGGGCACCGACTATAACCTCGACGAAAACGTAGCGGACATGCGGTATGGTCATATCCTGATGTGCGTTGACGCAGACGACGACGGGATGCACATCCTGGCGCACATCATCAACTTCTTTCGCGAGAAGTTCCCCGGGATCCTAAAGAGGAACATGATAGCATATCTTCGCACCCCCGTTATCAAGGTTCTTAAGAAGGGGAAGATTCTGAAGCGGTTTTTCACCGTCAAGGAATTTGAAACTTGGAAAAAAACGTCCAAGGACAAAGGTCTTACCACTAGGTACTATAAGGGTCTCGGTACCTCGAACGATAACGATATCGCCGACGATCTCAACACGGCACCCAGCGTCGTTTGTTTCTACGACTCGGATGCTGACAAGAATCTTAATCTGGCTTTTCATAGAGACCTTTCCGATCAGCGGAAGGAGTGGATTGAAAAGTGGAGGGATGTATCGCAGGTCGATGATGTTGTTTCGATGGATATATCTAAATTTGATAAACTTAAAACCGGCCAGGACGTCTCTCAGTTTATTAACCGAGAACTGGTTGGGTATTCGGTTGCATCGCTGTTTCGCGCCATTCCTAGTAAGTACGATATTCTCAAAGAGTCCCAGCGGAAAGGCCTTTGGGCTGCGTTGGAGTATTTTAAATATGACCCGTTGCATGGAAAGACTATAAAGACTGGGAGGTTTGCTAACAAAGCGGCAGACGTGTCTCAGTACCACCACGGCGAAAAATCTCTGACAGACACCATCATCAAGATGGCTCAAGACTTTGTTGGTAGCAACAATATGGGGTATTTCAAAAAGGAGGGACAGTTCGGTACAAGAGCCGATGGTGGAAAGAACGCTGCAGACGCTAGGTATTCCGAGATACATCTCTCTTGGTGGATCCCGTATGTTTTCAAGAAAGAGTACATTGATCTGGTAGAACGCAGGATCACAGACGATGAAAAGTGTGAACCTAAGTGGTTACCTTCTGTTATTCCCGTTGGACTGATTAATGGGACAACCGGTATCGCAACTGGGTTTTCGACATCGACGCCGTGCTATAACCCCTTTGACACTATCCGATGGATACGAGAACGATGTAACGGAAATGAGACCCCGAAACCAATTTCACCTTGGTTCAATACATTTACTGGTAAAATGAAAGTGGAGAAAAAGAAAGATACTTCTGTTATTATAGAAGGTGATGATGATGATGCCCTGGACAACGAAGCAGTTCCTGACCCAGAAGATAATGAGGCGGAATCGACCGATACTGTTATGAGAACTACGACACCGGGACGCAATGAGGAAGAAGTGGCCATCCTGCACCACGCAAAGGGTTCAAAGTTAAGACTTAAGACGTACGGGAAATACGAAGTAAGCGGGATACATAAACACGGTGGCCCGATCTTACGGATCACAGAGATACCGGTGGGGATGTGGATTCATAATTACCGGGCGTGGTTTCAGTCGGTTGTGCATATTAAGGGACCAAAGCGACCGATTTACGATTGGTCCGACAATTCGACCACCGATAAACCAAACTTTATTGTTCATTGGAACTCTAAATTCTGTCAACCCAATCACAAAAACCTTCACCTCGTTAAAACGCAAGGTCTATCTAACATTACTTTGATAGACCACGAAGGGTTTCCTAAGAAATTTGACGATATACAACAGGTGATCGACGGGTATTACTGTTCTATGTTGAAGCACTATAAACTGGTGAGAGACAAACGCATCTATGTAGAAGAACAGAGACACATCGACATTTCGTTCAAAATCAAATTTATGTCGTTGGTTCTCAAAGGGGATTTGACTTTGATGAAGGTGAAAGAAGATGTGGTGAAAGAGAAGATGGTCCATAATCAGATTCCATATGAATATTACGAAAAGTCGAAGAGTCGCGATTTTTCGACCGAATCGCTCGAGAAACTTAAGAATAATTTAACAGAATGCGTAGAACGCCTCGAAGCTTCAAAGAAAGTTGAACCCCGCAACATATGGCTCGCCGATCTCGATATGCTAGAGAAAGAACTCAAAAAGAGATTTAAAAATGGTATTTTGGTTAATTAAAATGGAGCTTAGAAAACTAACAGTCAAGAAATTAAGAGAACTATGTAAAAAAAACGGTATTAAAGGGTACAGTAAACTACGGAAAAACGAACTTATCGAGTTGATACAGTTTCCTGGTCCTCCTCGAACAAGAACCCAGTCTCCTCTTCCAAGGATGATCAAATTAAAAAACAATAAAAAAAAATAAATTTTATCTTTAAAAAAGATAAAATGGAAAACAAAACTACTTTTAAATACGGTATTTCTGCAAAAACGTCAGTGATACATAAGTATTGTAACAAGATTTACCCAACCCGTGTTATAACGACTACATGATTTATTATCTCCTCGCGGGCGCTTTTCGTTTGAATGGGACCGTTGTTACGTATTTGTACACTAGCTGTGTGCTTAGTATATTGTCACTAATTCCTGTGTCTCTCTCTAATACCATTATATTCCCAATATTTGCCATATAAAACGAACATAGTGGTTCATCCACAATCATCTTCGGTAATTTTATACTATTTACTCTATTGTCTTTACAGAACTTTTTTGCTTCTTCTATTGACATAATTTGTTTCACTTTTGGGACAAAATTGTTATTGACAATGTCGATGAACGTCTTGTCGGTGAACATCTTGATGTTATATACGTCGGGTGAGTCGGTAGAGAGATCTTTGACACTATTGAGGCTTTTTATTGCACTGGCTGAGAATTCTCTGTCCACTATGATAACCCCGTTTTTACAGTTTTTGATTTGGCACAAAATTCGAAGAAAATGCTGAACACGTCCCGTCATATTATCTCCAAGGGGGGCGGAACAAAAGTATACAAATATCCGCTTATTTTTGATAGCTTTGTGTTCAAAAATCCCCGAAAACATGGCCCGGAATTCGTTGGTGTCCCCAATAACGTTGGATAGTTCTTTGTTAGATGTATATATTGAGTTGATCGCCGCAAAGAAATCATCCGGGTCTAGATCTGTGTAATCGGGATTCGTATTTATGTACCCGTTTACTTTTAGGAAGCTATCGAGTGTCCCCATATGGTCATAGAAGATTTCATATGTATCGTCCATTTTTTTGTCTATAAATGATTTTTTTTTCAATTTATTTCCTGTTGAAATGGAACGTCCCCAAACCCTCGGTGCGACAATCAGACTACTCGGTCAGATAGAGCCAGACATTAGGGATAAGATAGCAGAAATGGTGTTAGGGAATGTAATAATCGTTGCTGCCAATAACAAAGATCACGAATTCGTAGAACGGTACAACGAAGTGGGCTCCAACACTTTAATTATCCCGGAGGGACTATACAAAATAAAAGGAAACGCCTTTAAATTAAAGGGGGGAATAAGCAAAATATTTTTTCCTTCTTCGCTCTTTTCGATAGGCGACAGTGCCTTTGACCGTACCGGGGTGTCTGAGATCCAATTTACGCTCGATAGTGCCCTCCATAAGATCGGTAATGGCGCTTTTTCGCGATGTAGCAGTTTGACCAAGGTCCAGATCCCTCCTTCTCTTACAGAAATAGGATCTCACGCATTTGAGCATTGTGATGAGTTGACCGATCTCGTCTTCTCCCGGATAGATTGGTCGGCGCTTAAAATTGGTTATCTGGCGTTTGGACATTGTACGAAACTTCGTAATTTTGATTTCCCCCCTTCCCTTACCGAAATTGGTGGTAAGGCCTTTGCGTCGTGCACCGGGTTGACCGAGCTCCATTTCCCGGCCTCACTGACTCGGGTAGGGGAAGAAGCGTTTAGAGAGTGCTACAATTTGAAGGAACTTTATTTCCCCCGCGACAGTCAGCTCGAAAAAATCAGGGATAATGCTTTTTTTTGGTGCACTAGAGTGACCGACGTGTACGGACCACCACATGTACTGAAAATGATGAGAGGGCGGAAGAAATTTTTTAGCCCTAACGTAAAGTTCCATACCCCTACTCTCGACGGGACGATCCTGAAAGACGTGTTAGGTTTGAAAGAGAGCGATGTCGGTTCCCTGTTCGGGGAAGAAAACCAAGAGCGGAAGTACGTGGACAACGCTCAGAACCGAAAACTCGGTCGTGTCGGGAAAATCATCCCACCGAGGGGTAAAGGTAAATAATAATTTATATTTTTGTTATTAAAATGGACCTTGTATTGTTTTGGAGGTCTATCAGTGCGTTCAATTTTTTGTTTCTCATTTTGTGGACGGCGTTTTACACATATCAGCCAAATTTTATGAAAGATAGCGATTTTGTGGGTCCTGGTTCAACAACTAGGGGGAACTCAGACAATAACACAAAGGGTAAAAGTGACAAGTATCTTAGTGACGCTGGTAGAAGTTTGATTTTTTTGTCTAGCCTGTTAATCAGTCTATCGGTGATAATTGTCGGTGTGGCGATAAACCTGTATTTTATTACCCGGAGGACGATTAAGTGTAAAAAGGGAGCTAAAAGTATCAAAGAGTGCGAACTCACTCATATCTAAATTTTTTTGTTACTAAAATGAGACTCAACGAGGACATTATGTGGATTTTGTATTCAATTTTGGCCGGATTATTAACCTACTATGTTTTCGAAACAGATATTTTGTACATCTTCTTTGCCGTAGTTTCAATAGAATTGTCGTATTTCTTGATCTACAGAACAAAATGGAACTTTATCAAACGATATCTCATTAACCTGTTTTATATTTCTGGGTATGTTATTCCGCTAGCTTTATCTTAAATGATATTTATTTGTTATGAAAATGCTTTATGTTGCACTTTCTATCATTGTGTTTATCATCATCGCTTTATGTGTAACCGCCTTATTTGACAGAAATATAAAGGATAAATTAAACACCACTGCTTATAGAGTTATAGACAGAAAGAGTAACATAAATGTCGAAAGAGTAACCGAAGAAGGTTATATCCCTAAACAGATTCTCCAAACATATAAAACGTTAGAAGAAGTACCAGATTATGTTATTAGCAATATAAAAACTAAAAATCCGGATTGGGAGTATATTTTCTATGACGATAGCAAATGTATAGAATTCTTGGGAAATGAATTTGGTGAACCTTTTGTGACCAAATTCAAGTCTTTCAAAAAGGGGGCACATAAATCTGATCTGTTTAGAATATGTTGGCTATACAAGAACGGTGGGGTATATATGGATATAGACAGTGAATTAATTGTCCCCCTGACGGATATAATAGACACTATTAGTGGTTATACAATTCTCCAGAATGATGTCAGAGGTAGTTATTATTACGAAGTAATAACTAAAATTTTAAATACAAAACATGATCGATTGGTTAATTCTTTCATGATAATTAACAAGGGGAACGATAACATAAAAAAATGTATAAACAATATAATGAAGGTCGAACAAAAAGATTTAGAAGGAAACTACGCCTTGATACTATTTATAATGCAAATTACTATCGGGGAAGAAATGTCTTATCAAATTTTTGAACGTCGTCCTGATGGATTTAATCCTATTTCTAAAAGAATGGAGATGTACACCATCGATAATAAGAAAATAGGATACACATGTTATAATAAATACAAAAATGGTAGTTTTAAGAATTAATATATTAAAAATGTGGTTCTTTACGTATTTTTCTGTAACCTATTTCACAACAAGTTATTTGAGTTTCGTCTACGACGCAGTTATCGGAGGGTTTAAGCACCATGACAGAACAAGACAAGAAGTGGTTCAATGCGCAAAGGATATGACCCCCACCGTTCTATTCAATGTGTTCGCCGTTACGCTTCCCTATTCGTTATTTCTCGAAAGCTGTATTAAGGACAAGGAGCGGAATGATTACGGGTTCCTTGTCAATTTTATCCTCTCCTATATATCGGCCGACTTTTTGTCGTACTGGGCTCATCGTCTGTTCCATCACCCGGCGTTGTACTTCGTCCATAAGGTTCACCACGAGTACGTGCACCCTTTGGCGATGGGGGCCTTATACGCCCACCCTATCGATTTCTTTGTTATAAATCTATTCCCCTTTACCTTTTCTATCTTCTTTTTGTATCCACCAGATTGGGTGATCAAGGCAATCATCGTGATCGCAATATTGGTATCGACGTTACAGTCGCACGGCGGGTACACCGTTTTTGACGATGCCCACCTAAAACACCACAAATTCTATAAGGTCAACTACGGGCTAGGTATATTCGACCGAATGTTCGGGACGTATGCGTGACCTAGAAGTCTAGAATTTCTTATCAATATACTGGCACCCAGGGAACGGAAACACGGAATGAATTTTCATCTAATATTTACCATAAAAACGTCTAGTTATTATGACTAAAATTGTCGCCCCACAGGTACTAGGAAGAATCATCTGGAAGCTTAATAGCCACGAACCAGGATTAGTTAAGGAGATTAATGACCAAATCGTTGTGGAAATCACCGCGTCTAGCAAAGAGGATTCAGAGTTTATCAGGAAGTACCGCGCGGATATAATGGTCATTCTCCATATTCCGTCTTCGCTCACCGCAATCAAAGAGTGGGCCTTTCATGAGTGCGAGGGATTGGTCGAGGTCCATCTCCCAGATTCACTTGAGGTAATCGGGGCAGGTGCCTTTGGTGGGTGCACCGGGTTGACTGATGTCCATCTCCCATCATCGCTTAAGAAAATTGAGTCTTTCGCATTTCAGTGTTGCACTAGTTTGACCGATGTCCATTTCTCGACTTTGCTCACCACAATCAAGGATGCCGCCTTTTATGAGTGCAAGGGATTGACCGAGCTCTATTTTCCGGCTTCCCTTACCAAAATTGGTGATAATGCCTTTTACGGGTGTGACGGGGTGTCAAAGCTCCGCTTCCCACACGACGCTTCCCTTGCCTCAATCGGGAGTTCTGCCTTTTATGAATGTAACGGATTGTTCGAGGTCTCTTTTCCGGCTTCACTCAAGATAATCGGGACATATGCCTTTTACAGATGCATCGGCTTGGTCGAGGTCCATTTCCCGCACGACAGTGCCCTTACCTCAATCAGGACTGGCGTCTTTGCTGAATGTAACCGATCCGGATTGACCGATGTTTACTGCTCCGCCGAGATTAGAGATAGATTCCGTTATACATTCCCTTATAATATAATATTTAAATCTTTGGCTCTGTATACATAATGTAATATTTAAATCTTTGCCGCTGTATTAAGAACGATTGGTCGAAATAAAATGACTTTTAATATACACATTGTATTAAAAATGGAGAGACCGGTTATCAAGAAATCATACCCGTGCGGAAGGCAGTGTATCCATATCGTGAAAAGAACCCCGTGGGCGAGTTGTGAGTGTAAAAAAATAAACGCTATATAAAATGAACGACCAGGACCGATTAGTATACACAGACATACCGTCCTATTTACAGTACAAAGTGGCACAGCAGGAAGGTATCCCAAAGGAACATGTGCAGTTCAAAATATACGATTTTTTGACCACGTTCAAGGTCAGCGAATTACCTACCATGGGTAACACGAAAATATCCGAATCCTTGATTTCGCTTCTCGGGCAATACATGATTTTCGAGTGCGACGACGAGCTTATGGAGATGTATCTCGAAACACCGTCTTCAAGGTCTGCGGTATTGTACATGATGCTTCTCGTGCTTGGGGAAAAAGAACCGGACCTAGTGGAAAATATAAAAGATAACATGGATGGTAAACCCTTTTTGACAAGAGTTCTTAACGCGTTTGCGCATAGTATCGTCGTTCGCGAATACGAAGCGGGGTGGGTGGAAACGGAGTTTCCGACCGAGCGAGGGTACACAGATTATACTCTCGTGGAATTAAAGGAACACAAAATACCCGGGGTGTCACAAACTACCCAAGATGCTCTCATTGATAATTTCTCGTCTACCTTATCGCTTTTGGGTGCCCGAATTAAGGCAGAGCACGTAACCCCCGCGTCACTTAAAGCTACTGTGGACAAGCTTGACGTTAAGGTTGCCGCCGGTAAACAGTTACTTTTGGAGTTGGTCCAGTCTAACTTGCTGCCGGTTAGGGCTAAACTACCCCTGCGGTTGGAATTCTTGGAAGAGTCCGAAGCCAAGATCGTCAACGATCATCTGGGCAGTCTTAAAATAAGCTTTGTGTCCGAATCGACTTCACTAGAGTATAATTAGATTGAATTCATTTTATTTTACTATAAAATGGAAACAGAAGGATGGGCAAAGTTAGAACTGCCTGTTATAGAATTTAAAAGGGATGGGAAACCGACCGTACACATCGAAGAGTTATGTTGTAGCGGGGCAGATACCCAATTTCCAGAACGAATGGGTGGAGGATGCGAGGGGATAGGACACGATGCGGCCGCCATGTCTGGTTCTGCTCCTGCTTCGCTCGACGCGATCATTAAGTTGCACTCGGGTGAAGATAGTGTAAAAAGCGTTGGGTACGAAGTGATCGACGACGACCCTGAATACATATCCGACCACAAATGCATCGTTGCGACTCAGCAACTGGCGGACACCGTCTTTTCCATCTTTTCATACAACGTTGAAGGCTTGTGTAGAAAGGCGAAAATCGACCCAACATTCTCGACGCGGATGAATCGATTTTATAAAAAGATGACCCCCCGCGTTAACAAAGGATTTATTATGTGTTTACAAGAGGTCGCCCTTCAAAAACCAGGCTCTCTCGAAAACGCTATAGATACGTTGGGAAAAATACATGAAGTGTTTTTAAAGCAAGTTCCAGAAGCAAAGTATCGGTCGGACGGTTACACGGGTGCTATTTTTTACGATGGGTCGGTTTGGGACCTGCGCGAGACGTTGGAGATCAAAAGAGAGAAATCGGAAAAACGTTCAAATGCGTATCGATTCGGTTGTTCCACCGGGGAGATATGGGTAGTGAACGTGCACCTCAAGGCGCTTCTTTCCACGGCGGTACCGAAAATGTTCCAATTTGTTTGCGATCCAGGTGACATTCATTCTAAAGAACTCTCCAATATTCTAAGGACCGTGGAGTCTAACAATGACGAATTCAAGGCACCCATTTACCTATGCGGTGACTACAACAACCCTGTAGATAAAACAAATTTGATAATATGCGCCCTTGAATCTCCAGTTCCAGCGGCAGCAACGGGATGGCTTTGGTAGTCCATACCATATTCAAGATCCGGGACTTAAACTGAATTTTTAACAAGTAAAATCACATAAAAACTTAGAGTAGCTATTATTACCAAATGGAGCACCAAAATCCCATCCCGACGCCACCGACGCTACGCGAATTTATCAAGGCGATTGGGTCATATGAAAACAATATAGTGAGAAATATCATGATCCAAATTGTCGCCGAAACCACCGCTGTCAGTAAAAATGACCCTAGGTTTATCAAATATCGCGGGAACGTCATGTTTAAGGTTAATATCCTCCGTATCCCCTTGCGTCACCCTTGTAAACGTTGTAGGGTGATAGGTTGCTGCGATTCTATTACCAGAATCGCCGCCGCGAGGCGCGGTGCCGGCGGCTGGCCAAATTCCACAACCGTCACCGGAATCACGGCAAGTGCCTTTGATAAATGCGGCGGATTGACCGAGGTCCACTTTCCGCCTTCACTTTCCGCGATCGGGAACGGTGCCTTTAGAGGGTGTACGGGGCTGACCGAGGTCGACTTTCCGCCTTCACTTTCCACAATTGGTTGGAATGCCTTTGATGGGTGCAACGGGCTGACCGAGGTCCACTTTCCGCCTTCACTTTCCACAATTGGTTGGAATGCCTTTGAGGGGTGCATCGGGTTGAACGAGGTCCGTTTCCCAGATTCACTAGCCAAAATCGGACCGGGCGCCTTTAAAGACTGTACCGGGTTGACCGAGGTCCATCTCCCGGTTTCTCTTGAGGTAATCAGTACGGGGTCTTTTATGGGGTGCACCGGGTTGACCAAGATCCATCTCCCGCCTTTGCTCGTCGCAATCAATAATAACTCCTTTCTTGGGTGTACTGGATTGACAGAGGTCCATTTACCGCTTTCACTTTCCAAAATTGGTTGGAATGCCTTTGAGGGGTGCAGCGGTTTGACTGAGGTCCATTTCCCAGATTCACTAGCCGAAATTGGACATGGTGCCTTTCAGGAGTGCACCCGTTTGACCGAGATACATTTCCCGGACAATAGTTCACTCAACATAATCGGAGAAGATGCCTTTAAAGGGTGTACGGGGCTGACCAAGGTCCACTTTCCGCCTTCACTTTCCGCGATCGGGGAGGCTGCCTTTCAGGAGTGCACCGGGTTGATTACGATTCACTTCCCGCCTTCACTCGCCGAAATGGGGGATGATGCCTTTGATGGTTGCACCGGGTTAACCGAGCTCCACTTCCCGACTACGCTTACACAAAACTCTATTATTTCTTTTTCACTTGGGACTTTTGGAAAACCAATTGAGAAAGAAGGACAAACCGAGTATTGGTTATCAGCATTATTAAAGCACTACAAATTGGTGATCCATTAACTCGTGGAGAAAAAGCAATCTGGAGTGACACCTTTTGGGGTTGTGGATAATGCCCTTTTGGGTTGCACCGCTTAACCGAGTCCCACTGTTCCGTCGAGTTTAGAGATAATAGAGATTTTGCGACGAATTCCCTAAAATATACGTTTCCATACAAACTGATTTTAAATAATATTTAAAATTTATAAATGGCGGATGAAGAAACGTTAATGTCGAGAAATGAGGTAATCGGCTTCTTCCACCGAATGTCGACAACCGATGTTAGTGGTTCAACGCAGTTCAATGTCATGGCCGGTATCGATATCAAGCGTATCATTAAAGAGGAGATGAAGGATTGCGACTACTGGAAGTTCGTCGCCTCGCCAACCACAAATGGCGTCGCCATTTTTCTCAAATGGGAAAATTATTCATAATTTTTTTGCATATATAAATGTCATGGCCGACTTTGATTCCGTCGTCGTGGTTCTCGTCCGTTTCGTGCGAAATTTCGTCCTTTCAAGGTCTGAAAGTTGTCAAGGGGGAGGTTCATGTATTGGTTGAACGGACCGGACAGGAAGGTTGTAAACCCGCATGGGAACCTTTTGCGGAATTTCTAAAGGGAAAACATATTGAACCCGAAAAAACCATTGTTTTACTAAAGGAACGTTTAGCTTTGATGGCAATAGAAGGAATTAAAGCTAAAATTACAATAACAACAGATCTAAAAGATCTTTTTGAAAAAAACTTAGAGACAGCGATCTACATGGGTATAGGTGATAAAGGCGAAACAAAAAGTGAACTTAAAGGACTTTTAAATTTGACGATACGAGGGATAGATTCAGAAATAAAGAGACAAGGGAAAAATATTCCGAACAAAAAGAAACTTAAATTAAAGAGTTTTTTGGAAACTAACATACACTTAGCCTTCAATCTGGGTGGATATATTTGATTGGAAAACTTTCCTTAAAACGTCGACCGCAAACGAACCTCTTCTTGTTAAACGTTCTTGTTAAACGTTCTTCTTCTTCGTGAAACTGACTTTCCAAAGGAAAACTTTCCTTAAAACGTCGACCGCAAACGAACATCTTCTTGTAAACCAACGCGGCACATCTTCTCGGTCTCGTCATCATGTCAATTGAAAACCAGAAGACTATTGGAAAGACAAGGCGGCGAAGAAAGGCCAAAAATGAGAATGCCGCTGTATTCGCCTTAATGTATCGTCTGTTGGTAGCAGGTAAAGTTCCACGAGAGTTTACCGAAAATATCATAGATATGGTCATTCCAAGAGATAAGTTACGACCTATATTAGACTTGGCCATCAGCATGTTTGAGGGTGGGATGTCTAGAAGATCGGAATATAACCAATCGCAACATTCTCTATTAACATGGTCAAGACACGTTTTTATGTTAGACCAGAGTAAGGATTGTATATTGAAGATCGCTAAGATAGCTAAGCATCTGGTCTCTGCTAAAGATGGCGTCTCAAGACGATCACGATATTCAAAGAAAGAAGCAAATAAACGCCCCTTTGTATGCGATGAATGGTATACACGCAATTCTCCGTATCTAAAATACTTAACGCCACTTGAACAAGAAATTAAAATAGAAAATAGTATAAAAAATGATAGATTACGCACAGATGGTATCGATAGTTGGATTCAAGAAGGGATAACCGAATTTGGGAGCTGGCTATAAATATCTAATTATAATAAATGTCTGGGCAACATAGAAAAGGAAGCGTTCCCGCAACTAGCACCAGTATCACAAATGGACAAATTGCCTGCGTTAGTTTTGGATATGGAGTCATGATGAAACCCTGTTGCGAAACCTGTACCCTAGTCAATAGCGAAGCCGAATGTGTCGTCCCAGATGACTTTGTTGGAGGTGATAAGCGCGCCTACCCCGGGTTATCTTGCGAGGAGGCATTGGACCGATTCCGAACCGAAAATAAATTAAAGCGTTCATAGTGTACTAATGATATGGAACTGATTTTGTTTTAATTTTTAATAATTAAAATGGATAGTCATAAAGTACTGGAACCGTCGAGTCAAACACTTCAGATGTTACTGGCTACTTTAAGGAATAAGGAGCCAGACATCGGTGATCGTATCGGGTCGATGACAAATTATCATTTTTTCCCATTTAAATCTAGGAATATTCTTAATTCCGATACGTGTAAGTATTTTCAAACAAGTACGTATTCTCCTCATTACGATTATGAACGAATATATCGCGTGTATATAGAAAATGACATTATGGAAGTATATTCCGACACCAAGACAGGCACCGAACCGTCATATGGTTTTGAAATCAAGAAATGTGGTGCATTGAAAAGAAAAGGGGTCTTGGTCCAGAGATATCAAACAAAGGTAATTCTTTTTGATATGAATACTGACATTAATCTTCCCGACACATGTAACGGGATATTAGCAGAACTCGAAAACAATGAGTACGTGTCGTGTTGCGGTGAGTATTTGTATAAATTTAAATCACCTAGCCCGATACTGACGTTTGGAGTTGACACAGAAAGCGACGATTGGATGATTGCGCTGGCGCTTACCAAAAATAACATGGTACTAGAGTTGTCAGGATACCCAGACCACGACGACCCCGAAGTAGAGAGTGATGGTGAGAGTGATGGTGAGAGTGATGGTGGAGATACCAAAATCCTAAAGTACCCTAAAATATCAAAACTTTCAAATGTTACTTTTGACCAAACGTTCGAACGGTACAACCTCGTCACGAACACGTTCGAACCGTACCATGATGACTTCCCGACCGTAAAGAGTTCTAGCTGGGAAACCCTCAACCGCGAGGCAGTTATCCCCGAAGTGATATTGAAGACGGGTGTCGGTGACAAAGGTTGGGACAACTTAGTAGATGAATGTTTACAGAAAAACGGATATGACGGCGAATACGATGGCTACGGCTACGAGTACCTCTCCCGTAAGAAGGATGTAAAACCTTTCTTAGAATTTTGGAAATGAGTTTTAATTGGAAAGTCTAATTAAAATGAGTAAAGGATACCTTGAAGTGACGTTTGGTCCCATGTTCTCTGGGAAGACGAGTAGTTTGATCGACAAGACAAACCGGTTCATCTCGGTCCGTAGACGTCAAGTAAAACCGGCGAGAATTTTGATCATCAATCATGCCGGTGACATTAGACCCACAGAGACCACAGACGGACTTACCCCACACGTCGAACGGAAGATAACGGATAGCGAGTCTAAAACGGCGATAAAGGTAAATTCGTTGTCCGGAATCGATGTCGAGCCTTACGACTATATCGTGGTGGACGAGTGTCAATTTTTTGGCGACCTTGTGGTGAACGTGATGGGGTGGCTAACAAAAGGCAAACACGTACACTGCTGTGGTCTCGTCGCCGATTCCGAACGGTGTATATTTGGTGATCTGTACGAGTTGATCCCCCGCGCGGATCACGTAGAGCAGTTAAAGGCGTTCTGTTACATCTGCGGCGATAAGTTCTTAAACGCTCCCTTTACCAAGTGCATTAAGGTCAAATCAGACCAGGTTCTGGTAGGGGCGGAAGACCAATACGCCCCAGTATGCGGCGAACATTTTTAAAATCTTATAATATATTATTCATCCATATCATACGTTTTTTGACACACACCATAATCCCCCATTATAACTTCATAATACCCTAAATGTGGCGTTTCATCATCTTCATCTGAATTTGACGCCGGTTTTATTTCGTTATACTCCATAAATCTTTTATAGAACGCTTCTATAATAGGTTTGTGGTCTTCTTGGATTTCTATTTTTCCAGTTTGGTGATTAATTGAGCATTCTACGCCATAACAAGCTTCTCCCATGAAATTTCTAACAACATTTGTAGCGCCTGTCACAATAACATCTTTTCCTTGTTCATATAACCATTGCGATTCTAATACATAATCGGAATTACCTTCACAAAAACCATAGATTATTTTGGAATAATAGCACCCGTACATTGTTTATTTAGAATTGCTCTTTAAATAAAATGATAAGTTTATGTTCCCGCTAGAGCCAAAGTCTGTAGTGAATGGATCTCTTTACAACCGTTTTGACGAAACGTGTCTTCGACTACTCGCTCAGTCTCGACCGAAAGTCCGAATAAATCTACGATAAGCACATTATCGTATTTAAACTCGATATTGTGAAAGCGGTACTTGTATTTTTGGGAAGCGTTCTTATACATCGGTACCCGAACCGGTTCAAGGGAAGGGACACCCAGTATTTCAGATATGATCAATCCATACGTTCTTGATTCGGGGGTGCAGATCACCACCGCCTCTACACCACCGGTAATCTCGTCCATACGAGAGAGACACAACTTGCGTTTGAACTCGTAAACCTTGATCCCGTAGATGGTTGCCTCGTTGTTAGCAAGATGGAGATATTCGTTCCTGTCCAGTATCACATCTTTGGCCCCTCCGATTCGGGTTATCGTGGTGCCGTTAAGCGAAACTATCTCGCCTCCGTATATATCGTCGATCTTTTCAAATCCCATGTTCTCAGAGCTAATGATGATGTTTCCCTTATCGTCTTTCCCGTACATCCCGGGTTTGCTTCCTCGTTTGTCCTTGAAGGCGATTACTTCCGAACCCTTTATACAGATCCCGAAGAAACTGTCCTCCGATTCGCGCGTTAGTCGGTTAATGGTCTCTAGGGGGTCTTTGTCGCGTTCAAACACCCCCGCCGATAGACTGCCGTCGATAACCACGACGTAGGCGGCGTACATTCGCGAGTTTATCGATCCGGAACTACAGGAAGCACAGGCGGTGCCCCCCAAAAGCGTCGTAGGTGCCCCGTCGTCGAAATGTTTCTGTTCCGAACAAGTGCCGTCCGAGTAATAGCAATTTTGGTGCCCCCGGTGGCGAAGAAACCCAATGTACTTGTAAATATCCTTTCTGATATTTTTCGACGCGATAGCCAAGACGCCCACCATTTTGTAGTTATGCCGCTTTAAAATGGATGGTAATTTGCTTCGCCGGGAAAGTGAGTTCTGAACCGATCTCTAATCTCGGCGGAGCAGTAGATATCTAACAACACCTCACAATCCCGGCCAGTACCGCATGGCTTCCGCCACTTCCCGAAGGCTTCCGCCTCGATTTCGGTGAGCGCGCTATCGTCCGGGAAGTGGACCTCGGTCAAGCCGGTGCAATCAAAAAACGCTTCCGCCCCGATTATCTTGAGTGAGGTCGGGAAGTGGACTTTGGTCAAGCCGGTACAATAGGCAAAGGTCTCTTCCTCGATCTTGATAAGCAACCGCGGTAGCCGGATTTCGGTTATCTCGGTGCACTCTGTAAAGGCCTCGGGTCCGATTGTGGTGAGTGAATCCGGAAAGCGAAACTTGGTCAAACTGTAACACCCTTGGAAAGCGGCATACTCGATTGAGGCGAGGGCACTGTCG
>Ga0302114_10000976_pt1 | contig 19364 bp, 26 predicted proteins | sample AG5_Surface_MG_FD_203107 | JGI IMG/M metagenome (GOLD analysis project Ga0302114, IMG submission 203107) | Marine microbial communities from Western Arctic Ocean, Canada - AG5_Surface | ecosystem: Environmental > Aquatic > Marine > Oceanic | place: Canada: Western Arctic Ocean | collected...
GAGCGACGGGTCAAACCAATTTGTGTCGACCCCTTCTCCCCAAATTCTAAGCTTTGAGGAATCTATGCCAGCTTCTGAGAAGATCTGCGAGTGGAAGGAGGTGGGTACAAACACGTAATCTAAATGATTGAGCCGGGAGGACCAGCCGCTGGGGAGACGGTCCGTTTCGAACATTGTGCGGCCGATCGTTATTGTGTGGGTTAGGTTGGAGGAGGTTGAGGAGGGTGGACAATTTTCCCCAGAATGATAATTTGGACCGTGAGGGGGGACGTTCCAAGCGCCTGGCTCAGAGTGGCAGATTATTACGTGAAAGGTTGGGAAGGTGGAGGTGGGATGGTTGCAGTTCACGGCTGCTCGGTGGTATTGAGAAGATGGGGAACTGTCAGAGAGGAGAGAGCTCATGAGATCGTTGTTGATTGAGTCGCCATGGTGGTAGGCGCAGGTGGAAGTGTTGGCAGAGAGAAGAGGAGAAGACAAGGCCTGTAAAATGGAGTGGCCTTCACTGCCATATCCTGTGGGTGAAAAAATTGGAGAGAAAAGGTGAAACGTGAGATGAATTGAGGTTGGTTCGCAAATATCATCAGCTACTGTGGTTGTTGTAATATCATCAGCTACTGTGGTTGTTATTAGCATTTTCATGGCGAGGAGCGACAGCACAAGGTTGACCATGATGCCAAATTATTGCACTTTTTTCATCGCGAGGAGCGGCAGCAGAAGGTTGACCAGCATGTTGATGCCAATTTATGATTTTGCAAATCTCTGCACGTGCTCTGCTTTTTAAACTTTCTCCAGGACTTGCCACCTTGCTCCCACTAGTTTTTTTATTCGGCGTCCGTTACGTACAGTGTTTATCAGTCGTTATGTTCAGAACGATCGCGCGCCTTGTCAACACTGGCAGCAGCAGCCTCAAACCTGCTGGCAAACCAATATCGATAAAAATCAATCCAATTAAATCACGACGATCTCAATCTCCTAGCACCTTCAGGCAAAAACGCTCAGACGGCAAACCGTTGTCGATGGTGCAGTACCCAATCAAACCAGCAGCTAAAATACAATCGCCTGGCTTCTTCGAGACACGACGATCAGATGGCAAGAATCCTGCAAGAACATTGTCATTGGAGATAACCAATCTCCGTAAACGACGGGCTGTAAATTCTGTTCTTGACTTGTACGCCAAGCACAGGATTGGGGATTTTCTTGATGGGATTCACTTGTCAAACATCTTTTGCGCGGTGCGAGATGGAGTTAGAGATAACGCTGGTCGTGAAAAGCTTCGCAACGACGAGCGGTTCACCACAATGATGGCTGATACTGTCGAGAAGCTGAAAACAAACAACAAAAAGTGGTTGGATGTTCGCGTGATTTCGTCGATCCTGCAGGCCGTGACAAAAACAAAAATCGTTGGCGGAGACCACGATTTGTACAAAGAGGTGGAACGAAATTGCGATTGGATAGCGGACAAGGGAGACGTGCAGTCTCTATCAAATGTCGTCTGGTCGTTTGCGAAATGTGGTAATTATTCCCCAGCACTCTTCGAGGCGGTTGCAAAGCAGCAGCAGCGAATTGTGAGGAATGGAAAGGTCCAGGAGCTCGGAACGATTTTGTGGGCCTACCAAAAATTTGGCCACAAGGATGAAAGCATGATGAACGTTATAGCGTTGGAGAAGAACCGGATCTGCAACGGGGGAAGCGAGCAGGCAATCGCAAACATTTGCTACGCCTTTGGAAAATTTGGCATTCACAACGAGGCACTGTTCGACGCAGTGTTGGGTGAGCGTGATCGGCTAGAGAAGGAAGGGACCGAGAGTTGCGTTAGCAATCTCAATTTTGCGTACACCGCTCTTGGTAGGAGCGAGAGATTTGAGAAAAGAGAGGTGAAAGATGACAAGCAAAAAAGTAGGGTAAAAAACTAAAACTTCAGAAATTAAAGACAATAGAATTTTTCAGACATCCAACATTCCGTCGTCATACGCGTACCTGAGTAGGTCGCTAAAAACCGCCGCCAGTATATCGTAGTTCCTCGTCGCCTCCTTGTGCTCCACCCCGATTGCCTCTATTACCGTCGTTGAGGTCGACTCCAACTCCCCGCCGCCGCACTGCGTGAACTTCCTCATCGCCGGCTTGTACGTCGTCCCGTGGAAGTTCTCGCTCTTCTTCTTATCTCCCCCCTCCTTCCCCTTCTTAAAGTTCTCCGCGGCCCTCATCACATCACCGTAGTCGCACAGCGTGCTGTTCGTCGTGACCAGCTGCCAATCCACCCCCCCCTCCTCCCTCTCCTTGACCTTAATTGAGGTGAAATTTTGATTCGTCTCGAGCATCCAAACGTGCGCCCAGCTCAGGCTGAGGTAAGGAATCGTTCCGTCGCCGCTGCGCCGAGCGAAGCGAGATTGGGCGAATTTTAAATGTAAGCAGGGGGGAAGCGAGTGAGCAAAACGAATGTAATTGAGTGGAAATAACGTTGGTTGTTAGTTGTTAGTTGTTAGTTGTGGCTCTTTTCTCGTCTTCCTCCAAGGCTCGCTCGCTTCGCTCACTCACCTGTGCGTCATTCGAGTGGTTTTATTCATGGCAATCTGATGATAATGACAATGATATGTTTTTAGTTGAGCTAGGCTCGCTCGCTCATCGCTCGCTCGCTCGTCTCACTAACCTCCTTCCGCTTCGACCTCAACTTATTCTGCTGCAGCTCTCGCTCCTCGTTTATCCAGGCGAACTCGCCAATGTTGCGAGCCGAGTTTACAATCGAGCGAGTTCTTTTAAGGAGGCTGAAGGACGATGACTCGGAGGTTACAATGGGGGAAGAATTATCTTCCGTGAAGAGCTGGCCCGAGGGGTGTTCCCAGACTGTAGTTTTTATTGTGGGACGGTCATCAATGTCGCAAATGTTCACATCCACATTGCCCTTCTCGTACACGTACCCAACCTCAGTCGCAATGTCCACCCCGTACGCAACAATCACCCTCCTGACGTTGGGTCTTTTGAACGTTTCGTTCAAGAAATTGAAGTTAGCCTTGACCCTCTCCCACTGCTTCCTCTTCACCTCGAGGGGATTTTTGTCCTCCTAGCGGAGCGGAAGAGTGAGTGTTAGTCGCTTCTTTTCTTTCACAAAACACGCTAACTTCGCTCGCTCACCTTCCAGATCTCCGCGAACGTTCTGTACAGCTCGCCAGACTCTATGTCTTCCGGGAGCAGCTTAATAATCGACGAGCTATTGCCCGCGTTGTTGCTTGCGTTGCTTGCGTTGCTCGCGTTGTTGGTCAACACCACGGTGAAGAAGCTATCGACGTTGGTGTCCCAGTCGTTCTTGTCCCGCACTTGCCTCAACGCTGGAAGAAATCTTAGATCTTCGTCGGTTGCGTTCTGAAGCACGCCGTCCAAGAACTCCCAGTCCGCTCGGGCCGTTGAAATTGCGTTGGCAGAGTGCGTCGAACCGAAGGTTAGCTGCGCCGAGCGAAGAAGGGGTGCGAGGCGCATTTTTAACGAAGCACGAGAGCAGCGAGCGAGCAAACATAGTTGAGTAGGTTATTTCAGTAGTGGATGAAACCAATGTACAGCAACTTGAATGAAACTCACCTCAATGTCCCTCGCGACGTCCTCGTTCACAGGCAACCCCATCGTCTCTCCACTGACAACTGCGCGGAGCGGGTTCACGGCGCCAAGGAGGGGAGCGGACAAGGCCACGTATGCGTAAATGTTCTGGGAAAGCCAGCTGTCGTAGTTTCGTGTGGCGAGCTGTGAGGCGAGAGAATATTTCGAACTGGAGGTGAAGAAAGAGCCGCCTGCGCCGAGCGAAGAAGGTGCGAGGCGCATTTTTAACGAATCACGAGAGCAGCAAGCGAACAAAAATTAAAATAGGTGAGAAGGTTAGTTCAAGCAGTGGAGCGGAGACGGAATGAAAACTCACTTGCTTTGGTTTCGACCATCGCCTCGATCAGAAACTCGCTCTTGAGCCAGTTCAAAAAACCGCGAAAAACAGTGTTCCCGAGCGAGTGGGCAACTGTTGTTGAGAATGGTTTTGTATTAGTTGTTGTGTTGTGTTGTGTTGCGTTGTGTTGTGTTGCGTTGTGTTGCGTTGCGTTGCGTTGCGTTGCTGCGTTGTGGTGGAGTTTTATTTTCTCACCGACAATTCCAGCCTTGCCCCCGTTGCTCGCGACCCCCCCCTCGATGGTCTTTCGCAACCTGGTGAAGTAGCCGTCGCGGTCCTGAAGCGCTGTCATTGACAGCCGCCAGTCGTATCCGGCGCCGAACAGTGAGTTGACGTCGTAGGAGAGATTCACCGTGAGCCACTCAATGAGCCAGGCGTACACGGTGTTTGAACCGTCAGAGAGGAGGAAATCAGACGTCGTTGTGATGGGGGTGAGGGAAGAGATTCCGGAAAGCCCGCCTGCGCCGCCGAGCGAAGCGAAGAAGGTGCGAAAACGAATTGAGAGAATAATGTTAGTTTAATTGTGGCTCGTCATATATTTTTTCTCGTCTTCATCAAGCTCGCTAACAGCATTTCGCTCACCTGCCGGTCTGACCTTGCACTGGAAAGAGGAAGACGCATTGTAGATGTCGTTGTCATTATTGCTGTTGTAGTAAATGTTGTCGTTCTCGAGGCCGTCAGGGGAGAGCTTTAGGCACTCAAGCCAGCACGAGTTGTGGATGGTTTTTGGGGTCGATTTTGCATAGGTTGCTTCGATGGTGGCACGAGGAAGGGAGAGCCAAAGGTTCTAAGTGTGTGTGTGTGTGTGTGTGTGTGTGTGTGTGTGTGTGTTTGCGCGCGTGTGTGTGCGCGCGTGTATGTGTTAGTAGTGAGCGTGAGCGAGTAGGCGAGGCAGGAGAGGGCACTATACTCACCTCGTGAAGGTGGATCGAAGGCTGCGGAAAAGGGCAGGGGAAAGCCGACCATGATTGCAGGCGGGTGGAGGCGAGACCGGGGAGGAGGAAGATTGGCGGCTTTTGCTTTTGAGTCGTGTTGGTGTTCGTACGAAGGGAGTGGAGAAGTGAGGTGAGGAGGGTATCACGTGAATCGTCTATGTTGAGGGGCGGGTTTGGGGTTGGGGTTGGGGTTGGGGTTGTTTTGGGCTGGTCAGAGGAGGTGAATGAGATGAAGTTGGGTATGAGTAGCAGCAGCAGGAGAGGTTGGAGAGATACCATTTATTCAGTCGAAGCCAAAATGGGGAGGATGATGATGGGTTGTATACTGGAGATGGGATGATTATTGGTTTTGGTTTTGTTCGTTTTGGTTTGGGTTTGGGTTTGGTGGGAGGCTATGTAGCAGCATGAATCATTAACGAAGTAAACTTTTTCAGCAACTCACTTCCCTCAGTTTTCTCGTGGCCAACTCACTCCAAACCAAATTGATTGATTGATGATGCCTCACCACCCACCTCCACGGTTTGGGAAGAGGGGGCAATTTCCATACCCCGTGTCCACATTGACATTATACCCTCACTCCCAAGGAAGCTCGTTCGTTGGGTGGGAAGGGGATGGCCCGCTTGTACGCACCAGTGGCTTATTGGGGGAGTATAATGATTTTGTGGATCAAATCAATGCAGCTGTCACAAGTTCATCGATGAGCACGATGACGAGTTGGTTCGTGAAGTGCTCAAATACGCAATTCTGATCTTCTTCGACATATTGCTTGCATTAGCCAGATATACAGCGATTCCCTCATGTTTCTTGCTCTTCGAATGATTCATCGGAACCCACTTTCCCTCCTCGAGACAGAGACAAAATTTCTCTCCTCTTCAGGCTGCTGAGCAACCCCAAAACAATGCGTGCAAAGAGATCCGAAACGTCCTCCACCTCACCCCCAAGCACATCTCCTCCACCCCCTTCCCCACCCTCCTCCTCCGATCCCTCCCTCCACAACATTGCCAACTTTAAACGGGGAGATTATTGAAATATTAACTCTTCTAAATTTAACTATTGAGCGTGAACACCTACAACAAACTAACTAAACCCAAGAAACCGCCGCGTCCCTGTGAGCTTTAATAGGCATTTTCTCTCTAATATCGTCAATCACATCCAAGTCAATCTCACAGAAACCAACATATCCGTCCTGCTCCTCTGTGGAGTCGTCGGCCCCGCCGCCGTCGTAAATGATTTCCCCCCATGGGTCAACAACCAACGAATGTCCGTAACAATTTCTTGTCTCGCTGCACTTGCCATATTGCGCGGCTGCGATGACAAATGATTGATTCTCTATCGCTCTTGCTCGAAGCAAGACGTGCCAGTGAGCTTGCCCGGTAGGTACAGTGAACGCGCTTGGATAGGTGATCACGTGGGCGCCCAGCGACGCAAGTTTCGAGGCAAGCTCTGGAAATCGGAGATCGTAGCATATTGCTAATCCAACGGGACCTAGCGGCGAGTTCGGTGCCACAACACACTTGCTCCCTGGTCTAATTGATTTCGACTCGAGCAAGTTGATGTTCTTCTCAGGGAGAGAAATGTCGAAGAGGTGGATCTTTCTGTAGGTTGTGGTCAACTCCCCGGTGTTGGAAATTATGATTTGGGTGTTGTAGACCCTTGAATCGGGTGGTGAGGAGAGGGGGGATGAGTCGGGCTGCTCATACAGACAGCTGCTGATCCAAATGTTGTGGATTTTTGCGAGATTTTGCAAAATTGACACGGTTGGGCCAGTTAGCAAGTCTGCATTCTGCTTCGTTTCAGCAGAAGTTGTCGACATGAAGGATGCAACTTCGGGGAAGAACACCATTTTCGCATAGCTACTGCTGGCCTCGCGAATGAGTAATTCCATAGTTGCCAGGTTTGCAGCCTTATTGTTGGAGCTTCTCATTGTGGCGATGGCAACTTTAACGAGTCGCATGCTTTTGTGTTTTGGTGATGGATGGTGACGAGAATTAAGATTTAAAAATCAGAATTAATCAACATCTTTGTTTACTAAGAATGTGCTAAGTGTATCCTCACAGCCACAAAACTCTCAATTATGTCTTCTTTCCTGAAGAATCTGCGTGAAACTTTGACCCCTGTTCGCACCTCTTCTGCTTTTCTAACTAAGGGTGTTCTCACTCCTTTGGAGTTTGTCGCTGCAGGAGATGAATTAGTGTACAAATGCCCTACTTGGAGCTGGGAAGCAGGCGACCCCTCTCTCCGACGACATCACCTCCCGGCTGATAAGCAGTACCTCATCACACGCAATGTTCCTTGTGTTGAGCGTGCTGATTCTGTTGAGGTGTGTTCTGGTGTTGGTGAGACTGATGAGGATGGCTGGTTCATGGACTCTGTCAAGGCCGGTATGGCCGATGTTGACGACGAGGAGGACTTTGAGTGCATCGAGGAGGTGGACGACATTAATCAGCGACTCAAGAGCGTCAGTGTCAGTTCCACCCCGAAAGTTATTGGTGAGGAGGTGGATGAGGTAGATGAGGAGGAGGACGACTACGCGGACATGGACGGTTTCGACGGGGACGACAATGTAATAGAAGACGACGATGTTGTTTTATCAAAACCCGCAACCACAATACCGACAAACACAAACAACACCAACAACACCACCAACAACAACAACAACAACAACGTGAAAAATATCCGAACCTACGACATGTCAATAAGCTACGACAAATACTACCAGACACCCCGTGTTTGGCTATTTGGGTACGACGAAAATCGGTCGCCGCTCAGTGGCGACCAAACCTTTCAAGACGTCATGAGCGATTACGCTAGAACGACGGTGACCATAGAGACCCACCACCACACTGGCCAATTGAATGCAGCGATCCACCCCTGCCAGCACGGTAAGGTGATGAAGAACATTGTTGGGAATTTGATGAAAGGGGGCGATGATGATGATAACAACGATGGTGGTGATAGTGGCCCGAGTGTCAACATGTATCTGTTTATATTTTTGAAGTTCGTTTCCTCGATCATCCCCACCGTGAACTACGACTTTACCATTAAGGTGGATGTGGGGAAAAAATGAAACTGTGTAATAATTAGGCTAGAAAAAATCAATTTTTATCTCTCTATCAATCTGAGAAAGGAATCCCTGCTTCCCTCAACTTATCCTCGTAGCTCTTCTGCTTCACCGCCTCTGCTGACGTTTTAGTTACTTCCACCGTTGCCGTGGACGCTATTGAAGATGACGACGACGACGACGACGACGACGACGACGACGACGACCCCCCCTCCTCGTCAATTTCCTCCTCCTCCATAGCAACGACTCCCTCAACCTCGGGGATGTAGTGCTGCAGCATGTTTTCTACACCGTTCTTCAGCGTGATTGAGGAAGACGGGCAGCCGACGCAGCTTCCCGCCAACCGAACTGTTACAAGTCCAGTAGACTCGTCAAAACCCACGTAAAATATGTCGCCCCCGTCCTCCATCACGGCGGGCCGAATTCGCGTTTCGAGCAATTCTTTTATCATTGCAACGACCTCAGAGTCGGTGTCTAGAATTGTGGTGTCTGAGACAGGCAGATCGGAGGAGTCGATCATAATGTTTTTGAACTCACCGGGAGGTACATCACTGTAAAAATCCATAATAGCTTCAAAGATTTGAGGTCGAATCATTTCCCACTTGATTACTGACTTCTTTGTGACACTAATGTAGTCCGCTCCCAAATACAACGACTTTACGCCGGTGATCTTTGTAAGGAGCGTTTTGGAGAGGGGGGAGCGAGCCAATAGGTGGGCGTCATCCTGCACCGAGCGAAGAAGATGCCAAACGAATTGATTGAGTGGAATAATGTTAATTTAGTAGTGGATGAAGCGATTATGTCTACATCCAGTTCGCCTCAAATTCTCATATTCTCATGTTCTCATATTCTCATACTCATATTCTCGTCTTCCTCAAAGCTCGCTCGCTCGCTTCGCTTCGCTCACTCACCTTGGACTTTGTGATGTATATTCCTTGCTGGGGGGACTCCGAGGGGAGCTCAGAGGAAGCAGCGGAGGATTGCTTGTCATCAGACAAGGCGGTGAGCACACCGCGGCCTGGAATGAACTTTATAGCCTCTGGGTTGGGGGTAGCTTCGGTTTGGATGAACATTAGGGTGGGAGAAGAAAAATGAATATTAGCAACGAGGATTCGTGATCGGAATTGGTTGGTTTTGGCCAAAAACCGTATCCCGAGAGACATAGTGGTTGTTAGAGAGAACAAGAACAAGAAATAAAATAGAGAAAAAAGGAGTGAGGGAATGTTAATCCAAGACCTTTTCCTTTTCACGCTCCCCAGCTTTTTACCTCACTTTATCACCTTGTGTTTCCCAAACTATTTGCAACCAAACACAACAACACCACTCACCACAGGCCCTGCCCAGGCCAGGCCTTTACTCTTTCCCACCCAGTACCATCCCGGCCCAATCACCTATGGCCGATGAAATTTCAAACCAGCTCAATGCAATCGACACTGGTGTTTGGGAGGAGGATAGCGACGAAAATTCGGTTGATCTTCCCAATGATACCCCCATCGCCGACATCCCCATCATGAAGTTCTGCCAGTATGATTATTCCATGCTCTACCCCACGGAGAACAAGGCAGATAAAAAGTTAGTTTACGCCTGCAGGATCTGCGACCACAAGGAGGAGGCAACGTCCGGGCTTGTGTATAGCAACAGGGTGAAGAAGATGGCTAAGAACATGTTGGCAACAATTCCAGACTCAATTATTGATGATCCTACATTGTCCCGGAACAATGTGAAGTGCGAGATGTGCAGCAACACGGAGGCGGTTTTCTTCAGGGCGGACGAGGCGTTCAGTACGAACAGCTTGAGTTTGATTTTTGTTTGTTGCAACTGCTCCCACAAGTGGGTAAGTTCTGCCAGCTAGAAAAGGGCATTGGGGCAGTAGAATGGATGGATGGTGGATGGATGATTTTGTGAAATGGTTAATCAATTCTTCTTATTCTATGCTCTAATTTCCATTCAATCAATAAACACCAGGAATGATGGCGCTCCTTCCCAGCTTCTCATAATCCTTGAATTTTTGGAGGTACTATTTGTGAGTGTCGTTTGCGCGAGGGCCAACATTCGCGAAAGTGAAAAAGAAAAATCCCCACGCTGCAGGAGTGTTGTTGGCAAGCGCGAACCCAAGCCATTCTAAGCACTCCCCGGCGTAGTTGCCCCCGCTCACGTATTCGAATAGGCCGCCGCGAGGAATTTTGTACGTCCCCGGCTTATCACTTGGCTTTCGGAGGTTTCTAAGAATTTCGTCGGCCTGCATGTTTAGGAAGAAGCCCAAGAGGAAAAGGAATGCTCCAAGGGTGAACAGTATTGCCGGTGTGGGGCTCTTGATGCGGCAGATTGAGAATGTTTAGAGCCACCCATTGATAGTGCAAAAAAACAATGCACAAAGCATCACGTGAAGTGGCATAGGGGAAGATGCCTTAAGCCGAAACGGAAATACGAGGGTACGGTTGATGTAGTGCCCCATAAACATTAGTAGGAGGAGTGCACTTTGACTGCTCATCGACGAAATAGGGGTTCTATTGAGAAAAAAAATGCACCAAAGCAAGTTTGGGCACTCCATGCAGAACCAAGCAAGTCGAGCATTGATCAGATTCTGGTTTTTGGGTTTGATTGTGGTTGTAGTGATTGGTTTGTGTGTGTAGGGCTTCTTATTGTTAACAAATTTTCCATAAGGAGCAGAGATATACTGAAGGGAGAGAAATGTAATCGGTGCTAATGCCAACATGAACATTGCCGCATACGAGTGAATGGCAGGGTTGAGAAAGAAAGCTTCGACCATGTCAGGTGCGCCTCTTTCGAAATGTCTTGATTTTTAGTTTGAAACCAAATTTGCACGATTTGCGTCTTGGACTAACCTTTCTAAAGCGTAAATTTATAATGAAGCTTGAGGGTGGTGAGCATACAATTGGACGAGCCTTGGACACGATCAAGCCAACCACCAAATTTCTTGTCCTTCTCCCGTCAAAGTTTTACTGTGCCTGGCGAACATTTGCGACGAGGTCGGAGCACGATGCTGCTGGCTCTGACCTCATCTCTCTTCGTCCTCCCCCCATTGATTACACATCCCTTTTGGAAAAGGGGTCCAATAATCTTCTAGCTCCCAATCTCCTCGACTCGAATGATTATACTTCGGTCACTATTGAGTTCTATCAATATGTTCATAAAAAGTACAATTCCGACTCTCCTATCAGCCGCCCCATTACCCGAAAGTTGGTCAACAAAGGTGCGTCATGGCTGTAACGACCCACATATTTGTTCATGCTTACTATACCAACCCACTCTATTGCTCTTGCTTCGCTCGGCGCAGGCAGCACAAGCCGTAGCCTCGAGGTTTACGGATACAGCTGCAATATTTATGGTGCTGGCTCTTCATCTTCATCTTCATCTCCATCTTCTTTCGGCTCCGAAATTGTCCCAATAAATCGAGAAAATTCCTCCTCCTCCATTCTCAAGCATAAACTTTTCGCAGCTGGTTTGTCGGCATTCGACCCCGACAGCATCCAGAGTTTCTTCGACCCAAACAGTTTTAAGGCGCTCGCCCGTAGAGCCGTACAGCCCTCCCCTTCCCCCAATCCCAATCACAACCCGGTCTCATTCCAATTTTTCATGTTCGACTTGGAAATGCTCTTTGATGATTCCCAAGTCGGACCTCGTTTTCACTATGACACGGCCGACGACGATACGAATGACCACGTCATTGTAATTGAAGATTGTCCAGACGCCGTTGTCAACGCCGAGGCTACTTCCGGATCGCTTCACTCGTACGGTTTTCCCTATGGTAGTCTCGATCTCCACGCAAATCTAATCCTAGTGGCAGTTGCGAGAGATTTTCCGCGGGGCACTTGTCATGTAAAGGACTTCGTCTCTAAAATTGCATCGAATCATAGCTCCACCACCAATTTCAATACCAATGCTGAGAACAGCGTTCTCATCGCAATGGAAAACATGGAAGATTTGATGAGTCCCTCAGTGATCGAGAGGTGATTGTGCTAAGCGAGCGAAGCGAGCGAGCCTTGAGGAAGACCCGAGCGATTACAGTCGACGGCTACATTCACTACTAAACTAATATTACTTAAATACTGTTCCACTCAATTGGTTCGTTTGGCTCGCTTGGTTCATGTCGCTCGGCGCAGCGCGAGCACGAGCGCAAACCACCCCCCAGCCCCTCAAGATCCTTCCTGGATAATTTCTTCCTCCTCCTCTTCTTCTTCTTCTTCTTCTGTTCCCTCTTCCACCAAGAGAAGTCATTTGATGAGTCTAGATGTGGAAAATGCTGGCACTTCGATGTACGATGCTAACGTTCCCTCCGACGAGGAAGAAGAACCCACATCCGCCACAACCATCATGAAGCGCCAAAAAATGTCCGGGGAGCTGTCCTCACCCCGCAGTGGCATTTCAATTGACACTGGCATTGGCATTGGCAGTGGCATTGCATTTGAAAATGATGAAATTGTAAATGACCATCCAAAAAACAATAACAATCCCGGCCGAGTCGGCTTGCAGAATCTCGGGAATACCTGCTTCATGAACAGCAGCCTCCAGTGCCTCTCGCATTGCTCCGATTTGCGTGGTTACTTCAAATGGGAGGGGGGGTTGCCGTCGGTGCTTGCCCCTCTCGAGGTGCCCTGCACTCCTGCAACTTTTGACGATGATGGCACGGAGCTTGCCGGCAGTCCTCCTCCTTCCCCGACTGAGGAGTTGTCTTCTCCTAAAATGGCCGTAGAAGACGTAGTTGGCCCAACAACAACAACAACAACAACAACAGCAACAACAACAACAACAACAACAACAAACCCCCCATCCAATTTTGCCTCTGAAATAAATTTCTCCAACCCGCTTGGCACAGGCGGAGCCTTTGCCAGGTGAGCGGAGCGAAGCCTTGATGAATGAATGAAGAAGAGATTACGAGACACAAACTAAAACTAACCCACTCAATTTTACTTCGCACCTTTTTCGCTTGGCGCAGTGCCTTTGCCTCCCTGATGTGCCGGATGTGGGACCCTACCAGCACCGAGAGTAATTCCTACTCCTACTCCTCCTACTACGTTCCCAGCCACCCGGTCATCAACCCTCGTGACTTTAAGCAGATATTAGGGAAGCACGCGTCCCAGTTCGTCGGCTACGAGCAGCACGACTCGCAGGAGCTAGCGAATTACGTGCTGGACACGTTGCACGAGGACTGCAACCGCGTGAAAGTGAAGGTGAGTGAGTTAGCGCGAGCTAGTTTATGGAGTTGCTGGTTCAGTTCTAACCCACTCTTGCTCTCGTGCTATGCTGAAAATGCGCGCAGGTTCCGGGTGAGGTCATCGAGAAGAGGTGAGCGAGCTAAGCGAGCGAGCCTTGATAAAGACTCAAGCGACTGATCTCGCGAAATTGCTACAGACATAATGGCTACATCCACTACTAAACTAACATTATTCCACTCAATTATTTTGACTCGCTTCATTCGTTTTGCTCTTGCTTCGCTCGGCGCAGAGAGGGCGAGGAGGACAGGGAGGGCGCGAGAAGGAGCTGGGAGGGAAAGTTGGAGAGGGACGACAGCATGGTCCACGACGCATTCATGGGCCAATTCAAGTCGGTCGTTTCTTGCTCCTCGATCAACTGCGAGCGTGTTTCGACAACGTTCGATCCGTTCGTGTACCTCTCCGTTGAGGTCCCACCGTCCAAAAAGCGAGTGTGCGGCCACCTCGTCTCCTTGGACGGGACGGTCATCCCCATCGACACCAGAGTTCCGGAGAACACCACTTTCGCCGAGCTCGTTCTCCTCGTTGCGAATTCCAACTCCAACTCAAACTCAAACGACTTTGCCTGCGCCGACATTTGGAATGGCAAGCTGTTCAGGCTCTTTCCGCTCGACGACGGTTGCACCGACATGGCACACACCGACAACCTCGTAATTTTCGAGGTGAGTGAGCGAAGCGAGCGAGCCTTCAGGAAGACGATAATACGAGCCACAACTAAACTTGCATTATTCTTCAATTCTTTGGCTCGCCTCCCTCCCCCCTGCTCCATTAAAAATGCGCACTATCTCGATCCGCTCGGCGCAGCTGGATAAGGTTTCCGATGAGCCCGAATCCGAACCAGAGTCCGAATCCAAACCAACTGCATTAGATTCTGTCCCGTTCCACGAACATGATTGGGCCGTGACCTTGGCGACCAAATTTTCCACTAGCAACTCACCTCTCAACCACCTTCTCGACCCAAAGAACGATGCAGCTGTTAGCCAGCTCCAGAGGGTTCTCGCGAAAGGTCAAAAGCTGGTCCACGCGCTGCAAGAAACGAAGGAAGTTCTGCTGGGAAAGGTCGACGCCGACGACGCCTCGTTGGATAGCCACGACGATGCCGAAACGATTGCTTCAAAGATCGATAGCGACCCTGGGCTCAGCATCTTTTACGACAACGTGGTTGACTTCGAGAGGTGAGTGAGCAATCAGTAAGAAGGGAAGGAAGGGGTGCGAAATAAATGGCTACAGTCCTAACTAATTAACTAACATAACAATTGGCACAGTTTCGTCGAGTTCGAGATGTGCATCGGCAAGCTCGAAGAATTCCTGAAGAGCAAGGCGGGGAAGGATAAGAGGAAATACGGCTGCAACAGCAACATGCACTCCAACAATCCCCGCTTTGGCAACATTTGCAACCAAAACCAGGACCGCAGAAATAACCACCAACCACAATCCAAAACAATGATAATAGCGGTGACCTATGCGGAGCAGAGCTACACCAGCTGCTGGGCCAAGCTCCCAACCATTCTGCGGGTCTCGCGTAAAATGACCGTCCACGCGTTGAGGCAGAAGCTGGAGAGGAGGCTTGGTAAGCACATTGCCAAAAGAGGAGCGGAATCGGAGTCGGGATTTGAGCCGAGCTTCCGAAAACTTGTTTGCTTTGCTGCGGACAATAACTCCTACAACCAACAGCAGAACAGCAATGCGCCAACCCATGTGCACGGCAGCATTGAGGAGTTTGGGACGTTGGCGGTTCCGACCGATGCGAAGGAGCAGGAGAAGTTGGGCGACTTCCTCACAGACGACAACACCGTCCAGTTCAAGCTCGACAAGCGAGTTATCGATGCGAAGAAGGTGAGCCAGCGAAGCATTCAATTCAAGGCAACTACCATTTACAGTTTGGCTTACCCGCGTTGCTGCTGCTGCTTCAGTTTGAGAATTACTGCGGGCTGATTCAGGAGAGGTGCACCGAGGAGGAAAAGGAGGATGGAGGAGAACCGACGGTCAAGCTCGAGGATTGCATTCGTTCTTACAGCGTCAAGGAGCAGCTGGACGAGAGCGAAACTTGGTACTGCAACAAGTGCAAGACGCACAACAGAGCGTTCAAGCAGATTCGAATTTGGAAGGCGCCAAAAAACATGATTGTCCACTTGAAGAGGTTTGTGTACAAGGTGAGCGAGTGCGAAGCGAAACTCCGTGCGAAATTCCGTGTGCCAAACTCCGTGCGAAATTTTCTATTCCTAACTCGTCGTCGGCGCAGAAAAACAACCACTACAGGGAGAAAATCGACACCTTTGTCGACTTCCCTCTCGCCGGCTTGGACATGGCGCCCTATATCATTGGGAACGGCGAGGGGGTGGACGGAGTGAGCACCATTTACGACTGTTTTGCCGTGAGCAATCACTTTGGCGGTTTGGGAGGAGGGCACTACTCTGCGTTTGCCAAGAACGGCGGAGCTTGGTGCAAGTTCGACGACAGCAGCGTGTACGAAAACGTTAGCAGCGACAGTGTCAAAACTAACGCGGCGTACACGTTGTGGTATCGAAGGCGGGACGACGATGGCAAAGAAGGGGAAGGGGAAAACGAGAATAACCTCAATCCAAATATAGCAAACATCTAAAATAACAAATCAGATTGGTAGACAACATAAAACTCAACTCAACTCACTACTTTTCATTTTTCACATCCCAATGTTGCTGATGATTGGATAACCCCCAACGCTGGTAAGGCTCGCCCACCCGACAACTGATTTTTTGATTTTTTGCATGACCACTTTCTCATCAGTAACATTTCCTAGCCCTACAAACTTCACCAAAACTTTTCCGCTTGTCGTTTTAAATCCGGCATCGGGATTTAGAATGAGGACCTGGCTCCCGGGCTCCAGGACGCAAATTCTGTCGCTGTCCGGCATGGGAGTTTCCCGCAGCTGACACCCGATTTCAGAAATGACAAACGCCCTCACAATATCTTTCTCGTTTTCCTTGTCCCAGTGCCGACTCAAATCGTCAAGGAAGAGATTTTTTGTTGCCAACTCTCTCTCGGTGACGCTGAGAATTCTCGTACCGTCCATTTTTGATTTGATGGAAGCCCATCCGCCAATTAGTATTTTGGAACAGCTTTCGAAGTCGATCGGAAGTGCTCTAGCAATCGGTGCCCTGCCCTCGTCCTCGTCCTCGTCCTCGTCCTCATCATCGCTGTCGGCTTTAATTCTATCAATTACTTCCACGTAGCTTCCCTTCCCCTGAACCTTCATTTGCACCTCGCAAAAAACTCTATTTGATTTTTTGCATTTTTTTGAAATTTTTAGCTTCGTTCCGGGCCTTAGCAGATACAACGGTTTGCTGGTCATACTCGGGAGCAAGCGAAGAGTCGCACCTTCGCAGCCAATGACTGTCGCCTCCAACTCGTCAAAGACAACACAATTTTGTTCCTCAACTTTTCCAAGCTTTCGAACTTGAGCCTTTTTTTTTTCGTTCTGCACCTCGCCTTCCGCTTTTTCTGCTCTTTTTCTTTCTTCTTCTTCTACTACTTCTACTTCTTCTTCTCCATCCTCCTCTTCTTCCACTTCTTCCTCCTCTCCACGCTCTTTTTCCATTACTTTTTTGCGCTCCTCCTTTTGCCTCGCCCAGCGCTTCTTCCTCCGCCAGCCTCGAACGAGCTCTTTCAACAAATTTCTATTTTTGGCAAGTTTGTGATCAACCTGCTTCTTCTGGAATAGATGGTTGGTGACACGATGAGATCGATTCTGCTTAGTATTTGCTTTCATAACGCCGTCGTTGGCTTCTTGCAGCGCCTCCATCTGCGCCGAGCGAAATAAGTTGTGAGTGAGTGATTTAAAAATTGTACAGAAATTTCGAGTTGTGCCCCGCCCCGCAACGCTCGGGAGCTGCAGACGTCGCATTTGCGAGCCGGTTTCAGGACGGCCTCAATTTCGACTTGCTCACCTCAGCCTCGCTCTCAAACCTGATCTTCTCCATCATTTTTGCTGCGGTGTGAGTCGCCAAATCGTTTTTGATGTTCGTCATTAGCAACGCAACGCCCTTCTTCCTTTCCTGGTCGTTCTCAAAATTAATGTGCCCCCCGACATTCTTGTCTTGGCTCTTCAAGTCCGTTCGCCACGTTGAATTGGGCTTGACTGCAACGTTGAAGACGCCCACTTCGTGCTCTTGCAGCGAGGTTGCGTGGTGGTCAATAGTGTGGTTTATGTTGGTCGGAGAGACGGCCATGTTCACGTGATCTATTGTGCCCTCCGTCTGCATTGTGGCGATAATATTGGTTGGGGACATTGGAGCTGTGGGGGAGGATGATTTTAAACGGTAGGCTTCGTATTCCATCTGCTCGCGGACTTGCCGGTCAACTTCCAGCAATTTGGAGAAAACCGGTTGGGTTATGGATTCCATCAGCAGCTCCTCCCCCTCGTCGGGCTCCCCCAACACGAATCCTTCGTCGAAGATTGATTTGAACAGGTCAACCGAGGAGTTGGAGTCAAGGGAGGGCTCCGCCTCTAATTCCGCCCCCCCTTCCTCCTTCTTCCGCCTCATATCCTTCGCCAATTTGAACTCGCTCGGCCGCAAACTCGGCAACTCCATGGACTTCACGTTCCTAATTTTTACGGGGCTGCCACTATATCCTCCTCCAAAGCCCGAACTCTCCAGCTGCCCCATTCCACTCCCCACTATAATTTCTCGCTCTCCAACCTCGTCATACAAATCGCCGAAGTATTTGTGCAGGCCTCCTGGGCTGCTCTTCGCCACGGCAGACCGGGTCGACCCGAGCGACAGCCGCCCCGCGTTGTTCTCTGCGTTCATTGACCTCAGTCGAAGATCCATGGCAAAGTTCTCCCCGCCCTGGATACGAGTTGAATTTGGATTTGGATTTGTGGATACTCCCTGCCTCTGCTTGAACGATCTCGTGAGGCCGTTTCTCGCCTTCTGCATGACCGCCTCGCTGAGGTTTAGCTTCGTGCCCGCGCTCATGTCAGCGTCCTGAAGCCGCACCTTGAAAACGCTCCGCACATCAAAATGAGCATCGTTGTCGTCAGCGAGGGGAGTGAGTGCTAGATCAGGGTCTCCCTCTCCCTCCGCTGGTTTGGACTGCTGCCGAAGGATCGCAAGGTGCGATCGGTCGCCGTCCTTGCTGCTCTTTGATAGAACGAAAAAGTCCTGCTCGATGAAAACGTCGTGCAGGTTGCAGAGAGGAATGAGGATGGACGGGTCGTCGGCTAGTTTCTTCGCTAGCGGGTGTGTTGCTGGCTGGAACTTGAATTTTCCGATTCCCTTGGCAAGCTCGTTGTTGCGGCTGTGGAGGTGCACGTTATTTGTTTCATCGTATGCATTGTTGTTGCTTTTGTTGTTGCTCTTTTTGTTGTTGTTGATCTTCTTGCTTTCATCCTCTCCTCTTCCACCCCCATCCACGACCGCCCGGATCGGATGTGGCCTCCCCAAGCATGTGAGGTTCAAATCACCCACGTTGTTCTCGTTAGCATTGAAAATGTCAACCTTACTGTCGAACTTGACAGTCGGAAGGGGGACGGCGTTGTTCGCCTTTGCGCCCAGGACGCTCCCCTCGGTCCAGTGCCCTCCTCCCTGCCCCCCGCAGACGCGAAGCCAAAAACCCTCCCCGTAGTGCAAGTTCCTCGAGCTCTCCATGTCGTTGAGGTCCACAACCTTGAATATGCACACGTCGGTGGGGCCGAAGTCCGCGTCAACGGAGAAGCCGCCTCGAAACTCGCCGGTTCCGCTCCGGAAAGAGCCCTCGGGCTTAATCACCGTGTCGCCGTCGGGGTAAGTGCAGCCCAAGAAGGAGGGGGTGGTGCAATCGGGGGATGCGTTGGGGTGCATTTCAAGGGAAATTTCCATACCAAAGTGGAGGGGCTTGTTGGGCTGTGTGGACAACTCCGACGAGAGGACAGTCACGCGTTTTTTCTTAGTGAAATCTGTATTGTCTGCATCCGCAACTGGCCCTGCCTCTGATTCTGTTTTTGCTTCTGTAGCTGCAATTGCAACCACGTCCGCAACTACATTCACATCAAGAGCTGCAAAAATCGGAGCCAACGGAAGCTTGGTGTTGAGGGAACTGTTGCTACGAATGTTTGACTTCATATTTATATTTATATTTATGGCTTTCAGTCTGGTCTTCTTCCAACTGTGACGGGGAGAAGGGGACGGCGAAGGGGACTGGGATGGGAGAGAGGAAGAGAAGGAGCTGGAAGAGGCGTGGGCTGGATCTGA
>Ga0302114_10000979_pt1 | contig 19354 bp, 12 predicted proteins | sample AG5_Surface_MG_FD_203107 | JGI IMG/M metagenome (GOLD analysis project Ga0302114, IMG submission 203107) | Marine microbial communities from Western Arctic Ocean, Canada - AG5_Surface | ecosystem: Environmental > Aquatic > Marine > Oceanic | place: Canada: Western Arctic Ocean | collected...
CCACCCGATCTTTCAAATTCTGCCCGAGGAAGAACGACGAGGGCATCACGTTCGCGACGACTTGCGCGTCTCGCATGCCGTTCGTCTCGTTCCCGATAAACTGGGCGCGAATTTTTACGTTTGGTCCAGCTTCGCCCGCGACGGATAAAACGACAGACTTTTCATCCAGCGACCCGAGCTGTTTTCTCGTCGCATTCGTGCTCTTCTTCTCGCTCTCGTCTTCAGGATTTTCCGTCTCTTCCTCTTTCTTCTCGCCGCCAGTAGTATCGTTGCCGTTTTGTTGTTGTTTTTGATGATGTTGAAAACCTTTCGGTCGTCTCGCTCTCCGTTCGTTCCTAATAACCGCCGCTGCGTAAGGCGCTACGCTGAAAATGTCCTCGTCCCTTCCCCCTGGCATCGACGACGACGACGACAAGAATACTGGTTTTATTGGTCTCTTTGATTGCGCTTCGATATTCCACGCGAATAATGCTCCTTTCCCGCTGCTTTTACTTTTCGCGAATAAGACAGTATTTTCAGTTCCATCCTTTCTTAGTAAAGGGTGTTGTTGTTCAAGTTGTTGTTGTTGTTCAAAGTCTTCGACGTTCATCGCGACCAAAACGCGTTCCAGAGCGAGCTTGGACTTCCCCGCACCCATTATTATTGTTATTATATCGAGTTGTTGTTAAGGCCCCCTTACTCTCTACACGCACTACTCAGAGCTCTTCTAGGTAATAATAGTTTCGCATCATCCGATGAAGAGATTGGCCCCCGGGGAAGGAATTCAAGTTGTGATATGAATGTTCTCAATCTTATTATAGGTGGCTGAAAGCATATCTTTTCTCGCAACACGTACTAAACTATTCGTCGCACAACACGTGATACTGAAGAATGTATACCATCCGAAGAAGGTCTCTCGTGTGGTTCTTCATTTATGCGCGACGACAGTTGTAACTGCTTTTTATTCTGAGGAAAAAACTCTTCAAACATTTCCCCATTGGATTTTATCCGGAATCTGTTGTTGTTGTGTGTATCTTTCATTCGGAACATATCATTCTCCGGGTCTCTCGTCTTCTCGCCAAACAACGCACTCTGTTCGAGAAAAGCGCTGTTTTTTGTCGCTTTTTGTCGCAATAAGGAGTGTGTGTTATTAAAGCGCGGCGAAAATCGTAAGCTAAACAACAACTCGAGAGCTTCTTGTTGAGCGCACAAGATGAAAGGATTTCTTTCGAAACTCACACGGTTGAAGAAGACGAAGCGAGATGAGCAGCATAATCTCCGCAGGCGGCAGAACGACGACGATTCAGACGATTCAGACGAGAAGAAACCGAAGAAAAAGAGTCAAAACAACGACGATGCAGCAGACGAGAACAACAACAACAACAACAACAGACAAAAGAGGAAGCAACGAAAAACTGCACAAAAAATCCGCGAGAAACAAGCGCACGCGATAGAACGAAGCGCGAACAGCGTTCGAGCGATATCAGGACTGGCGAGTGGGAGCATGCGTTTACTCCCGAATAAAAACGGCAAGAAACCAATCAGCACGAAAACGAACGTGCAAGGTATGGTTGTCGGGTTAGCCGCGCTCGGGATGGCGCGGAGTATGGCGGAGCGTTCAGTCGTCGCGAAGAAGAAGAAGAAGAGGAAAGAAGGAGTTAGTAGCGAAGAAGAAGAAGAAGAAGAAGAAGAAGAAGAGAAAAGAGCGAGGAGCACAACAAATGGGACGACGGTGAAGTTCGCGGCGATGATGGCGACGTTTATAGTCAAACCAGTCACCTTCACCGGCGCGTTCGTGTTGCGAGAGGTATATCGAAGCGCGTTGGCGTTGTTAGGGGAGACGAATAAGGACGATGGGTCTTCTTCTTCTTTGAAGAATAGCGGCGGCGAGTCGGTGTTAATGACGCCCCCGTTGACTCCAAACACACCCAGGAGTAGTCGACAAAGCGTGAATTCGAGTCATGACGAGGATGAGGATATAGGAAAGAGTGCGAGCGACGCTACAAAAGAGGATACCAATAAATGTTGCTCCAACTGCGGCGTGAAAATAGCCAACGCGTTGCGATGCGCGAGGTGTCGACAAACGTGCTACTGCTCACGAGAGTGTCAAAAGAGCGAGTGGAATGAGCACAAGAAAACGTGCGTTCCATCGCCCGAGTTGTTGGAAAACACTCGACGAGCGAACGAGGAAGTGCGCGAAGCGACTGTGAACTGGGACGGCACGTTCCAAGCGTCGACGAGTTTGTTCCAAGCGGTGAAACATTTGACGAAATTCGCGAAAAGATGTGGCGATGCGAAAAGTAGCGGCGACGCGTTGTGGATTTCGCTCATATTGTTTGCGAACGAAATCGATTCGTATGGAGAAATTAAACGGGAAGATGGGTGGCGAGACGTTACGTTCGATCAGCATTTGGAGACGTGCGAAGCGGCGGCGAGAATTGTCATGCGCTCGGAATTTTTAGAAGGCAAAAGTAACGAAGGTGATAGTAATAGCGATTCCGAAGAAGCCAGAAAGGCAAAGAAAGCGCGCGCGCGAGCGTTGGCGCGTTTAGCTTTGGGTACGTGCGCGCTTCGCGGCGCCAAGAGGAGCACGAAAATCGCTTTGGAAAATTTTTACGACGCTCGCGAAGACGCCGTGAGATGTAAGTGTCCGTTCTTAGCCGCGGAGGCGTGTCGACGGATATGTTCCGCGCACTTGCACACGGGGAACTTTTCGTCGGCGGCGATTGCAATTCAGCAAGCCGTCGAGTTTGCAAAGCTAGTCGCAGAGAAGCAGAAGAAGGAGAATGTTACCAACGAAACGACGACGATGTATTACTACTATCGTTTGTTTCACGCGGATATTCACGAAAGTCTCGAAGTGTGCGTTTGGCTCGAGCACTTAAAGGGGTCGCGAGAATATTTCGGTAAAAACAATACCACGCCTTGCGAACCGAGCGAGCGCGCGCATTTCTTAGCAAAAGATGATTCCTACCTCGAAAAGAAGAGAGCGTCTAATTTGAAAACAGTCGCCATCGGGGAAGCGTTGCTGAAACGCGAGGAGTTAGAAAACGGCGACAACGAGAAGAGCGAGCGCGTCAAGCAAACGATCTATTTTATTCTCGCAGAGACGTATCACGAACTCAACGAGACGAAGAAGTGCGAAGCGTGCGTGCAAAAAATCCACGGAGGAGCAGGAAATGCTTTCAAATGTGCCTATTGCGACGAGCGCGTCGTTCTCTCAATCGGAGAAGAGATGGAAGAAGGTCAAGGGACTTCTGTTTTACCTTGGCAAATGGAATATCGCACATGCATAAATTCTCGCTCGCCGCATATTTTCCACACCAAGTGCGCGCACGGATTGAAAGCGCCGCATCGGAAGAAACACGAAGCATGCGCGTGTTGCCAACTTTGCGTGAACGAGAAGAATTTTGAATTTTGAAAGAAGAAAATTCTCTTCTTTTTTATTCAGAGCGCGACATGACGCAACTCACGCAAACACCCACGAAAAGGTACGCGCGTGATAATCTACAGACCACATCGTTCGGCATCGCTTCGTTTCTTTCTCTCTCTCTCTCTCTCTCTCTCTTTCTCTCTTCCCGTCACCCTTTGACGATTGGACTATATATACATTCACTGACCTCGCGTTATTTTGTTTGTATTCTATTTATAGCAGCGCATCCCGAACCGGTTCTTCGGCGTCTTTGGAACTCCGCAACGGCCGTCTCGTCGCCATCGCGCACCACATACCAAAGACAGGATACAAGGCGATAAATTCGTACGGTCACAAACCGCGTTTCGTTTCGGAAACGACATCAAAAACCGCGCAAAAAGCGTGTTTCGCCGCACCCGCGAAGAAAACGACGTCCAAGCCGCTTCAAAAATACCACCCCTGGGCGGCGCGCAATCGCCCAAAACAGTTCACCGAAAACGTCGTCGGTCGTCGTTTCGGGTTCACCTCCGCGAGCGCATCGAGTAAAGAAACCTACCGAGGCTCCAGTCAAGTCTGTTTAGGCGACAAGAGTATCAAAAACACCTTCCAAACGACCAATCGAGCGTTCCAACAAGTCTCCGTGAACTCGCGATCGTCCAAGGAGAAAAGCTTAGCGATGATGAACAATCAAGGCATAGCCTCGGACGTGGCCAAGCGTTTGCACGAGAAACAGTAGTACTGTGATGTGTATGTGTATACTTAGAACTACAAATGAGCTAATGTTGAGTACGCGTGTGGTACTTTAAACTACTCAATTGACGATAACTCTTCTCGCAAAAATGGCACTCGTACGGCCTCTCGTTCGTGTGAATACGCATGTGATTTGTCAAAGTAGCATATTGACAAAAACGTTTCTCGCACACATCACATTCGTACGGCTTCTCGTTTGCGTGAATACGCATGTGGATTTTCAAACCTTGAGAATGACGAAAACGCTTCTCGCACACATCGCATTCGTACGGTTTCTCGTTCGTGTGAATACGCATATGCACGGCCAATTTAGATGGATATCGAAACACCTTCTCGCACACATCGCACTCGTGTTGCGTTCTCTTCCTCTTCGCTCTTTTCTTTCCGTTGTTTCGTCGTCTTCCTGGGGACATGATTGGCGAGTGCAAGTGTTTGTATTTGTCGTAGATGATGCCTTTTTGGATTTTCTCGACGATGCGTTTGGACTTTCTCGTTTTTCCTTCCGGCGGCGGCGGCGGCGAGAGTTCTCGGTCTGAATCTTCCGGTAAACCAGCCTCTCGGGAAAGGCGACCTCGTTTGTTCTCAATAAAAGTCGTTTCTTCTTTTTGTATCTGATGATGATTCGCCTCGAGATCATCGTCCTCGTCAGGAATCCTCAAACACAACATCAAAGGTTCTTCTTCTTCTTCCACTTCTTCTTCTTTATCTCTCGCAACCTTCAAAACCGTCCTCGCGTTCACCGCGCGTTTAGGATGTGGATTCTTTCTTCGTCCCATAGTGTTATCAGTGTGCGAGACTTTAAAAGAGAGTCGTTTTGTGAGGTTGAATACTAACGTATCGCATGTGTGATGTGATCAGAGAGGAGGAAAAAAAGAAAAAGAAATTGAAAAAATGGCAGTCACTCAAAAAACAAAAGCTTTGAAAAATATCTAAAATCCATCTCTCCTGTAACTGGAAGAAGATACCAAAAACAACAGAAAAAGAATAAAACTGTTGTTTCACTCCTGAAAAAGAAACCTTTGCGCGGAAGCACCACACGGAAAGAGCGCGCGACGAAAAACCAGACCTGAACGCGCGCTTTCGTTGTTCAAAGAGAGCGCACGTCTTCGTCGTCCATTGAAGAAAGACGCGCTAAAGTTTTTCGCGTTTGGGAGAAGAGATTTCAGTGCGAAAATCTCCAGAATCTCTGCTGACGAATTTCCCGAAAAAAAAGTCAGAGATCGAGAGATATGCTCGCGTCGTCGCGTAAAGCTTTACCTTTGCTCTCGCGGTGGTTTTTGTTCATCTTCATCGCGTTTCATCACGTGTGTCAGAAAGCACTGGCGATGAAAGAATCCACCACGCTTTCTCTCTCCTCGCAAACGCAGAAGCACGATATGTTTGACACCTTTGGATTCGACTCGAAATCGAGCTCGATGACGTTTCAGAAACTAAAAATGAAAATTTTAGGCGGAGAAGACTCGACGCAACCCGCGCGGCTTCCAAAAGTCTACCTGAGTTTGTGTCCTTTGAATGAAAACGCAAACTTGGCAAACGAGGCGTCTAAAAGCGATGCGAACGGCGCTTGGTGCGAAGTAAGCGTGGGGAAGTTGAACGAGACGAACGCGTGTCGATTCGTGGCGTTCGCCGGAGAGGAGGAGGAGGAGGAGGAGGAGGATGAAGAAGAAGAGGAGGCGATAGGAGAACGACGAAGGAGAAGCGGTAGGAGAAGAAGTTTACTCACTGGCGGCGCGTATGGCGATGGTGATGACGGGAATGTGGTGTTTGAAAAAGAATACGCGCCGATGCAAATCAAAGTGAACGAAAAGAAAGTGTACGACATCGCCTTTTTCACGTGCGATTCAAAAGGTACAACGATTGAAATAGACGTCGCATACGAGACTTTAAACGGTGGGAAACACCACTTAAGCACCGAGTGGCAACCAGTAGTGAGCGTCTTTTTGTACATTTTGTTGTGTTACGTGATTTTCTTCATGTTGCAATTGACGCACACGATGTCGATGTGCGCTATATATCGCAGTCAATCCGTCATATCCGCGTTGCACTACGCAATGTGGACGACGCAAGTTATGCGAATGATACATGTGAGTATGTCCTTTAACCATTTCAATTACATCGACGTAAATGGGACTGTAAATGATTCTTTTTATCATGGCGTTATCATCTGTTCGAGTTTGAAGGAAATGACGTTTTGGACGTTGTTACTCGCCATCGGCGGCGGTTGGCGAGTGACGTCAAATCGAGCGTCGAGAGAGCGGAAAATCATCGGTGGTGTGACTATGTTTATGATATTCACAACTAATCTAGTCGGTCAGATGAATTTAGGCATACGAACGGTCTATTTCGTTTACGCTTTGACGTATTGTGGCGTCATATCAATGACATTGTATGTGAGCTCGAAAACCATACGAACGTTGCACGAGCAACTCGAGATTTTTCGACGATCTGGGGCAACCGAGGAAGAAGTTGCCAGAGCGCCCGTGAGAACGAAAGAACGAATGTACCAGACATTTTACGTCGCGTTTATTTTGTTTTGCGGACTCAAAATTATGAACCAGATTCTTTCCACGTATTTCGAACGCGACCACGCTTGGGTGCAATTATTCTTCTCGGAGTTTATCGATATGATGCTGTGGTGTTTCTTGCTCATTCTCTTCAGGCCAAAAGACCAGACGTACACGACGTCTTTCCCGGCGAATGGGTTCGATCCTTTTGGGTTCGATGCTTCAGTTCGAGCCGCAGAAATGGGCGTACATCCGCGAGAAGGTCTCACGTATCTTCCGGACATTTACGTCGCCGAGGTATCGGCGGCTTCAAAAATCGAAAGAGAATTTCTTCACCGAACTAGAAATGATGACGACGTCGTGGTCGCCGGAATAGCATCGGACCAATCGTCCGACTCTGGCGGGGCCTCTCGATCGTCCACATCTGTGGATTCTATCGAATTATCCGCTCGAGGCGTGATGTCAAAATCCGCCGCCGCGGAGGAATCTTCCACCTCCACTCTGAGTTCTCTCGCCGACGGTGGGGCCGACGTCGAACAAGGCCTCGCATCCCAACAACATCAGAGCATCAGAGCTCGAATGAACGTTTACGTCATCGAAAACCCACCGACGATAAAAGGAGACGGTGCCCCGCTTTCAGAATCCATCGCTTTAGCCATTAAAATCGACGACATCGAAGCGCACCGCGCGCTAGAGAAAAGAGAGAGAAGCGTAAATGAAGCCTCCGCCGCCGCCGCATTAGTAGATGAACAAGAAGAACAACACGCAGCGCGCGAGTAGAAGTCAAAACGAGCAAAACGATCAAAATGTACTGTTATTTATATTTGTAGATTCTAACTGTTGTACCAGGTACTACTACGTGCTATTTATTTTATTATCCTTTTGATGGTTGTGAAGTTGATTTCCCCTCATAAAAAGCTTGCAATTTCCCCTACTATACCTTTGCAAAAAGATTTTCACCTCACGAAGAAGTAAAGAGCGAGGGAGCGCGCATAAGAGAGAGAGATTGGCATCATGAGTTCGCGAGGGAGGGAAGACGACAAGAACAACGGCGAGAAGGACTCATCATCCGTCCACTGGGGGAAAAGAAGGTTCGACGGGGAAGAAAAAATCACGCAAAATCACAAACGAAAATTACGCAAAGAAACGCCGTCGTACCACGGCGGCGTGGACGATGTCACGCGACAACGCATCGAAGACCGAAAGAAGAAACAATCTGGACACAACAGAGGGATCGAATCTTTAAACGAACGGCACGGACGAGGAGGAGGAGGAGGAGGGCGGTTTGATAATAAGAATAGAAAGAGCGGCGGGAACGGTTTACGAGGATTCGAAGACGAAGAAGACGACGGAGAGTGGGAAGAGACGCCGGCGAGACGAGCGCGGGATAGCGGGAACGAGACGCCGTCTTTGAGGCACCTCGACGATTCCAACGAAGACGACGATTCTTGGACGAATAAAGCAAAGATGGGATCGATTAGCCAACCGAGCGGCGGCGGCGGCGGGAATAGAAGGAGCGGGAATAGCAACAGTTCGCATAAGTTTTCCATGCGCTTCGAGGCGGACGACGACGACGACGACGATTCGGTCGCAAAGAACGTGGTAAAAGCTACGCCTTTGACGGCGACGCCGTCTTGGAAGTCCAACGAGTGGATGATGGAGAAGATTACGAAGAATCAAAATCAATTCGTCAAAGAAGGAGATAAACTCACGGTTGTCGAAAACGAAGACTCGCTGGACGTGCTGGAGAATCAACGGATGGAAGAAGAGGCGAGGGAGGAGAATCGATTCGGGAATACAAACAAAGATTTAGATCGCGCGTGGTACGACGACGACGAAGGTGGGGGTGGACACGGCGACGCCTTCGATCCGTTCGGAGAAAAAACAGACGTGAAGTCAAAAGAACGCTTCGAGAGGAAACAGTTGGAGTACGCGAAACGGTTAACCAGAGCGGACGGGTCGTTGATGACGCTGGCGAATTCCGCGCGATTTTCACAAATTCATAAAGACCACGCGACGTGGGAAGAAAACAGAATGTTAACGTCTGGCGTCGCTCGCGTGAAAGAAATCGATTTGATGGCGCAAGACGAAGATTTCGGCGAAGAGAAGGCGATTTTGTTAGTGCACGATACGAAGCCGCCGTTTTTGCAAGGGAAAAGAGCCTTCGCGAAAGCGCAAGAGGCGTCGTTGCCAGTGAAAGATCAAACGAGCGACATGGCGATGATTGCGAGGAAAGGGTCCAACTTAGTTAAAGAAATTCGAATGAAAAGGGACGAGAATAAAAGTCGCGATCGGTTTTGGGACGTGAAAAACTCGAAAATCGGCGACATCACCGGAACGACAAACGAAGAAGACAAAATCGCGGAAGATCAAAAGATGAAAGAAGATGAGGAAATGCGTAAGCGTGGGGAGAAGAATGACGTCGTTGGTAAAGACGGCGAGATTGATTTCAAAGCGGATTCAAAGTTTGCGGACGCGATGAAGGAAAAATCTGAAGCCCAATCGGATTTCGCCAAGTCAAAAACGATGAAAGAACAGAGAGAATTTTTACCCGTCTATAAGTGCAAAGCAGATTTAATGTCGGTGATTCGCGAGAATCAAATTGTTGTCGTCGTTGGTGAGACTGGATCGGGGAAAACCACGCAAATGACGCAGTACATGCACGAGGCCGGGTACACCACGTTTGGTATGGTTGGGTGCACGCAGCCGAGACGAGTAGCCGCGATGTCTGTAGCGAAGAGAGTTTCCGAGGAATTCGGGTGCGAACTAAGTCGAGAAGTTGGGTATGCGATTCGTTTTGAAGATTGCACGAGTTCAGATACAATTATCAAGTACATGACTGATGGCGTCTTGCTGAGAGAAACGCTCAGAGATTCCGATTTGGACGAGTATTCCGCGATTATCATGGACGAAGCGCACGAGAGAAGTTTGCACACGGATGTACTTTTCGGTATTTTGAAGAAAGTTGTCGCGAGGCGAAGAGATTTCAAGTTAATTGTTACATCAGCGACGCTAAACGCATCGAGATTTTCGGATTTTTTCGGTAACGTTCCAGTATTTAACATTCCTGGCCGAACGTTTCCAGTTGAAATCATGTACAGTAAAACGCCCGTGGAAGATTACGTGGAAGGCGCCGTGAAACAAGCGTTGGCTATTCACATGTCTTACCCTCCTGGTGACATTTTGCTTTTCATGACTGGCCAAGAAGAAATTGAAACCGCATGTTACGCGTTGGAGGAACGTATCGCTGAGCTCGAAGCAGACGCCGAAGGGCAGACGAAAATCCCTCCGTTAGCTGTGTTGCCGATTTATTCGCAACTGCCTTCGGATTTACAAGCAAAGATTTTTCAGTCCGCGGAGAAAGGCCATCGTAAGTGCATCGTTTCTACGAATATTGCAGAAACGTCGTTGACGCTAGATGGCGTGAAATACGTCGTCGATACGGGTTACTGTAAGTTAAGTGTGTACAATCCTCGAGTAGGTATGAACGCGTTGCAAGTGTTCCCGTGTTCTCAAGCGGCGGTGAATCAACGTTCGGGAAGAGCCGGGAGAACCGGTCCCGGAATAACCTATCGCTTATACACGGAAATGGCGTACAAATACGAGCTCTTGTCGACGACTGTTCCGGAAATTCAACGGACGAACCTCGGCAACGTCGTTTTGCTCTTGAAATCGCTCAACATTGAAAATCTGTTAGATTTCGATTTCATGGATCCGCCGCCGAAGGAAAACATTTTGAACTCAATGTACCAGCTATGGATTCTCGGTGCGTTGGATAACGTCGGCGGCTTGACAAAACTTGGTTCGAAAATGGTCGAGTTCCCCGTCGATCCTCCGTTAGCCGCGACTTTGTTGAAAGCCGAATCGCTCGGGTGCTCCAACGAAATCTTAACCGTCATTTCTATGCTCTCCGTCCCTTCCGTTTTCTTTCGCCCGAAAGATCGCGAAGAAGAGTCCGACGCCATGCGCGAAAAATTTTTCGTTCCAGAAAGCGACCATTTAACGCTTTTAAACGTCTATCAGCAATGGAAAACGAACGGTTATCGCAACGATTGGTGCAACAAGCATTACATTCAAGGTAAAGGCATGAAGAAAGCGAGAGAAGTACGCGCGCAGCTCGCGGATATCATGAAGTCGCAAAAGGTGCAGTTGACCACGTGCGGCTCGGATTGGGATGTCTGCCGACGCGCTTTGTGCGCGTCGTATTTTCATCAAGCCGGTCGTTTACGTGGTATCGGCGAATATGTAAACTGCCGAAACGGTATGCCGTGTCATTTGCACCCTTCCTCTGCGTTGTACGGATTAGGTTACACTCCCGATTACGTGTGCTACCATGAAATCGTAATGACGAGTAAAGAATACATGCAATGCGTGACGGCGGTGGAGCCAGAGTGGTTGGGAGAATTCGGGCCCATGTTTTACACGCTGAAGAAATCACACTCGTCGTTGGCGCAATCGAAAGCGAAGCAAAGAGAAGAGAAAGAGAAGATGAAGATGGAAATGAAGCAGAAAAAAGAGCTCGAAAACGCAGAGAAGAGGAAAATCCAGGAGAAGATGGAGGCGAAGATTGAGAGAGAGTCGAGAAAGATCGTCACGCCAGGAGGAACTGGTTTACGCGCAAGTGGCGCGTCGTCTGTTTCCGGCGGTGGTGGCTCAAAGTTTCGAACGCCGTCCTCGAAACGGCCCGGGACGGGTGGGAAGACGCCGAGACGTTTCGGGTTGTAACGCATTGACGTATTCGTATAAATATTTTAGAAATTGTAGAAAGCAGTAGTAGTTAAAAGTTTTAGTAGGAAAAGTAAACAACGCTGAAGCTAAATATTAATATATATATAAATCTATGCGGAAACGCTCAACCGTTTCAAGTGTTCCATGAACACTTCCAAACTCACGTCGTCGGTGAAGATTACATCGCTTCCACCGGCGTGTCCGTACGGCGAGCCTTGCGAATTGTGCGTCGCGGACGGGTTCAATTTAGCTAACAAAAATCTCGCCTGCGACCCGTTTTGATCGCAATCGACCAATCTAGGTACCGGGAACCGTTGGTTTAAGATGTAATTCGCATCTTCTTGCGGCATTTTTAACAACTCCGCGAACGCTTTGTGTTCTTCTTGTTCTTGATATTTCGCCTTGCGCCATTGCGCGATGGTGGAGCCGTGGAAAACGACGACGGAGAAGTACGCGTCTAAGAGTAAGATTCTATCCGGCGCGACCGAACAGACGTCCAACAATACCGGTTCAGGAGGCCCATTGAAGGAATACGCGGTCAATGTCGGTTGAATCATGACTAAAGAATTCAACACGTTTTCGCGCCATAACACTACTCGAAAATACGCGGTTTCGTCCGGCGAGTTGTTGAACACTTGCACGAATTGCGATCGACGCAAGTTGAACATAAACTGCGGAAATAAAGAGAACTGCGGAGCTAACTGGAAAGAGTGCGGATCTTCTTTCCTATACTCGCCAAAGCGTTGACACGCGCCTATTAATTTTCTATCTAACCACCTCGTCGCAGCTGGGCCGTCCATCTCGTCGTCTTGTTCCATTTTCCACGTCAATTGTCGAGCGATCAACACAGCCGCGGCTTCTTGGTCGAAACCCATGGAGATTTCCGGAATGTTTTGCCCATTCGTCCATCTGCGAGTGGTGGTGATGACTCTCAATCGAGTTTCACCGGTCGGTAACATTGACGTGCAGTGAAACTGTAAGAAAAACTGAGGCGCGCTTTGATATTGTTGCGGCTGACCGTAGGGGTTTTGACCGTACCCGCCTCCACTAGCTCCGTCTGGCTTCTCTTTCGCGACCTCAAAAAACACCGCCAAAGTCGTGTTCCTAGTCAGCGCGCACATCTTCCAAGCGGTTGTTCCTCCATACCCAATGCTCACATCCGCGACATTTCCTAAATGTCGTCTCGCCGTATCCAACGCCGCGCACGGACCGACGCATCCCGCAACCTTCACGTCTCTCGAGGTGATCACTTCGAAAATTCCATTCGAGTGCACTTTTAGCGGCGTCACTTCGTCCGAGGACGACGAAACGCTTTCTGGACTTGGTTCTGGTTTGTTTTGACTCCCGTATAATTTCACAAACGATTTCTTGAACACCACGTGCGAGAACGATTCGGCTAAAACAACCGCCCCACCGGTTTTTTGCGCGCACCCTTTCATTTCGGCTAATCCAACCTGATCGAGCGCGCACGCAAACACATCTAAAGAGTGGCCATTCGCGCACAATTGAGTAGCAATCGCGTCGTATTTTTTCTTTGCTTTTGTAAATAAAGGCGCTTTATCTTGCGCGATATCTTTGTGCGATCGAGTCGCATTTTCCAACGCTTTCGGCACGATGTTACCCGGACCCTCCGTACACGGCCCGCCAACGAACAAGCACGCGCGTGCCGGGTGACCGGAAGGACATCCTAAAGACAACAACGTGGATGCGACGGCTAACGCGGTCCCCGTGGCACGATTATGTCGACTTTGTGGCAACGGCGCGAACGGGTCTCTCGCCAACTCTTCTAAAATCGCCGAGAACGTAAACTCGCACTCAGACAAAGGCACTAAAAACGACGAAGCTGGATTCATTTGTTGATACGGTTGTTGTTGTTGTTGTTGCTGCTGCATGTTTGGATTTTGATTCTGACTCTGATATTGTTGTTGTTGCGGTCCACCCCCACCTCTCGAAAATGTCAACTGATCCCTAATCTGTGCGGACGTGTGCTCCTTCCCGCCTCTAAACACGTACGATTTCGGACAGTCCGCAAACTGCAACTCGTGCACGTGCACGTGCGTCCCGAACGATATCAACCCGACTAAAGAATCTTCCGGCAGTAAACTCAGCGCTTGCGTCAAACTCGCTTTTAAACTCGCCAACTCTTCATCCGACACGCACACGTCCACCAGGAACAAATACGCCGGCGGCGGCGTCACTTTGTTCGGGTTGATCGTATAATCAATCACCAGATAATTCGGAAACAACTCCGCGGGTAAGTTTTGCTCGGTAATCCCCGCGTAATGCGGCGGAAAATTGTTCCTCGCGTGGCAAAACGGGCACACGAACAGTTTCGAGTTGAAGTCGATTTGCGCGTAGGGGTTCAAACACGCCGCGCACGCTTTACACCGCACCGGTTCGTAAGGCACAACCTAAAGCGTATCGAGAGAAGACGAATTGTACAAAGTCAGAAAATAACAGAAACGTACACGTTACGACCAAAAATATGCGCGAGAAAGAGAGAAAAAGAGAGGTATTCATCGGATGTCGATGCGCGCTCTTTTGCTCTTTTTGTCCGTTTCCTCCCTCTTCTTTGGAGGAAATTGGATCCAATTCAATCTGCTCTTGAGATTGTTCTCATAAAGTGAGAGACAGAGAGAGCGCGAGAGCGAGAAGACCGAAAAACGAAACGACGGAGCGGCGTCGGCGGCACTACCCTCTCGCGGGAATAAAGAAAGACCGACGAAAATGATGATATCATCATCGTCTTAAATCGTGTCGTAAAAACGTACCGGCACGTCCTCGATGTGTTTCAGCGGCGTCACGAGCGCGCCCAAAGGGACGACGCATTTCTGCGCCGATTGGCGATCGTCCGGCCACGCGTTTAAGGAGAATCGAACGCCGTCTTTGTTTTCCAGGTCCGACCAACTCGTCGTCGTCATTAAGTCTTCTTTGATACGTCTTCTTTGTTGTCTTTATTCGTGCAACGATTAATTTTGAAGAGTTTCACCCCAAAGAACAGGTGCCTTAAACGGACCAAAAATGAAGCAAAAAACGGTTCAATTTACAGACAGAAAAAAACACCAACAAGAGTTGACTTTAAGAAGAAGATAAAGAATGGGGAAGAATCTCTCCGGCGCGCAGAAGAGGAAGAAGAAGAGGGAGAAAGAAGAGGCCGTTGAACGGGCGAGAGCGGATGTGGAGCGTTTGAAGCTCGGGCCGACGAAGATATGGACGGGATTGGTGGTGCATCATAAGGATGTGTTTGTATCGCATGTGCTTCCGAAATTGAACGAGACGGATCGGTATTTCTTTTCAAAGGTGAATAGTGAGAGTGAAGATGTGCTTAAGTATGCCGGGGTAAACGTATCGAGATTACATGTATTTGTTTACGAATGTGCATCCGTTTCGACTTTGGAATGGTTGTGGAATCACTTTCCCTGGGGAGAGAAAGATAGAGATGGAGATGTGAAAGACCAAGCCTGGTTTTGCTCGGAAGTTGCTGGAACGAACAAACTCGAATTGCTCAAGTGGGCGAGAGAAGTGAAACATTGCGAGTGGGATGAGTGGACGATTAATAATGCAGCATCTATAGGTAATCTCGAGATGCTCAAGTACTGCTTCTCTAACGGTTGCCCGTGTGATAAAGAAGAGTCGTGTAAACAAGCTGCTCTTGAAGGACACCTCGACTGTCTTCGATTTCTTGTCGACAAAGTGAAACCTTCGCGAGATGCGGAAGAAGAAGCGGCACATCAGGCAGCAGGAAAGGGTTGCACAGACATCATGAAATATTTCGTTGAAGAACGAAAGATATCTGATGCGGCGAAGTTTACCTGTGTGGCAATCGCTGCAAGGCACGGCCAACTCGATTGCCTTCAATACTTCGTCGAAGAGGCGAAAGTGCCTCTTACCCACATGGTATGGGTCGCATACGCTCGGTACAACGAGCACCCCGAGTGCGAAAACTACTTGCTCGTAAAAGGGTGCCCAGAACCAACGGACGAACAATACGCTATAATTGTCGAGATCATAGAAAGGCATCAAGGCTCTTAGAAGAATTGAGGCAGCAATACCGGCGGAAGACTGATACAGAGAGAGAGAGAGAGACGTACCCTTTATTTGCGTACACATTTTTACCTCAAAGTCACCTCAACAAACTACACAAAATAAAACACAACAAATCATGCACAGTCGTCGTAAACGCGAGTATTCGTTTTGATCATCATCATGAGACGACGACGACAGTTGCTGTTCGCGGACTCGATAAAATCTGCGTTCATGCGACGCGTTTCTGAGACTGTGTCGTCGTCGTTACCATCGAGGAGCATCGACGTCGTTTTAGACGCGAGACAGGAGGAAGTCGTCGAGCGTTTATCGAGTTTGTGCGACGACGACGAGAACGACGAGAATGATAACAGCAACAACAACAACATTACCAGCGGAAAAAGAAGAAGTAAGAAGAGCGGCGTGTATTTGTACGGATCGCCGGGCCGAGGAAAGACGGTACTCGTGGACAGTTTCAAGGATGCGTTCACGAACGAAGAGAAGAAACAAATCAAGTCGCTTTCGTTTCGCTCGCTCATGGACGAGATGCACGAGAACTTGATGAAGATACGAAACGTGCGAAACCCAGTGCGAGAGATTGGGAGTCGGTATAAGAAAGCGCACGAGGTTTTAATCGTGGACGAGGTGGAGGTGACCGACGTCGCCGACGCGCGGATCTGGAAGGCGTTCGTGGAGAGTTACTTAACGGAAGACGACTTGGAAAGCGAGAAGAAGAACACGACGAAGCGGGAGAAGAACGCGAAGAAGAGAAACATATTAGTGTGCACGTCGAATTTTAAGCCGAAACAGTTGTATAAAGGTGGGTTGAATTGGAAGAGTTTGCTGGTGTCGGAGGTTTTGAGCGAACGTTTGGACGCGGTGTCGTTGGACGGCGAGGAGCACGAGTCGCCAGAGAAATTTCGAGACTATCGAAAAGCTTCGTTCGCCGCAGAAGAAGCATCGGCACGAGAAACCGAGGGAGAGACGTCGTCGTTGTCGTCGTCGTCGATGATTTTCGGGGACGATGCTGACGCCAGTTTACGACTACACTGGGAAAAATTGATGCTTTCTTCGAAGAATAGGTCGAAAAGACACCATCATGCTCTTTCAGATCGATTGGAAAAAGATATACAAAGTGCAGCGACGAGCATCGAGGCGAACGCGAAAGCGGCGTACTTTGATTTCGCCGCTTTGTGTGGCGCGAACGCGAAATGGTCTCCGAGAGATTACGAGAATCTTTCTAAAGCGTACGAATTTGTGTTTTTGGAATCGATACCGGTATTAGACGTCGCCATTCTCGGTGAAGACGTCGTCCGGCGCTTCGTGATGGTCATCGACGCTTTATACGCGAACAAAACGAAGCTTTACTGTTCATCGCCATCGACGAAGAGCATAGCCGATTTGTTCCCGCAATCATCATCAACACCGTCGCGCGAAAACTCTTCCTCCTCGACACCAACGGCAACGACAACGTTCGTATCCAAAACAGGAGGCGCCTCCGGGCGAAACGCGACCATGCTTTCCGAAAATATCGAATGGTCCGCCACCGGTTTAACCAAAGCCTCCCTAGCTGCGTTGTCCTCGGGGAGTTTCACGGACAAATCCAAGCCGAGATGCCAGTCGCGTTTGTACGAGATGAAAACCGAGGCGTACAAAAGAGACCGCCCGGCGTAGTAATAGTAAGTAACAGTAGCAATAGTAGTAATAGTAATAGTAGTAGTAGTACGCGAGAAGAGCCAACAACAACACACACAAATCGTGATGATGGTAGAAAAAAAAGGAGTTGGCGGCAAAGGGTTTGTCGTTGCGAGCGCGTAGTATACAGACAAAAGCTTCTCTGCTATCGAGAAAAGATGAGAAAAGAGACGTGGAATCGATTGGATTTGCGTACATTTTCTCCACAAAATCCCTCGTTTTTTATCAGAACTCCACACACACATAAACATGTTTGCCGTTACCACGACTCCCACTTCGCTTTCATCCTCCGCGACGAGAAGCTTGAAGAATAACGCGTCGTCTCTTTCGAAGCGCGCGAAGTGTTCCTCGATTGTTGTCTCTTCTTCTTCTTCTTCTTCTTCTTCGGGGAAGAATAAGATGATGGATGAGAAATTCGATCGCCGGGAAATGTTAAAGAACGCGTTGGTCGCCTCGGTTGGCGTCGTCGCGGCGACTCCGATGCCGGTAAGTTCGTTCGTTCGTTTGGTTTTACCGATCAGTCGCGTTTTTATTTACTTTGTTGTCTTTCGTCTCGATCATCAAAAGGCGGAGAAGGAAACGACGCGAAAGCGCGTTTGTGGGTTTGATCTCACTTTTCTCTCTTGTCTCACGCACTCGAAAGGTGAGAAAACGGAGCAAAAATGTACTGACATAACGTTTTTTTTAAATCTAATCTAACGACCACCAGGCGCTTGCGTTGTTCGGTATCGGCGAAAAGTCGGACGCGAAGTACGAAGAGGACACCAAGGAAGTCATCAACCAAGTTCGCGAAGTTTTGGACTTTCCGATGGGCGCCGACGGGAGAGAACAGTCCATCGAAAAGACGAGAGCGTTGACGAACGAGTGGGTCGCGAGGTACAGAAGATCTGGGGATTATTCCGGCAGACCGTCGTATGGTCTCACGTATTCCGCGTTGAACGCAGTCTCTGGGCACTTTAATAACTTCGGGACGAAGTATCCGTTTCCGGCGAAGAGAAAGGATCGAGTTTTTGAGGAGTTGACGAGTGCGGAAACCCAAATTTCCCGAGGTCGCTAAAGAGAGATTAATAGAGAGAGAGAGAGAGAGAGAGAGAGAGAGAGAGAGAGAGAGAGATTTATATATTATTATAGAAATGAGATGAAGAAAGAGGGAAGAGAGGTTCTTTGCATTTGCGCTTATAACAACATGTAGCATGTGTTTTATTATTCATTATACCATCTATGCGTGTCATTGTTAAAACTTGACGCTTACGCCACCTGTCTTTCGAACCTTTTTCGGTGCGCGTTGCGTGCGAAACTGTCCTCGTACCGCTCTCCTATTTTTAATCGTTGGCTTTTTCAGCCAGTTTTTGCTCTAAATGTTCGCACGCACCCGTCACAAACCCTTTCAAGTCTTTCATGAATAACTCGCAATCTTCTTTTAGTGCTTTCCTCTCGTTCTCGTCTTTCACTTCCTTCGGTTCCTTCGCTTTCGCGTCGCGAATCTCAAACTCGTCGTCGGCGATAGTTTCGATGCTAATTTCCGGCACCGTGAACGTCCCGTCTACCTCAGCATAACCATTATCATAATCAACGGGTCCTTCGCCTTTCGTATACGTCGCTTTTATCTCAAATTCCGTCGCTTCCAAATCTAATCCGTGCTTCATTTTTCCTCTCGACAAGACTATCGAACAGTTCCCAGTGAACTTTTTCACACTCAACAACAAGAAAGTTCTCCTCCATCCACCTCGAACATCCTTCGATTTGATGTGCTCTTTTTCGCTCGCGAACCATAATTCATCTTTACAACGTCTCCTTAAAATCTCGCTCAACGTCGTTTCTGCCCACGCTAAGTACGAGCGCTCCTCGAACGTTTGCGCCGCGTTCCATTTGCTTCCTTTCACTTTCGTGCTCTCTTCCTCCAATCTCAAAGACTCCTCCCGAGTGAGTTGTTTGTTGTTGTTGTTGTTGCCTCCTCCTCCGTCTCCTCCTCCGGGGACGTTGTCCCACCAGTAATGGTAGCCTTTCTTGCTGTTGCATTCAAGGCCGGACATAGTTTCGCGCGTTTTCTCGAGTGCGTCAAAGTGGCGTTTTTTACGTACTCGAAGAGAAAAATTCTTCTTTTTGCTTAAAAATCTATAAATATTCTATACGCTATAATCCTACTAAAGCCCGGTGCGTTGCCTTAACCGTTCCCGCGCGTTCCCAACCGAGGAAGCCGCGAAGTTTCCCCACGGCCCTCGTCCAAAACCTCTCGTGCTCGTGTTGTGTCTGCTCTCTATCG